>Ga0208904_1001221_pt1 | contig 18083 bp, 20 predicted proteins | sample AntAceMetag02UKB_FD_184774 | JGI IMG/M metagenome (GOLD analysis project Ga0208904, IMG submission 184774) | Saline lake microbial communities from Ace Lake, Antarctica - Antarctic Ace Lake Metagenome 02UKB (SPAdes) (version 2) | ecosystem: Environmental > Aquatic > Non-marine Saline and...
GAAATAGAAGAAAATATAATGGAAAGTTAATATTGATAAAATCTGGGATGATGTGGTTTATGACAGTATCTCAAAAGCAAGTACAGATAATGACTTTCCATTATCCTTAGCTTTCCATAACCTTTTTCTGTGGGAGACCAGTGGATTATCTTTTTCATCTTACCACCCCTTGATTTTTCTATATGCCAGGATGTTTGCAGGTTGAGATCCGACAGCGCGTGGTTGATTTTTTGGGGTCCGATTCCTCCTATCCGTTGTCCTAACTCTGTTGGGTTCAAATGTACTTGCTGATCACAAGTAATAAGACCGGTTATACCAAGCTTTTTCATAGGGTCATAACCAGTTTCCTCTTTTGTAAGCGAAGAAGCGTAAAAGAGAAGTTGGTTTTCTTCCAAGCCGAATTCAGCTCCAAGTTCTTTTCCAAACCGAAAGGTTTCAAGTATTTTTTTACGAGAGTTTTCAGGTTGCCTAATCTCTTTTAATTTCGTTTCCATCATATTGAAAGCGGAAATATACATCTCTTTTTTCTCAGTTGCTTTTTTGCCAGAAAACCCCATCACTAAAATCACCCAACCATCACGAGTAATTTTAACCATCGGCTGTTCTTTGTTTTGAGCATTAAGATAAGAGGACGGCTCAAAGTTGAGCCGTCTAAATTCATCGGAACACTCAAGATTCTCAATATCTCGTAAAACGTTTTTATGCTGTTTGCCAAACGATTCGGCTACAACAGGGGATGTCGTTTTCAGAGTATCGTCGATAATCTCTACAAGAGTGGAATTTTGAATCTGTATCATAGTGGGTGATCTCCATTACAAATTTAATTATCGATGCCAAGCCCCAAAACAAAAAGAGCCTGGAATCCTTGGCAGTGTGCAAGCACTTTTAGGAAAGGGTAAGCGAGTCCTTTACTTATCCAGAATTCCAAGCTCTTGATATCCATTACTGTGGTTTTGGGGGCTCATACCTACAGATCTGACTTGCATCAGATCCTCAGAACCATAATGGTTTAAAGCTTGAATATGGAGATAATCATCGTAAAAATTAAAAATTATGTCAAGAACTAAATTTAAAAATTCGATAAATTTAAAAAACTCATACAGTTTTTCTGTCTCATTCTGGTGGTTAGCTAAAAACCCAAGCCTCAATTGCTTTAAATTAATTATGCGGCTTGTCAATGTTCAACACTTTAAGCTCCCTTGTAACCTGAATAACGTAACTAACGTCACATGAATGCAAAATATTTATCTTTTTTTTTTCGTTTGAAAACGGACAACAACTCAGCGGATTAAAAACTCGCTACATGGAGAGCTAAACAGACAAACGATTCTTTGCTAACTTTTTCTTCAACATCATCAAATATCATTTTCAAGGAATAAAAGGACTCATCCAAACACATTAATTTTTCTGAGGGTTCATTTCAGGGCGCCCCAATTGTTAGATGATCAGATAGATTTGTTCTCCTTTATTGTCAACTTTTACTCCCTGCGAATGTTGGAAAATTAATTCACTGTGGATAGATTGTGAAACACAGATAAAGGTGATTGTTTTCCAATTCAGATGGCTTTTTGAATTATTTTTTACGATTACATTTGTTTTTCGTTCACCAATTTCATTCTTAAATATAGATTAATGAATTTATATAACAAAGACATAACGGACAATTGAAGTAGCTATTGGAGAAGGAATTGTGTGATCCAGTTGCTTTTTAGCTTTTACTGCGGCGAGGAGGCCTTCCAGCCTATGCTTAGTTAGGTATCACCAAGATGGAGCAAACGGGTTGCGTGTCGAACGTAGATACATTGAGATCGGAGTGGATTCCTTTGCGAAGATTTTCGCACATGATGTCTAACACTTACGGGGATGACATTGAACCGGTGTTCAAGTATAGAAGAGGTATTTTTTATAGCGAGACGAGAAAAATGCATACTCTGATTATATTAATCCTACTATTGATTTCTATCTTTACGCTCTCTATTTATTCTTTTTACCGGCCTTGTACTTCTCAATAAATGCTGCTGTTGCTTTGATGATCTCTTTATTATCAAGTTGGCTGATGATACGCTCCGCGTAAATATTTCTCAGGTCAGCCGCCTTAATATTTAGAACGATGGTTTTTCCGTCGGTCTTATGCTGGACCCCAGGGAGAAGTTGAAATTTTTTCCAGGGGACTGATTCCAGTTCTTTTTTCCCCTCATCTCTGATATCTTCGAGAGTCACTTTTTGAAGTTTATCTATATCCAACTCTCCTTGATCATCAAAAAATTGTTGCTGAACATCATCAGGCTTCCAACTCAGCGCCCTGACTTTAGCCATTAGGTTGGCAATCTCATATTTCCTGGTCTTTTTCTTTTGCTCAGCTTTAAATTTCAGGATTGCATCATCACTCAAAAGAGGTTTGAGTTTCGGGTAAACAGTCAGGAATTTGGCTACCCGTGCGAGGGTATATGACTCAGTGTAGAATGTTGGATCATCAGCACGGCCGAACCGGTCCCGGATATAACCAGCGAATCGCGTATCTTTTTCTTTCCCATTGTGGGACCAGTATTTTTCGTCAAGGAACCGTTGTCGATGCTCAAAAATATCAGCCAGGCCTAACATGATACCCCTATCTTGTGGAATTTCCGCTTTTACCGCGCTTTCTCGAATACTGCGGATACTTTGAAAGTGATCCTCAATCTGCTTTTCCTTTTCTGCCAGTACGAATGGAAGCGGAAAGTCCTCTGCTTGGACCTGTTCAGTTGTCCGCCCATTGGCTACAACAAGATCTGTTTTGTTTTTAATGCTTTTTTTGGCCATGTCATCCCTTTTTGGGTTAAAAACTCTGCCACAATTCTGCCACAATTCGGCTTAACTGTGAAATTATATTTGGATAACTATCTGATATTTTGAATGCCGATTCACTAAGGCTCATTCAGCAACCTAAAGCGATGTGTATCATGCTGAATTTATGAATATATCTGCCAATCTGCCACTTCTGACACCATCATTTTTTAACCCAAAAACAAAAAAAGCCGTTATCCAAAAAGACTTTAAATCCTTTAAGATAGCGGCTTTTGTGTCGCATAAGAATGGAGCGGGAAACGAGACTCGAACTCGCGACCCTCAGCTTGGGAAGCTGGTGCTCTACCAACTGAGCTATTCCCGCTTAATGTTGGATAGTCGTGGTGACAGGTCTCTCAGTGCTGCTCTTTGCTGTACCCAAACCCGAATCTCAAAGGGGTTTAATACATTCGAGTTTTGCAAGTAACTAAGAAGGATGGTCGAGGCGACTGGATTTGAACCAGCGACCACATGTCCCCCAGACATGTGCGCTACCGGGCTGCGCTACGCCTCGACTTCTTGATTAAGCTTAAAATAACCCTTTGAATTTGTCAATTCGATAATGATAAGCCTAAAAGCACTTACTTTTCATTGTTGACGGACAGACCAATTGTGACTAGATTTAAAGGGTGACGAGCAGTTCGCATCCTTATTACGCTGAGCGTCCAGGAGAGATAGTAAATGCTTGAGTCATTGTCTGACCGCGGGCAACAGGTCTGTCAAACATCTTCATAGAAGTTTCCAGGATCCGAGTTAAAACAATTAATCTTTCGAAGTGACCGGGAAACCTGAGGGGAGAATCTTCAGCGTTATCTGCGGTTTTATTATTAAACTTTTTGAGTATTTGGCAAATGCAGGATTTCGAACTAAATGGAAAGGAAGAAGATTTTCTTATTCAATATGAAGAAGAGTTGATCGGGTTTCTCGAGTCTTCAGATGAGACGATGCATCTGGAGCCGATGAATTCATATTACCGGCGACTGATTCACAATCTGGCCCTGCGTTTTGGCTTTGGAACGTCTTCTGAAGGCTCTGACAAGGATCGCCATGTTGTGATAACGAAAAAGAAAGGGAGCAAAGCGCCTGAGAGAATCAAGCGTAAAGATCCGGTAACCTGGAATTTCAGGGATCGTGAGTTTCTGGTTGATCCGCTGGCTGAAGAGGTGGAGGTTTATCTGGGAAAAGACGGTAGCGTCGGTCTGTTCAACGAGAGCATCCGCGACCATATCACCAAGAAGAAAGTGGTTTCAGGGGCTTTTAAAATAAAAATGAATAAAATTGTTGAACTGCAGGATGATGAGTGGTAAAAATACCGTTCCAAGAATGATGCCTTTTTCGAGACAAAGGTGAAATTTTTTTAAGAAATATTAAAAAAATCGGGTCTGCCTGTTGAAAACTGTCGTTTTTGTTAAAACTTCGAGAATTCAATCCGTTGAAAAATCCGTCAGGAAAACCTAAAAAGTCATAAGCACTTGATATAACTTTAGTATGGCCGAAAATATGTTTGTCAAGTAAGGAAAACTTACCGAAGATATGGAAGCCTTTAATTTAGGGGATTTTCGAGGAAAAACGTAAGTTTCGCACAGGTTTTCAACAAGTGAATTTTGAAAGGTGAACCATTCTTGAACGACTAGAAAAACACCAGAATTGCCCCTTTTCCTCCCAGGAAAATGGGTGCCCATTGAAAACGGATGGGGTGACTTTCCTGATAATATTGGAGCCATTCCCAGACCGCTTTTCCCAAGACCCCTCCCCTTTCTTTCGAGTTGATCCCCTTTCCGGTAATGATCAGGATCGACTGATAGTTATTGCGTTGTGAGACTCTGAGCAGACGGTGGACCCTGGAAATGGCTTGATCTTTTGTTTTTCCGTGTAGATCAAGCGTATCGTTTGGGATAAATTCCCGGCTGATTTTTTGTTTTGGGACCGGTTTTCGGCTGATTTTTTTTTTCAGACCGGAGAATTTTTCACTCGGGGAGATGTTTTCCAGATCCGGATACCAGTCGGACGCTTCTTCGAATTCAAGAGGCTGGTTTTTGCCAGCGGCAGAGGGAGGAGTGAGTAATGGATCACGCTGGGATTTCAGTTTTTTGACCCCGGAATTTTTCATTAAGTTTCGAAACACTTCGGCCTCATCCGTCCGGTCGGCGGTCTCTTCCTGAATGAGGGGGTGTTTTCTTTTTTTCCCAGGTTTCATTGATGGGTGCTTGGCCTGTGACGCATGGTTCGGTGAAGGCGATCGTTGAGTGTTATCCTAGATTATAGGAAAAACTTCTTTTTTTGGTCAATCAAATGTGTCAGCATCAGTATCATAACGGAGCCTGAATAAGGACTTCCTATCCCAAACGTCTCCCTGTCCACTTTTGGAAGGAAGAGTGATAGCGGGCATATTATCGGGGGTGTACACGAAACACTATTTACAGGATTGAATATGAAAATCTCGATCATCGGCTACGGAAAAATGGGGCAGCTGATTGAAAAGGCGGCTCTGGAGAGAAAGATCGAAGTTGTTTCCACGATCGATCCGTTTCATCCCGACGCTACCCATAAGGCATTTTCCGATGCAGCGATGAATGGCGTGGATGTCTGTATCTGTTTTTCCCAACCTGCTGTTGCGATGGAAAACATGGCTGATGCCTGCCGCTGGAAAAAACAAGTGGTGGTTGGCACCACCGGTTGGGTCGAGCAGATGGATCAAGTCGAGCAGATGGTCAATGAGAATGGCGTGGGGTTGGTTTATTCGTCCAATTTTTCCATCGGGGTCAATATATTTTTCAAAATAATCGAGTTGGCAAGTCAGGTGGTCAACAAGTTCGATGTCTACGATATTCTAGGTTATGAAGCACATCACAATCGCAAACTTGACTCTCCCTCAGGAACGGCGGTGACGATTGGCAATATTCTGCTGGACAATATCGATCGCAAAACAGCGCTTTTTGAAGAGAAGCTGGACCGGAAAATCGAGCCCCACGAACTGCATATGGCATCCATGCGGGGGGGGAACATCCCCGGAACCCACGCCCTCTTGTTCGATTCTGAATTTGATACCATTGAATTGAAACACACCGCGCGCAGCCGGACCGGTTTCGCTGTGGGATCAGTCATCGCAGCTGAGTGGATCCAGGATAAAAAAGGACTCTTCACCGAAGCGGACATGATGAAACAGCTGCTTTAAACAGAAAAATAAGCAATGGGAATTAAAAAAAATATTCGTTATCCGGCTTACCTGGAAGAAAAGTATGCTTTCCCAGAGTTTTACCGCCTCCGGATTTCCTATCCCAGACCACGAATTGACGACCTGGCAGCAGCCGTTCAGGCAGCCGTTGTTCCACAACTGCAGAAGATTCACTTGAAAGTGGGGGACCGGGTCTGTGTTGGAGTGGGAAGTCGCGGGATAGCCAATATCTCCGAAATTGTCTCCCAGGTCTGCGCAGAGATCATAAAGTCAGGGGGGCAACCCTTTATCATTCCTGCCATGGGGAGTCATGGCGGTGGCACTCCGCAAGGTCAATTGCAACTCTTAAAGGGTATGGGAGTGACCGAGGAGAGATGCGGGTGCCCCGTCATCTCGTCGTTTGAGGTCCAGCAAATTGGTACTGTCTCCAATGAAGTTCCACTTTACTACGCCAAAGATGCTCTGGCAGCAGAGCATGCGATCTGCATTAATCGCATTAAACCCCACACTAAATTTAAGGGGGCAGTTGAAAGTGGTGTCTTGAAAATGCTCTGCATCGGGATGGGCAAACACCAGGGTGCTCTGAGCTATCACACCTGGGCGCTGAAGAGAGGTTTTTATCAACTGCTGGTGGAGATGGGCGAGGCTGTCATTGAGCAATCAAATTTTCGATTCGGTGTCGGTATCGTGGAAAATGCCTATGATGAAACCATGCTGATTCAAGGTCTGGGCGCCGATGAGCTGATGCTTCAGGAAGAAGCACTCCTGAAAATCGCCAAGGCGAATATGCCATGCCTGCCTGTGAAGGAGGCCGATGTTCTGGTGGTACAGGAATCGGGCAAAGAGATCAGTGGTGCGGGGATGGATCCGAACATCACGGGTCGGGCGGCTGATCTGATGGAGGACGACTTTTCAGGCAATTTCAGAGCCTCGCGGCTGGCGGTGCTGAACCTGTCCCAAGCGTCGAAAGGAAACGCTTTGGGGATTGGCAATGCGGATATTATTACTGAAAAAGTCTATGATGCCATGGACTACGAAGCGACATTGATGAACATCCTCACCAGTTTTTCCCTGAAAAAAGCCGCCATCCCCGTGATGATGCCCACGGATGAAAAAGCGATCCAGGCCGCGTTCACCACGCTGGGACCTGTGCCGGTGGATCAAGTGCGGGCGGTGATCATCAAAAATACACTGGATATCTCGGAGTGCTGGGTCAGCCAGGGGTTGATTGAAGAATTAAAGGAGAAACCATTACTCGAGATTCTGGAAAAAAGTCCTTTAAGTTTTGATGCCTCTGGCAATTTATTGCTTTAGAACTACTTTTGACCTCTGTGCCTCTGTAGTGAAAGGCTTCACACCAGACACTCTCACTATTGATAATCCACCATGGAAGGAGGTGCAGGGGGATTTTAAACTTTTAAAACTCCGTGACCTCTGTGCCTCTGTGGTGAAAAATACTAGATAAAAACAAATGAATACAAATATTTTGCGGGTTATTATTTTACTGATTGCGATTATTCTGGTGATCAAACTGGTGCCGCCGGTGAATGATGTGGCGCGGGAGTACTTTCCGGAAGCTGTTCTGAAACTGATTGGTGAAGAGCCTCAAGGCATTTTTGAAAAAGGTGCCGACCGGGTTAAAGAGATCATAGAGAAAAAAATTAGCAGTTGAATCAGGCGCCTGCGATTTTTTCACTGATCAAAGCCACAATATCGTCCTGGTTGGTCTGACTGCAGGGGATGATGATATCTGCGTATTTCTGATAGAGCCTCAGCCGTTCCTGGAAGAGGTCCTGAAAAGTCTGGTCCGGTCGTTTGGTGATGCCGCGGGTTTCGAAATTCTTGACGCGCCGTTTCAGTTCGTCCAGAGGGACGTCCAGATATAGCGTGACGGCGTCGGCTTTGAGTTTGGCCATGGCTTTTTCGCTGTAGACAGCGCTGCCGCCAGTGGCAATCACGAAGTTGACGCAGTTCATCGACAGCAATACATCCTCTTCGATTTTCCTCAAAGCCAGAAATCCCTCCTGATCGACAATGTCCTGCAATCCCCTGCCGTGATTTACCTGGATCAGCACATCGGTGTCGATAAAGTTTTTGGAGCGCTCTTTTGCCAGTAGAACGCCGATTGTACTTTTTCCTGCACCGGGCATCCCGATCAGCATGATGTTGGATTTTTCGTTTTTCATTTTAAGAGTGTCGCAATGAGTGATTGAATTTCAGTTTCCTGCTGAGAGATGCTTTCCGCCAGTTTGAACTGACCCACTGCACGCCGCAGGTTGTGGGATTCATGCTCCGCCCGAAAATAGATATTCCCCGCTAGAAAATCGGTGAAAAACCGCAATCCCAGCTCAAAAGCGATAAGGCGGATGCTATCGAATATCAGGCTGATATCATTCTCAGATAACAGATCCCCGAGACAGGTAAAATATCCCTGCAGCGCGGCGCGGCAGAAATTTCGATCAAATATGACGGTTTCCGGATCTGTGGCTTCTTCTCCTGCAGGATTGCAGGTCGAGCGTAGAAAATCACCGATATCGTACAGTAGTAGACCGGGTTTGACCGTATCCAGGTCCACCAGGCTGACAGGCGACCCCTGCTCTTTGTCGAAAAGGATGTTGGAGATTTTGGGATCACCGTGGATAGTTCGCACTACCAGGCGACCCTCGTGACTGGCATTTTCCAGTACACCCGCCATTTCACGATTTCCCTCAATAAACCCGGTGCAGAATTCCGCAATCTCAACATCCCCCTGACCCCCTTCAAAGGGGGATTTGCAGATTCCCGTCCTTCTTTGTGGGTGGAGCCCGTGAAAGTTTGTGGCTATATGATCATAATAAACCAGGTAGTCCGGTGTGTGATGAAGTCCCGGTAGCGTATCATGGAGCCTTTTGGGGTCGAGATTTCCGGTTAAGCGGTGAAAAAGACCCAAAGCCTGGCCGGCTTTTCGGGCTTGGTCTTCATCTCGAACCGTATCGAATGAAACAGTGTTGTCAATAAATGACATGGCTCGCCAAAAATAGCCGTCTTGATCGATAAAACAGGTTTCACCACTCCGGGTGGGGATGATGCGGGGAACCTGCCACATGGTATCCTCATTGCCTGGGGCGCCAAGCTGAGCCGCCATATGCCGGGTAATGACCACCATATTCTCCATGATCTGTCGAGGGTGCTTGAATACTTCCGGGTTGATTCGTTGCAGGATAGTCTTCTCGGGCGGGGCACTGTCAGTGCTTAGCAGGAAGGTGCGGTTGATATTTCCAGATCCATAAGGCTTCAGTTTTATAATGTGGCCATTCAGATCGAATTGCGCAGCGACATTTTCCAGCCTGCTCATGCATCGTCCGAGCAATAGGGCATATAGGTCCTGTCAACAGTCATAATATGTTTCAAGAGCCAGTTTTTGAGGAACACCACGATTTCTTCGCCAATATTTTCGGAACCCTGGAGCAGCTTCTCCTGGAACTCCTTCAGCTGCGCGATGATTGTCTTGTGTGTGGCGATGTGGGATGCGCTGTCCGGATAAGCGGTGGGTTCGAATAGTTGCTGTTCATCTTTGAAGTGGATTTCGGTGATGGCGAACAGGGCAGCGAAATCTTCCAGCAACGTTTCTTTGTCACTTTGCTGCCGAATGTGGCTGTAGATGTTGTTGATGCTGGCCACAATCTGCTGATGTTGCACATCGATCTCAGAACTGTTCACGAGCAGCTGGTCCGTCCAGAAAAAGATGGTGTTGCTGTTCTCGGTGAAGAAGTGGACCGATTGCTCCAGGGCCCGGGTTATTTGTGAAAAATCCATCAGACTTGACCGATTTTGGTCGATCGTCCCACTCACCTCATTGATGGCTTCGTTGATGGACTGGATGTCATTGTTGATTTCTCCAATGCCGGAGGCGGTGACGGCACTCGACTGAGCGATCTTCCTGACCCCGACAGCTGTTTCACTGACGTTGCTGGCGGTTTCTTTGGAGCCCTTGAAGGCTTCAGCAGTCGAGAGGGTTATCTCCTTGATACCGGTTGCGATCTCTTCGATATTGACAGCAGAGTCTTTGGCTGCATTGGCGACAGAGTCAATAGCCTGGACCAGTTGGATGGAGTTTTGAGTTTGCTCCTCGACCAGGGAAGATATGCCCTGGTTCAGTTCGGACACCTGGTTGAACACCTTGCTGATGTTCTGCACCTGGTTCTGGGATTTAGAGACGTACTCCTGAACCTGCTTGATTTGTCGGGCGATTTCGCCATTGGCATCGGTGGTCTGTTTGGCCAACTCCTTGATTTCACCGGCGACCACAGCGAACCCTTTTCCTGCTTCCCCGGCGCTGGCAGCCTCGATGGTAGCGTTCAGCGCCAGCATATTGGTCTGGCTGGCGATATCATTCAACAGTTTCAGAATTTTGCTGATCTCCTGGGTCACCTCTACCAGATCGTTCATGGAATTGAGCGTCTCCTCCACGCCGCTGGTGGTCTCGTCCGAATACTGCATGGCATGGGAGGTATTTTTGTTGATATTGTTCAGGGATTCGGACAGGCTCTCTACCGAGGTGTTAATGCCGCTGATCTCTTGGGAGATGTTGGTCACGTTTGTACTGATACCGCTCATATTGGTTGAGGCCTGCTCTGCAGCGTCCGCCACTGTGTTCATGTTCAGGCTGAACTTTTCGATGGTCTCTGAAATCGTACTGACGTTTGTTGAGGCTAGTTTGGCGGCCTCCGCGACTGTACCCATGTTGGTGGAGATTTCGTTTGATGTAGCGGCGATGGTGTTGGTTTTGTTTTTGGCAGTGGCGGTGGATTGACTCATGATTTCGGATGAGTTCTTAAGCCTCTCCATAAAGCTGCTGATCGTGTCCGATGTGCCAATGATTTCCCCTAGTGTGCCTTTGAGCGTATTTCCAAGATCATTGATCAATTGCGCGATTTGACCCATTTCGTCGGTTTTGTGGATGCTGAGACGGGCATCCAGATTACCTGAAGTGAAATTGCGGATCAGTCTCTGGATGGTGTGGGCCGGCTTGATAAAATCCTTGCGAATGTACAGTCCCAGCAGTATCAGTATCATGCACACCACAACGGTACTGATAATCACAATCCTGGATAAACTCGTGCTGTTTCGCAGGGCAGTTTTTTGATATCGCGCCAACAGTTCCATACTGATATTTTCCAGCCGGTTGCGTTCTTGTGGCGTGCTTTTCCGGCTCAATTCCAGATGTCGGTTAACCCGTTCAATCACAACGGTATGCCGCTGTGTCTCCTGCAAAAAAAACAGGGTTGCAGAGCCTGCCACGAGCGTGACAAGCAGGCAGATGGCAATGGCAATATTCGCCTTAACCTGCATGGAAATGTTTTTCATGATCTCCTCGATTCCACTAAAAATAGTCCCCTTTGAATGGGAGTCCTACGTTATATTCCCCCTTTGAAGGGGGATAGGGGGATGTTATGATGTCGTAATCTTAATCGGTTCCTTCGGCCTAAACGCTTCTACCTAATACCTAACCCCTAAAACCTAGTTTTATTTTAACCTATGATACAACGTGGCCATTAAATCGCTTTCGGTCATTAATTTTCCGCCGCAGAGGGTCTCTGTGCCGGATAGGATATTAAAGGGCAGCATGCCGCGGTTGATTTCCTGATCAAATTTTTTGACACTTTCCAAAAATCGCTCCAGAAATTTCCGGGTCCCTTTTTCATCCGCTTCGGTAAGGACCACCAGAAATTTATTGTCCTCCAAACGCCCGGCGCAGTCACTTTCTCTGAGTTGATCCTGCAAGATGTCGGCGATTTTACTCAGCAATAGACGATCCACCAGAAACGTGTGCAGATCATTATCCTTGTTGGGGCTGGTAATACTCAAGAGAATGGCGGAGAAGGTCACTTTGTACCGGATACTGCGCATCAGCTCGCTTTGCAGGATATCATAAATGGCCGTCGTACTGCGCAGATCTGTCAGGTCGTCATTGTACTGGTTTTTAACCCGTCTCATACAGATCTGCTTGGCCTCCTCCAGGATGGTTCTCATCTCAAAACCCCAGGGTTTGACGATGAATTTGAAGATGTTCGCTCTGTTGACAGCCTCCTGAACGGTCGTTGAGTCGGCATCTTCAGCGGAAAGAAGCCGGATGATGCTGGGGTGATCCTGCTTCAGGCGGGCCAGGAATTCCGAACCGCTTTCAGTGGGCAGATTTTCGTCACACAGCGCAATATGAATCTCGTTTTGTTTGATGATGGCTGAGGCGTGCTCGGTGGTCGTGGCGATAAACAGGTTGAATAATTCATGCAGTTCCGATTCTTTTGGGAAGAGTCGGGGGGCTTCACTGTCAACAACCAGCAGATGTAATTTTTCGGGTAACTGGCAAGTTCTGCGGGTTTTTTTTAAGTTCATGAAATAACGGGAAATGGCATGCCGAAAACTGTATCAATGGGGTCACCTGCATCGAATGGGTGACGGTAAGGACCCATCGTATCGATTTTTTTCCGGTTCCTCAACCCTATTCAGAATCTAAATTCCCATTTTCAAAGGGGAGCAGGGGGCATAAGCGCTAAGTTGCCTGCCTAATCCCCAAATTTTTCTTTGATCTCTAAAATGGCGGGCAGTCGGGCTTTGAAGGTCCGGACCAGCATCGGGTCAAAAAAGGTACCGCTATCCTGTTCTATGACAGCGACGGCTTTTTCGACTGGCCAGGCCTCTTTATACGGGCGCTTTGAAGTGAGCGCGTCGAATACGTCGGCAATGGCGCTGATGCGACCCATCAGCGGAATATCCTGCCGGGAGAGTCCGTTGGGATATCCTGAACCGTCCCATTTTTCATGGTGGGTGGTAGCGATGGTCTGGGCGGCGTGAAGCAGATCTGAGTTATGTCCTTTGAGAATTTTGGCTCCCATGATGGTGTGTGTTTTCATGGTCGTCCATTCATCAGGGCTCAGCTTGTCCGGTTTGAGAAGGATGCTGTCCGGAATCCCGATTTTACCGATATCATGCATGGGGGAGGCGTGCAGGATCAGCTCGGACTCGCGCCGGGAGAGACCGGCGGCCTTGGCAATTTCATAACAGATCCGGCTCATGCGGATAATGTGAAATCCGGTTTCATTATCCCGATATTCCGCCGCCATACCCAGTCTGTTGATGATTTCCAGGCGTGTATCCTGGAGTTCCTGAGTCCGCTCCTGTACTTTTTGATCGAGGATCTCGTTGTGCAGCCGCAGTTGTTTCTGTGCCAGACGAACTTCCAGCAGATTCCGGATACGGACCAGGACCTCGGCTGGATTGAAGGGCTTGATCAAATAATCGCGGGCGCCGTTACTCAGTGCATTAATCCGGGTTTTCTGATCTGACAAAGCGGATAAAACCAGGATGGGAGTCGACAGATTCTCTTCGATCTCCTTGAACTTCTCAATGACTTCAAAGCCGTCCATGCCCGGCATGAGAATGTCCAGCAAGATCAAATCGTAGTCGTTCTCTCTGAACAGTTCGACCGCCTCAAAAGGATCGGTGGTGGTTTGGACGTCGGAGTAGTCGTTTTCCTTCAGGATCTCTTCCAGCACGTCTACATTCAACGGATCATCATCAACAATCAGAATTTTAGAACCCAGCGGGTCCAGACCAAGTTGAATCGACTTCTTGTCGAAGACGTTTGTCAGTTTGTGATTTTGTGTCATGCTCATACGGGATTATTGGCTAATTATCGTCCGATTCCTGGCCCACTCATTATGCACGTTGCTTGATACTATAGCAACAATCGGACAGGTTTTGAAGAAAAAAGTGTAAACATCTATATTCCTTACTTCTCTATGGGTAAATCAAAACCAAAAATAACACCGTTATCAGGCTCTCCCTCTATCCAGATCCTGCCTGCATGTCCGGCAATGATTCGCTGACAGATGGCCAAATTAAGTCCTATCTGCCCGAGGGTGCTCTCAACATCCCGGTCCTGACTGAAAAGGCGCAGCAGGTCGTCCAGTCTTTCCTTGGAGTAACCGGCTTCCGGATGATGTAATGTAAAGCGTATGGCAGGGCAGTCGGGGGCGGAGTGATTTTCCGGCGCTGCTTCGATGGTTTCGATTTTGAGGTTGATCGCGGCGGCGGTCTCGGCGGTCTGGAAACAACTGACCAGGAGCCGGCGCATCACCTGCCCGATCTGCTTGGCGTCAAAATGTCCCTCAACTGCAAATTCTGGTTCGTTCAGTGTCAGTGAGATCTGTTTGCTTTCAATTTCCTTGAACAGCTCAGAAATAATGCCCTGTGTGACTGTTCCGAGATTTCGTTCACAGATATCAAAAGAGATTCTGTCGGCATCGAGTTTCGCCAATTCTACGATGTCATTCAGCAGGTCCAACAGACGTTTCCCGGCATCCTGGATGCTTTGATAGTAATGCCGGGATTTTTCTTTGGTCAGCTGATCGCTTTGTGTCTTTTTAATCCCGAATTTGGCGTAACTCAAAATGCCATGAATGGGGTTCCGCAGATCATGGGACAGGCTGGCAAAAAAATTGTTCTGTAATTTTCTGGCTGTGTCCGGCTTGAGCGGGTTTATCGAGCTCCCCAGCAGGACAGCAATCCGCCCGCAGAGAAAATGCAGACCGGACACGGGATCAATAAAATCATAGGTTCCCGGCTGCAGATGGGGTATCTGGATTTCCTGGAGTTCATCAGTTTCGGCCATAAACAGGACAGGCACCCCGGTCAGCGGTTTGATGTCGCTGATCTGCTTTAGAAATCGAAACCCCTCCCGGTCGACCAAGCCATAATCAATTAGCAACAGATCGACAGTTTCCGGCCGGTTTTCCAAAAACTCAGCAGCTGCATTTTCTCCGAAATAACAATCAATCTGGTAACCGAGATCCACCAACAAGTCTATTATCTCAGAGGGCGTGGATTTTCTAGCAGTGATTATTGATAGACAAGCAGCCATAAGTTTTTTTAAAATCGCGTAAATCCACTACAGATACCTCAGGCACCTCTCTGTGTCTCTGTGGTAAAACCATTTTTCCCCTTTCCTATTACAATTCCACCTAAAAGTAAATCAGTGATTTTCATAAAAATCGGGTTTAAATATCAAGATTGACCGTAACGTAAGCACAGGGATATACTACGTTCATTAATTGAACAGGACTGAAAATTTCCAATCCGATCTTTCAAAAAAAATAGATCAGCGTATGTACTATTTTCCGGACGAACATTGGTATGCGATCAGGGTGAAGTACCGTCATGAGCGAGTTACTGAACAGACGTTGACGGCAAAAAAGATGTCGCCGTTGAATCTGACCTACCAGGAAAAAAGCAAACGCAAAGACCGCAAAAAAATCCTCACGAAATTTTTCTTCCCGGGTTACATGTTTATCAAGACCACGCTGGATGCTGAGATGCATGTGGAAATTCTGCAGAGTACCGGTGTGGTGGAGATCCTGCGCAACAGTCAGGGCCCTATCCCCATTGCCGAGCCCCAGATTCAGAATGTGTTGAAACTCAAGTCTTACTCTGGAAAAATCCTGACGTTTTCCGAATACTGCTGCGGAATGCGTGTCCGCATTATCGAGGGACCCTTGGCCGGAGTGATCGGCAGGATTGATGAAATGCAGCGTGACCTGCTGAAGATCTGCATCGACTCTATCCCGGGATCGGTCGCTATTCAGGTCTCTCAAGAGATGCTGGAACCCCTCGATGCGAAATACACCCTTTCCGAACTGCTCGAGTAGCCACCCAACTTGACATCCCCGCAAAACGGCGATAGTTTGATGTTCATAAGATGAACACCGCGGTACCAACCCCCTGTACCGCAAATGGCGAAGCTTGCCTAAAATGAGCTTTATGTCATTTAGAAGCCTGTAATAACAGGAATAAATATTCGAGGCTCTCTGCTTTTCCGACCGGAACACGCAAAAGCGCCTCAAAACTCAATAGCGAATCGATACCTGTTTTTTCTCGATCAGAGGAATAAAACAGATACAATTCAACAGTGCTTTATTCGATTTCTTTAGTATCTAACGGCGAGTTGTGACAATGGAAGAACAGGATTATGAAAATAAATATGAAAAAATCGTAAAAAATAAAGTGTTGGAACTTTTTAAAGACACAGATGCTACTGTTTTTTTGTTTGGTTCACGGGCCAGGGGAGATTATACGAGAGGTTCGGATTATGATATCGGTATTGAGTCGATAGATTATGATACGTTTAGACGGTTAAAAATAAGGTTTGATGAGTTTTGGGATGAAAGCATAGTTCCTTACAAGGTTGATTTTGTGTACTTTGATACAACAAAACCTGGGTTTAAAAAAGAAGCGAAAAAGGATGTTGTGATATGGAAAGTCGGCTAGATATCAGGATTAAGCAGTATGAAGACGCAGTGAGTAATTTTGGTGAATCTCTTTCAATCGACCTGAAGGGACTTTCAGAAAAAATAGTTGATAGTATTAAAAGTGGAAGGGCGCAGAAATTTGAGGTTTGTGTTGAGTTATTGTGGAAAACACTCAAATCGTATTTATGGGAGATCAATGGCATAGACTCAAAAAGCCCCAAACAGGTTGTAAAGGATGCCTATAATCAAGAAATGTTTTCTGTGCAGGATTATGAATTTATTATCGGAATGCTGGATGATAGAAATAAGCTCAGCCATATTTATGACAAAGAGCAATTTGAACAAATATATCTGCGAATCATGACAGCGTTTCCGATATTGATCAAAGTGCTGGAATTCTTAAAGCAAGAAATCAAACCATCTCTGTGACCTTTGTGCCTCTGTGGTGAATAGAAAAAGTATTGGTAATTATTTAAAAGAACAGTGCGATGGCCCGTGTCATAGGTAGAACCAATCAGTTGTCCTTGGAAGAGCTAGTCAGTATTTTCCATGACCAGAAAAAGGTAAAAACTGCGGTACTGTTTGGTTCCAGAGCAGGAAACGGTGCGGGCCCTCAGAGTGATTATGATATTGCTGTCTGGATGGATTGTCCGCTGGGTGGTTTGGAAGACCCCTTTTACACCTTATACGCCAATTTACCTGTTCTGATGAATATCCAGGAGTGCGACTTGGATTTGGTTGATTTAAGAAAGGCTGATGCATTTCTCAAGCGAAGTATTAAGGATAGCTATATAATCATCAAAGGAAACGACGATGAAATTTCAAGAATACTTGCAGAGGACGATTGACGTCTCAACCGCTGAAAAAAATGTCCTGGACCAGTTATGTGAACTCTTGGCCGCAGGGAAGGAGTTGGATCAAATACAGATTAGGGCTGCCAAAAGTGCGTTACAGGTATTGATTGAGAATACAATTGGCAAAGGCAAGCAGATCCTAAAGCATTTTCAATGCCCAATGGTTTTTCATAAAGGCAAAGAGGTTTTTTGGGTCTTAACAGAAACAGGCGTTATAGATGAAAGACTGCAGGGGATACTAACCCAAGCGATCGGTTTTCGGAACAGTATGATCCATGATTATATGAATTTTGATGAAAAAATACTGATCCAAATCCTGATAAGTGAACAACACATTATTATTTACAATTTTTTGATAGCGCCGGTAGAGTTGGACGAAACGCAAAAAAAACGAATCAGCACATTCACATATTGACGGAAATCCCTCTGTGCCCTCCGTGCCTCTGTGGTTAAAAAAATAGTATTCCCCCTTTCGAAGGGGGCTCAGGGGGATGTAAATAAGGCCTTTACGTACTCATAATCATAATCGTAATCTCCATCACAAAAACCCCTCTGTGCCCTCCGTGCCTCTGTGGTGAATAATAATCGTAACCATCTGGCGGAGTAACTGGCGGAGTAAATGACGGAGTAAATGGCGGAGCAAATGATTTACTCAAGTATATTCAATCAAACCCAGGCAAGAAATCCACTGATTTGAAAGCAGTTTTTAATCCCTCTCAGCGAACCCTGGAACGTTGGCTTAAACAACTTAAAGAGAATAACAAAATCGAGTTTCGAGGCCCTCCCAAGACGGGCGGCTATTTTGCGAAATAAGCTCCCTCTGTGCCCTCCTCTGCGCCTCCGTGCCTCTGTGGTGAATAGTTACTTAGAGTATAAGCAATGAAACCAAACCTGAACGATAAATACTATCTGCTGAAAGAGATTGAAAAAGCAGAGAAGCAGTCC
>Ga0208904_1001223_pt1 | contig 18073 bp, 20 predicted proteins | sample AntAceMetag02UKB_FD_184774 | JGI IMG/M metagenome (GOLD analysis project Ga0208904, IMG submission 184774) | Saline lake microbial communities from Ace Lake, Antarctica - Antarctic Ace Lake Metagenome 02UKB (SPAdes) (version 2) | ecosystem: Environmental > Aquatic > Non-marine Saline and...
AGCCTCTTAAATACTGTAGGATTATAATGTGGTTCATTATCTCTTAATTCTTTCAATTGGGCCCGAAGTTTTGCTAAATGCTCTTCCTTCCTATTCACATCCATAAGATTTCTTTCACCCTTTATCATAATATTCCTTATAGTCCCATCAAACAACAAGAACAGCAAGGCTGCAATCGCACTCATCATATAAATCCAAGACATCTGTCCAAGCTCGTCATATCGTGAAGCCCAAAGTCCAATGAAAACAACAATAAAGAAAATCCAAAGCATCTTTCGAACAGTTGTACTATCACTAAAGCTTTCCACAAATTGGAAGTATATCAGCAAAGGAAGAACTGCCGTCAGCGTAACTCCAAGGACCGAATAAGGCAACAACATTGTTTGAATAAGGTTACTCTCTGTAAGGAACCTCGTAGCTAAAAGCGAAATCGTAAGAGTGATTATCCAAACCACTGCCCGATTCTTCTTAAAAACATCCATACGAGAAACAACTGCATAAACAATTGCGACTAAAATAAACAAGAACATAATTCTCTCAAACATATAATCTCCATAACCGCCTAGAAGAACGGAAGCCAGCGGATAAAACATTTCCTGAATAGTATCAATTAATTGCTCCATCCCATAACCCAGATTATCTCCAAGATTATTACCCGAATAACCACCCCCATAGTAAGATTGTGCAATTACAAATGGACTAACAAACATCAACAACAAAATCAATACTGGAAATACTCTTTTCATAATTAAATTAGATATAAGAACTTTATAAAGTTTTCAGAATTACGTAGTGCTCTTTAAATGACCCATCTTATCCCTAGCACTCTTGACTCTTTTTTCATGTTCTGCAGCATCTATATCTCCATCAGCATACCTTCTATCTGCATCCTTGATAATATCTCTTTGGAGATCAAGTAATCTAGTATGGGCATGTGCTCGGCCTCTTTCCGCACCTGCCTTCATCATTATCTTCTGAATGGTTCCATCGAATAATAATACTGCTAAACCAAGTCCTGCCGCCGCCAGATAAATCCATGCGAATGGTCCTATAGATCCTCCAATAGACCCTGCTTCCACAGCCTTATCACCAGATCTCATAATCCAAAGTGCAACAAAGATAACTATAAAGAATACCCAAGCAAGTTTTCTCATTGTTTTAGTAAAGTCCTTAACAACTAAGAAATAAACTACAAACGGAATACCTGCTGTCAACGCAACACCTAATGCTGAATAAGGAAGTATAATTGTATTAATAATACTTTCATCTCCAAGCCATCTAATCGCCAAAAGAGAAACCGCAATACCTACTGTCCACAGACTCCAATCATTATCCCTGAAGAAGGCTATTTTTTTCAAAGCCATCCAAACAATAGAAAATATAATTATCGCCAACAAAATTTTAGCTAGAAACATTTCTGGAGCTTCACCCGTACTTCCAACAAGAAATTTCAACGAAGGCTCTACAGCAGTATAACCATCCCTAACTCCACCCTGAACAGTCTCGATCATACCTGCAGCACTAACAAAACTCAATGACATAGAAAACATCAACAATCCTAAAACAAAAACACCGTACAATTTTTTCATATTATTTCAACACATCCTTTATTTATAAACATTTATTTTCTCTGGTATCCAACAATTTTTCTTCCTTTTCCCTCACCCTCGTAAATCGGGACCTCTTCATGAACCTGCTTACCTCGCTTAATCCCCTTATCTGTCAATGAAATTACAACACCCGCAACAATTCCTATAATTCCCGCACCCACAATAAAACTCTGATCAATCGTATCAAAAATTGCCCAATCAAGTTGGAAAGTCCCGAGACCTAACGCCATCACAACTAAACCTGCAATAGACACCACATAACCAACCATCTTTTTCATAGAATATCATACCGACCTATCTTTATAAATATTTTCTATCATAACAATATATATAAACGAAGATAGCCCCAAATAATTATGAAAAAAATAGCCGGAATTTTGCTAGGATTGGTATTTCTTTTAGTGCCGATCTATGCATGGATTGTAGATTACGCGGGCTTCGGGACAGCAGCATTGACATTCCTTAAGGGGGGACTTATGTGGTTCGTTCTTATGGTTGGTGCAGTTTCTTTACTTGCTGGACTCAATAGCCTAAAAAACTAGATACTCCCGTCCATCTAATTAATTGTTATACTTAGAAGTTCTAAGAATTAAAAGGATCCTTTCGTTCTTGAACTGCAGCATATATTGCACTACCTACAGCATAAGTAAGGGCAAAATTTGCAGTATTAGGCTCTTGTAATGCCTCAATAACGTTATTATCATAGAAAAGTGTCTGTCCAATAATTGCTATTCCTAGCCCCTTAAAAGCACCGCCAACAGCGCTTCCCACGACGTTCTGAAGTGTTTTTCCCATACTCTATCTATGTCAAATGAGTATTTAAATCTATCTATCTGTTGTTATTGTATGGGGGTAACAGATTCAACTTTTATATGCCCAAGACCATTCTCACTCAATAAACTTTCAAATTCCTGTATCCGAGACCCATCAGAAATTTTTAGTTTTGTTGCATTTTTAAGAGATAAGCTTCCAGGACTTATTCCCCAATCAGCCTTATCTCCCTCCATATCCTTCTCAAAAGAAAGCTCCTTTTTAGGAGCATTAAATTCAAAATATCCTCCCCCCTCCCCATAAGTATCTATACTATCTGATTCATCCGAGGATATCCAAACACCACTTTCCCTAAAGAGAGATTCTCCATCCAGGGATGAGGGTATGCCTCCATTTCGATATACTTTCCAATTATCCATAACTTTTTTAGTACCTTCACTCCCATTTTTATATAACCTCCCACCATTTTCATCAAGATAAGCCTCAATATCAATATACTTCCTCTGATAGTTAGCTAATGCTTCAGGACCCATATCTTTCACCAAATCTTCATAAAAATCTCCAATCTCATCTTTCCCATCACGAATTTTTGCAGGAGAGGATACACTTCCTTCCTGAATCATTATTTTTATATTGTTTAAATTTCCAGTTCCATGATAAACAATTTCATTTCCCCCCCCATCACCAGCCACCTTTTTCTTCTCAAAACTTTCATCCCGCAATTTCATTATCTCTGCCATGGCCTCAATTTCTTCATCAACTATCCTCACCTCTTCAGCCCCTGCTTTTGCTTTCGCCAGCAGGTCAAAACCCTTCCCAGCTCGTTTAACTTTCCTCCGCGTCCTCATCCGTTTTATCCAACCCATACAAAACAAAGACTTCCACAATTTATATTTCTATCCCAATAATTCATTTAAACCATATCTTTCTTAGCTCTGCATGGATAGTTTATGCATTCGTTGTAAGGGGAAAGGACTCTGTGGAAAGCCATGCAAAATTCTAAACAAATTCATAGACAACGCCCCGAAACCAAAACTTCACTTCTCCGGAAAATCAGCACCCGAACTTTTCGTCGGAAGAATTGGATACCCTTATGTCAACTCCGGAATCCTAGCCCCACAAGATAACGATAACATATCAAATTTCGCAACAGCCGAAGAATGGTCTACAAATAATTTCTCAATAGAAAACGTCCTAAGACTCCGAGGACAACTAATTTACGGAAGAGCAAAGACAAACATCAACTCAAATGACCGATTAAAACAAGTAACTCAAGAACTCGCTCTCTCCTCAAAACCAGTTTCAACAGAATTCTTTCTAAAGAAAAAACCAACTCTTGAATTCACGCCCGATTCAGTTTTCCGGCCAATGACAAATCCAGCCCCAATAAAAAAAGTAATCTTAGAAGAAAATCCCAAAGTATCCAAAAAGGTAGACTATCTAACTTCGGACTACGATGTCAAAGCAACAACCGCACTCCAGGAACTTTACAAATCAAACATCAAAGTCGACCACTTACAAAAGCTCCTTTCAATCGGACTACTCGGAGTAAAACATTCTCGAAAGATGGTTCCAACAAGATGGAGCATCACCGCAACCGACGACACAATATCAAAACAACATCTAGAAAAAATCCGATACTTTCCCGAAGTCAATCATATTACTCTTTTCTCTGGGAATTTTGTCGGAAACTACATTGAAGTATTAATCCTTCCTGGAAGATTCTCTTTCGAAGCAATAGAAGCATGGCAAGGGGAAAGTACTTTCAACCAAGAACATTATACACAATTTAGTCAAGACTACGAAGGATTCTTTGGACGAAAAAAATATGCTTTCAACATCACCGGAGGATACTATGCAATGAGACTTCCACTAACAGAATATCTAACAAAAATTCAAAGACAAGCAACCGTTTTTATCTTCAGGGAAATCCGCCCAGAATATTACGCCCCCCTCGGAGTCGGAATCGTAAGAGAAACCACAAGAAGAGCTTTTACAAATCAACCTAAAACTTTCGACACTATCGAAGACGCACTAAAAGACATCCAAACAAGATTAGAAACTTCTATAGAAATAATCAAGGAAAAATCTTGGGTTCTAAATGAATATGGGAAACAAAAAAGTCTAAAAGATTTTTAATTTCCCCGTCTGCGTGCAACGATACTATCCGCCACAATTGCACCAACTATAAGAACTGCAAGCGTAGTCAAGGTCCCTAGCACAACTCCCGATGTAACTGCTTCCTTAATTGCCTGAGCAGATTCGAACTGCGGAACTTCTATCAATGATGGAAGGAAAAACTGAGTAAACGTAAAAAATAACAACCATATTAAGATTATCACGAACCCAACCCATATCAACCTTTTCCTTGTAGTTCTCCTCATAGAAATCTATAGTAATTAAGATATAAAAACCTTATGGATCAAACACCTAGACCTATCAATAAACCTTCAATAATTCCAGCAACCAATAACAAAGGGAAAATAACAAATACGAAAAATCTCAAACCTTCGACAAAATTATATTTCAAATTTTTCTTAACATCCTTTCTAAATAAGTCTGCCCCAATTTTAAATCCAATCCCAATCGATAACAAAATCGCAGGCAATTCAAAAATTCCATGAGGTGCTAATTGCCACAAGACTCCGATTCCTCCAGCGACAGCCGATTCTCGTGCAACAAAGCCCACAAGATAACCATTAGCAATTACATTAATAAATGGAATTATCCCAAAAATTATCCCCCCCATAATCGCAAAAAAACTCGCCCTCATATTATTGAAAAATATAAATCCTATAATCTCCAACGTACCCTTGCCCTCCAAGGATAAAATTAATTCTTCAATCCATTTGAATATTTGTTCCCTAAAAAAAAACGGATAAATAAAGCCCACTAAGAACACCAACATAAAAACCGCTAAGGCAAAAACAACATACCACTTAGACTCTCTCAAAAATTTCCAACAAGCCGAATAATTCCTCGCAAAAAATCCTTGCTTCTTCATCGAGCAAAATACTTACTAATCATTTTAGTTTTCCGAGGATATTTCTTTTTCAGATAAAAACCATATCCCAACCCAACAATTAGTCCTCCCAGATGCGCCGTGTTTCCAATTGGAAGTCCAAAACTCAGGGACAATGCCCAAAGACCAAACATCAAGAATCCCATTGCAGCCCACATTGGCATCGGTATCACAAAGAAAACCAAAACAGGAAGCTTCGGAGTCAAAACTGCAAGAAGTCCTCCAAGCGCAAAAATCGCACCACTTGCACCGACGGCATAAACATTAAGATCCATTCCAGTTACTGCTGCGATTCCCACAAATAAAACGCTCGCGAAAATTCCTCCCACAAAATACAACCACAAGAATCTTTTTTTACCAATTAATTTCTCAACGAAACTTCCAATGAACATCAACGAAATCATATTCACAAACAAATGTCCAAACCCTGCATGCATAAACATACTCGTGACAAAAGTCCAAATCCCTTTTCCAGCTAAAACCGATGCAGGCATTAATGCAAGAGAACCACAAATTGTTTCTCCACATTCAATGCTGCTGAAAAAACCTAAAAAACTCGCAACAATAAATGCGACAACATTCGCCACAATAATTATTCCAGTATATGTAGATAAAAATCCCTGCCGCCTCATCTTACTTTTTCCTCGAAAGTTTTTTCTTCAACTTATCAGCCAAACTCATTTTCTTCTTAACTGGCTTCTTAACAACTTTTTTCTTCACGACTTTCTTTTTAGCAACTTTCTTTTTAGCAGGAGCTTTCTTCTTAACTGGCTTCTTCCCCTCAGCTTTTGCCTTTGCAGCGGCAACCTTCTTTCGAGCCACAGCCCTAGCAGCCTTAAGAATAACCTTTTTAGCAGCATCTTCCTTAGCCGTCTTCTTATCTGCACGAGCCCTTTTCTTCTTTTCTTTCTCTCTAATCGCCTCAAGTTGTCCTCGAATTAATTCTAACTCTTTTTCGGTTCGAGTAATCCTTGCTTTTGTGTCTCTAATCGGCCCACTATTATCTGACAACTCATAAACTTCTGCACATTCCTCACAACTAAATCCATGCTCAAGCGCTTTCTCCTCGCCAACCTCAATTCCGCAAGGCTTACAAATATAAAATCGCTTCGTCTCCCGACTACCCAAAGTCCCATTCAAATTCTCAATCTTCTTCGCCAATGCTTGCTCTAATTTCACCAAACACTTCTCTGTCTTCAACGTCCAATAATAAATATACCATCCCTTTCTCTTATCCTTCTTCCGAATAAATGACACAAGCCCGTCGGCAGAAAGCTTATACAAAATATTCCTGACCTGATTTATCGTTAGTTCCATTTTCTTAGCGATTAAAAATTCATTAACATCCTTTTTCCCAAAAAGAATCTCAACTATTCGTCCAGTTTCGAGACCAGCCATTTCCTCGACGAGATCATGTAGAAGTTTAACTTGCATACCCCATCAAAATAATTTTCATTTAAATACCTTTCCACTATCACCCATATAATTTGGAAATGTTCTTGTGCCTAGGTATCTGTCCAAAGGACTTCAGCGAACGAAGTGAGTCGGTACCTTTCTTTTCAATATGTTGTAATTATAAAGTTACTATAAACCTATAAAAAAGAAATTAGCTCAAAGGTAATATGGGATGGTTTAGTAAAAAAGAAGAAGTGCCCGAGATTGCTCCTGCACCAACATTACCTGATCTTCCAAAAAAGGCGGAAGAATCATCAAAACCAGATCTGCCCGAACTTCCTTCATTTCCTGCGAGTCCTTCTAATGAAAATCTTAATCAAGAGATAGTAAAATCTGCGGTGACAGACAATATGTCTTCTGAGGAAAATGAGGTGAACGTGGAAATTCCCCATGAGGTCCACGTTACAGAAGAGCTACAGGGGGGATCAATTCCTCCAAAGCCTTCTGTAGAGCATATAGTACCCAAACCTCCAGTAGTTGTAGAAGTCTCTTCGAAACCACAAACTCCTTCCCTTGAAGTTTCCCAACCCACGATTCCTCCAGTTCCGAAACCTCCTGTAACACCTGCCCCCCAAAAAATCGCACTAGAATTAAACGCAACGAAGGAAGATAAACCAATTACAAAACCTTTAGAACCTATCTATATCCGTATCGACAAATTCCAGTCTGCCCAGAAAAATTTCGAAACTGTGAAAGAGAAAATCCAAGAGATAGAGTCTCTTTTACAAAAGGTAAGAGATATAAAATCACAAGAAGAAGATGAGTTAAATGGTTGGACCGAAGACATTGAAAAAATTAAAGCAAGATTAGCCGAAGTAGACTCCGAAATTTTCGACCAACTTTAGTTATGGCATCTGAAGAAGAACTTTACATATCAATCGACCCTGACGTTTATAGGGCGAACAAACTTAACACTCTAACAAATCAGGCGGATCTACTCAGCACCCTTAAACGATTACAAAATCTAAAAGTTCTAGCTAGACAAAAAAACGATCTAAAGAAAAAAATTCTAAGGCATCTTAATACTGTAAAAAATCATATAGAGACGATTCAAAAAACAGTTCCAACTCCCAAGGTCCCAAGAATAATTAAGCAAAGGGAAGAAGAACTAATGGAACCGTCAGAAGAACCAGAAGAAGTCCAACGACAAGTTTCAAGAAGGGCAGAAATCGAAGAAGAGTTAATGACTATCCAAGAAAAGTTACGAGAACTAAATTCTTAAAAAGTCAAATCCTCTAGTTCTAACATGAACCGAAAACAACTTATAAAAAAATACATAGACTTCTTCAAGTCGAAAGACCACAAAGAGATTCAAAACTCTAGCTTGATCCCCGAGAATGACCCAACAGTTTTATTCACAACCGCAGGAATGCATCCATTAGTCCCATTTCTTCTTGGAGAAAAACACCCTCAAGGAAAAAGATTGGTCAATGTTCAAAGATGTATTCGGACAGGCGACATTGACGAAGTCGGAGACTCTTGTCATCACACTTTATTTGAAATGCTGGGTAACTGGTCGTTAGGAGATTATTTCAAAAAGGAAGTAGTCGAATACTCATTCGAATTCTTAACAAAGACACTAAATCTCCCCATCGAAAGATTAGCAATGACAGTATTCAAGGGAGACAAGGACGCACCAAAAGACCAAGAGTCAGCAGACACTTGGGAGTCCCTCGGAATCTCAAAAGATCGAATTGCATTCCTTAGTAAGAAAGATAATTGGTGGGGTCCAGCAGGCGAAACAGGACCCTGTGGCCCAGACACTGAGATGTTCTACTGGAAATTAAACGACACGCCAGCTCCAAAAACATTCGATCCCGAAGATGACAACTGGGTAGAAATCTGGAACGACGTTTTAATGCAATACAATAAAGATGCAAAGGGAAACTACAACGAAGCAGAACAGAAAAACATTGACACCGGAATGGGACTAGAAAGAACAATCGCAGTCTTGCAAGGTTACGATGATAATTACCTAACAGAAATCTGGCAACCCCTAATTAAGAAAATAGAAAAAATATCTAACAAATCTTACGAAGGAAACGAAAGAGAAATGAGAATTATCGCAGATCACATCAAAGCAGCAACTTTCATAATTGTAGATGGTGCAGTTCCCGGAAATGCCGAACAAGGTTATGTCCTACGGAGATTAATCCGACGAGCAATTCGAGAATTAAGAAAAATAGAAGTTCCAATTCTAGAAATGGACGCAACGGTAGAAATCGCAAAAGAAGTAATAAAGATTTATGATGATTATGAAATCTTAAAAACTAACAAAGAAAAAATATTACACGAATTAAAAAGAGAAGAAGATCAGTTTCAGAAGACCTTGGATAAAGGATTAAAGCAATTCGAAAAAATGGCTCTAGACAAAAAAATTGATGGAAAGGAATCTTTTTTGCTTTATCAATCCTATGGGTTCCCAATTGAAATGATCAAAGAACTAGCAGATGAAAAAGTAATCAAGGTCGACATCAAAGGTTTCGAAAAAGAACTAGCCAAACATCAAGAATTATCTCGAACAGCTTCGGCAGGAAAATTCAAATCTGGTTTAGCAGATAATTCTGAACAAACGCAAAAACTTCATACTGCTTGCCACATGTTAAATGAGGCATTACGAGTCATTCTAAAAGACAAAAACATTTTCCAGAAAGGATCGAACATTACACCTGAAAGATTAAGATTTGATTTTAACTTCGATAGGAAATTAACTGATGGGGAAAAAAAGAAAATAGAAGATTTAGTCAATAAAAAAATAAAAGAAAACTTTCAGATAATTATGGAAGAGATGACTGTTGACGAAGCAAAAAAAACAGGAGCCCAAGGAGTTTTCGATTCAAAGTACGGGGAAAAAGTAAAGGTATATTCCATCGGCGACTTCTCAAAAGAAATCTGCGCCGGACCTCATGTAAAAAATACTTCTGAAATGGGAACCTTCAAAATCAAAAAAGAAGAATCAAGTTCAGCAGGTGTCAGACGTATTAAAGCAGTTTTAGAATAATTATTACTTCTTCCCCAATCTTCTCTTAATATTATCCAAATCCTTCAACACTTGTTCAATTCCCCTCTCTGCCCTTCTATTCACCCTATAATCGTATTCAGCCTTAATTCTATCTTTCTGAGACTGCCTATTCTGACTCATCAAAATCACTGGAGCTTGCAATGCCGCAAGAGTTGATAAAACTAAATTCAAAAGAATAAATGGATACATATCCCATACCCCAAATAGAACCATCGAAGTGTTCAAGGCCATCCACAATACCAGGATAACAAGAAAACTCAAAATAAATGTCCAACTTCCTGCCCATTTCGCAATCCCATCAGCCGCTCTTTGTCCAAATGTCTGTGGGGTAATGAGATGTTTTAAAATACCATTTTTATTCTTAGCTAAACCATGGTTCTCAACTTCTTTTTTCACCATATTTCTCCTAAGAAAAATCCCTTTATATAATTAGTGCCCATTTACCTTCGTCTCTGAATCCACATACAAATCCCAATGCTTAATAATCTCCTTCTTAGATTTTTTCCCCGAATAAACTTTAGCAAATGCTGCAGCAAAACCTTCCACGACCCATCGAATCAAAGCCTCATGAGAATCAATATCTCGACCCTCAATTTGTCCAATGACATACTTGAAATCTTCCATACTCCTTAACTGTTCTATATCCCTTCGGTGATAAAGCTTAGCCGCGACCTGCCTCCGAATACAATCAATACTACACCCATCACTGATATCATCCAAAGCTCCCTTCCCAATAGTATGCTCACCCTCCAAAACCTTTCCAATATCCATAGAAACTAACCGTTCATCAGGGAACAATTCCCTTAACAAACAATATTCTTTCCCTGAATCTTCACAATGATAATTTTCCATTATTCTAAATAAATCGCCGCTTTCCCCGGTTTCGCCTTCTTCGCCATATTCTCTGGATCGTGCTTATCAGAATCATTAACCGCATAAACTCCCACATCCCTCCCTACTTTCTTAGAGATCTTATCGGCATCAACTTTCCCCAACTCAAACGGCATCACATAAACATAAACCTTCTCCGTGTTCTCCTTAACAATCTCTTTAATCCTATCGACAATTTTCGAATTTAAATCTACACCAACCAGCCTCTTCCCAATAATCTTTTTAGTATCAACCTTCGGCCAACTAGATACAGAAATAAAATTCTTATTACCCAATTTAGCCCAAAGATCTTCAGTAATATGCGGACAAATCGGACTAAGTAACTGCAAAAACTTTTCCAAGGTTTCCTTAGACGCTCCATCCTTTTCGATCAAATCAAACAACTCCCTCAACTCAATCGTCGCTTTCCTATATACAAAATTTTCGTAATACTTCGAAATATTTTCAATAGTTCTATTGAGTTTAGCCAAAACCTCTTTACTGTCATCTCCAAATTTAACCTTATCAAAATAAACCATAACTCTTTTAACAAATCTCAAACTTCCCTGGATTCCCCTATCCGTCCAATCAAATCCCTTATCTGGAGCAGCAACAGAGACCAAGAAAAGCCGAGTAGTATCGACACCATATTTAGCCATTGTCTCAAGCGGCTCAACAACATTACCTTTAGACTTGCTCATCTTCTCACCTTTATCGTCGTTAATCATTCCCTGATGAAACAACCTAGTGGCAGGCTCGTCAAAATCAATCAATCCCAAATCTCTCAAAAACTTAACATAAAACCTAGAATAAATCAAATGCATACAAGCGTGCTCTGCTCCACCAATATAACTATCAATAGGACACCAATACTTCACTTTCTTCGCATCAAAAATTTTCTTATCATTCTTCGCATCACAATACCTCATGAAGTACCAACTCGAATTAACAAACGTGTCCATCGTATCAGATTCCCTTCGACCCTTACCACCACATTTCGGACAAGCAACATTCAACCATTTTTCATTAGTCTCTAAAGGATTTCCATCACCAAACTTCACTTTCTTCGGCAACTCAACCGGCAAATCTTTCTTCGGAACTGGAACTGCACCACATTTTTCACAATGGATAACTGGAATCGGCGTCCCCCAATATCTCTGTCGAGAAATTCCCCAATCACGCAGTTTAAAATTCACAACCCTTCGTCCAAGTTTCTTTTTAATCAACCAATCACTAATTTTCTTTTTCGCTTCGATACAATCTACTCCATCAAATTCTCCCGAATTCATCAAATCACCTTTTTCAGTCCAGGCCCTAGTCTTCGTAACGTCTCCCGAGATAACTTGCTTAATATCAATCTTATATTTCTTAGCAAATTCAAAATCCCTCTGGTCATGAGCAGGAACAGCCATCACCATCCCAGCACCATAATCAGCAACAACAAAATTCCCCGCATAAACTGGAATCTTCTCTCCATTCACAGGATTAATAGCATAACTTCCAGTGAAAACTCCTTCCTTCTCCAAATCTCCTACATCTTTCTCACTAACTGATTTCAACTTCTTCAAAAACTTATCAACATCTTTTCTCTGCTCAGACGTAATCAATGAATCTAACTTTTCATGTTGCGCCGCAACAACCATAAATGTAACTCCAAAAATCGTATCGGGCCTCGTTGTAAAAATCGGCCATCTCTCACCATTAATCTCAAAATCAATCTCAGTCCCATGACTTTTTCCAATCCAGTTCCTCTGCATAGCTCGAGTCTTATCTGGCCACTCAGTCAACTTTTCAATTCCCTCATAAAGTTCGTCCGCATAATCTGTAATTTTGAAAAACCATTGTTTCAAATGTTTAATCTCCACAGGCGTATCACACCTATCACAAGTCCCCGTCTGCGCCTGCTCATTCGCCAAAACAGTCTTACAACTTGGACACCAATTGACCGCACTAGTTTTCTGATAAGCCAAACCCTTTTCCAACATTTTCAGAAAAATCCACTGGTCCCATTTATAGTAAGAAGGATCCGCCGTGTTCACCATCCTCGACCAATCGTAAGTTAACCCAAGACCCTTCTGCTGCTTCATGAAATTCGGAATAGACTTGTTGGTATAATCTTCTGGATGAGTCCCGTCCTTAATCGCAGCATTTTCTGCAGGTAATCCAAGGGAATCATACCCTACCGGATGCAACACATTGAAACCATTCATCAATTTAAACCGCGTCAAAATATCTCCTATCACAAAATTAAAAGCATGTCCCATATGCAAACCACTTCCAGAAGGATAAGCAAACATCTCAATAACATAATAAGGATTAGCCCCATTATCCTTTGCCTCGAAAACTTTCGCTTTCTCCCAAGCCCCCTGCCATTTCTTTTCAATCTTCGCGAAGTTAATTTCTACCATATTAGTTAGTACAATTACAACTTTTAAAACATTACCCCCGTTAAACTTTTAAACCGAACTGAGCAATTAATATCAAGCTCTCGTAGTCTAGTGGCCAAGGATGCCGCCCTCTCAAGAGGTGGGAAGTTTCATTCGATGAGATAGTAAACTTCAGGTTCACTTGAACCACTACCAATAATCTCTAACGAGATTTCATTGGAGAACGGCGGTGACCCGGGTTCAAATCCCGGCGGGAGCATGACACTCTTTTGACCAATCGTGGGGACAGATTTTTGTTTAGAAAAAACTAAATGAAACAAAAACAAAAAATTGTCCAGTCACCTACTCGTGACAAATATCGAGGACAATTATTAAATAACCTGTTTTATTGGACACTGAGACCATGAAGATTGATCCTTATAACCACGAAGGGTCGTTGACCCGTTGGAAAGATAAGGTGCGGGAGTTGGGTGGTATCCCAGACACCTCGAGACAGAACTCGGAGATAATTTTGAACTATTTGAGAGATATGGAACTTGGACTAAACACTTCTTTCTCTTCAAAAAAAGGTGCAAGAAGTTTTACGAGATTAAATACTGTAAGACAAAGAATGACTTTTCTAGCAAGAAAATTCAGAGAAATCCTCAATGTTGATGACATGGCAAAATTGACCGAGCAACAAGTCTGCTCATTCTTCGTGGACATGAGAAAGGGCGTCATAAAACGGCAGGACGGGCGGAGATATAGGGCGACACGGGACTTTGTCAAAATATTTAAGGCATTCTGGCACTGGCATCAAAAGGTCGCAAGGAAGGCGGGAGAAGAGGTTGAAGATATTACAATCTACTTAGACTCGTCAGGAGAGAAGCCTGAATGGGTATACCTCAACGAAGAACAAGTAAGAATCTTCTCTGACAACTGCAACCCTAAATACAAAACAATTGTAATGTTTTTATTTGATACAGGGATTCGAGCCCCGACAGAATTAATGAATATAAAAGTTTCTGATTTGTCTAAGGATTTTAAGGAGTTAAACATTCGGGACGAAATAAGCAAGACATTCGGCAGAAGAATAAAATTAATGATTTGCTCAGAATTAGTTAAAAGATATATCAAGGAAAACAAATTAGGGCAAGAAGATTATCTTTTCAAATTTAGCCCTTATGTCGTCAATCGTTACCTAAAGAGACTAGCTGAAAAGTTATTCGGCAACGAGAAAAGTTTGGCTGGACAAAAATATTCTGATTTAACAATGTATGATTTCAGGCACTGTAGTTGCTGTTATTGGCTTCCCAGATATAAATCCGAATCTGCATTAAAATTCAGATTTGGCTGGAAAAAATCAGATAAGATTCATTATTATTCTGAAATGCTCGGGATGAGGGACACAATCAGCGAAGAGGATTTATTGATTGATGTAACCAAAACCGAGTTAGAAAAACGATTGACGAAATCAGAAAATAAAAGTGAACTGCTAGAAGCTCAGGTTGATGTAATGAAAAGACAATTGGCTGAGATTTATGTTCATGTAAATAAATTGCATAGCCAGGCAAAGTTGATACCTTGTGGAAACTAATGATATGCTTATTTTTACTGGGGGACTGGGACTATTTATTAGCGTTACTTTTTCTAAGAAAATAAAAGAAATACAAAAAAGCATCCAAGAATTTCCCAGCAAGTTATTCTCTTTTTTTGTTAATCCGATTTTTATTATTACTATTTTTTCTATTGCTTTTCTTGGAATAATTATCTTAATATTTTTCCGTTGTAAATCACGTAGAGATTATAAAAAATGGAACCTTGAAAAAAGAGAAAGGATTAAGAGGTTGCCGAAGAAGAAGATTAAGAAATTTGATTCGAATAATCTAGTGGACAAAGATGATGAATTAAATTCTGAAGAGATTGCTGAGGAAGATAATGTTGAAGGGGAAGATTCATTTGAGCCAATGCCTATTGGGACTTATCGAAGAAGTGTGCATATAAGGGTTGATGAATATAAAAGATATTTTCATAAGAAAAATATAACCAAACACGAAGTCAAATATCTTTTGAATAAAGAGTATCAAATTAAGAAATATAAAAATCTCCTTAATGGCAGGATGGAGAATTTTCTTTTGCAACCAAGACATAATGAAAGTTTTACTCATTTATTTCTAACTAAGAATATTTCCGAGTTTTTAGAAAAGAATGGGATTGAAACGGAATTATTTGTAACTAAGAAACCAGATATTGTTTTTGAAATTGATGGAAAGAGATTTGCTATTGAAATTGAGACAGGTTCCATTTTTTCTAAAATCAGTAGGATGAAAGAGAAACTGGAAGGTTTGAAAAATTATGATACATGGTTTTTTGTTGTGACTGATAGAAATAAAGTGAAAAAATATAAGAAATATGGAGATGCCGTTGATAAAAGATATGTAAAATCAAGATTGGATAAGCTGATAAAATTGGTAAAAAAAGCCCAAAAATAGGACTCTGGTTTTTCGGGTATCAAATAGGGTTTATCGTCGGTGAAAATTGGATGAAATTGCCAAAGAGTCAGTCGGCATAATATGTATATGTAGGGGTACGGACGTGGGGGCTTAAGGGGGATGAATATCTTAGAAACTCAAGTTTAATTGCCATCGTTTGATACTGGCTTTTTGGAGTGATAGACTAGGGTATCCGACGAGGAAATTTAAGAAAAAGGTAGTTTTGATACCCGATGAATATAGACTACTTGATACTATTATATTATTTTAAATAAAGGTTCAACAGTCACTCGACATATTGGGGGCAGGAGGCGCAACGGACTGTGGTTTGGATTTAACTTATACCCACCCAACCAATAACCTAAGCTACGCAACAGTATCAATCAACGGCCATTACCCCGAAACCAAACGAGTAACAAACCTAGAATGCGAAGAAGTAATATTCGTAATCTCAGGCTCCGGGACAATCTACTCCGAGAAAGGAGACTCTCAAATCAACTAAAGCGATTCATACTCTTTTGAAAAAAAGTATTTCATCAAAGGAAACAACTTATTACTAGGAATTACAAACGCTCCGAAATGGACTTTTGAACAATATAGAAAAGTTGACTAGGACAATCTAAAAAGTTAACCATTTATTTTTAAAATATACAATTATAAAGTTTTATAAATAATGTTCTGTTATAAATGTTATGAAAAATATATTTGGATTGATTTTAATAAGTGTTATCTTCTTCAGTTTTAGTTTAGTTTCTGCCACTATTAATTTAGGAGGATGCACAGAGACGGATGAGGGATTAGATTACTTTACAAAAGGCGATTGTATTGCACCAGATGGTGATGAATATATTGATGAATGTTATAGTGATACAAAAGTGCAAGAATATTCATGTATTTCTATATACCATGATGGCAATTATGATTGTGCACCTACTCGTCATACTTGTGATGAAGGATGCTTAGATGGTGAATGCATTAGTGAATGTGTTCCAGATTGGTATTCCCCAGGGTGGTCCGGATGTATTGATGGTTTTGAAAAAACAACTTATACAGATAAAAATTTTTGTGGAACGGATGAAGGAAAGCCTCTAGAAAATAGACCTTGTGAAGGTGAATGTGTCGAGAATTGGACTTGTGAAAATTGGCTTGAATGTAGCGAAGGAATTCAAAAAAGAAATTGTGAAGACACCAATAATTGTTTTAGTGCAGAGAATCGACCTGAAACAGAAAGAGATTGTTCAATTCCTTCCGATGAAGAATCTGGGGAGGATAATAGCGAGATTGTTTGCGTTGAAGATTGGTCATGTACCTCATGGTCTTCATGTATTAACGATTGGAAAGGAAGAGATTGCGAAGACTCTTCTTCCTGTAATACATTTAAAGATAAGCCATATGAAACCAAATCTTGCTCTGTAAATATTGGTAAGGAAAGAGTGTTTCTTTATGAAAATACTTTTGGAGATATTGTTCTTGAGAGTGATGAAAATAGGGCTACCATTGAGTTAGATGTGACAACAGAATCCGAGAAGATATTTGTTGAAGGGTTATTTGGAAAAAAAGAGCTAATATATTCTCCTAGTGATGCTGTTTTGAATATTAAAAAAATTGATAACATATCCAATATGGAATTAAAAGAAGATAATGAAGGAAAAATAATATATGAAGTCACTGGGACAAAGAAAGCTATGCTGTTTTTCATTTTTCCTATTAAGGCTGATGTCGTTGAAAAGATAGATATGGAAACAGGAAAAGTGATTTCAAGAACTAAACCATGGTGGCATATATTTGCTCTTGGAATCTAAAATGGAACATGATAATTCTTCGCATGGGGAATGGCAATATCCAGGAGAACACACAGAACAGAATCCTTCTCAACATAAGAGGCAGAAGAAATCCCCCTGGTTGTTAATATTTATGTGTTTACTTCTGGCAGTATTTTTTGGGATATTAATTATCTTTTAGGATTAAAACAAAAAAGCTTTACCTGATTAAATTTCACAACATATTTATAAGCATTATTTTCTTACAGAAATCATAGGGAAAACGGGTTTAATTTTGGTTAGTATTTTAATGATTAGTGTTTTATCTGTAAGTTTTGTTTCTGCTGGAGGGTTAGGTGATTTATTTAACTGGGGAAGAAAATCACATACAGGGAAGAGTTATAGCTTTAAGTGACACAAACTCTCCTGGAGATATTGATGGAGGTGGAACGATTAATAATAATACTAATGGACAAATAACAAACCTATCCACTCAACCTCGACAATACTTATAAATCCTAAGCACCCATAAACAGCAACGATAAAATAAATATCAATCAAAACAAAAACTTGTCCCCTGAGGATGCCAAGAGTGGATGGTCGGCGGCGGGAGCATGATAGTATTATGTGATATTCTAGGGATTTTGTATTAACATTTTATCAACATGGCTTATAAAAAATAAGCCACTAATATAGAAATGACAA
>Ga0208904_1001226_pt1 | contig 18052 bp, 8 predicted proteins | sample AntAceMetag02UKB_FD_184774 | JGI IMG/M metagenome (GOLD analysis project Ga0208904, IMG submission 184774) | Saline lake microbial communities from Ace Lake, Antarctica - Antarctic Ace Lake Metagenome 02UKB (SPAdes) (version 2) | ecosystem: Environmental > Aquatic > Non-marine Saline and Alkaline...
AAAATAATTCACGATAAGGAGATAGATACAAAAACCCAACAGGTCGCAGCGGACGACATTGAGATGGATTCAAGGTTCGAGGCATTAGAATCTGACCGGGATGCCATCGAGACTTTAGAGGCCAGGCTATTAGCGAAACAGCGAGATATCGAAGCCAGGATCAAAACATTAGAGGCACAAATTACCCTTGAAGGTATTAATCTGTCCCTGGTGGATGTTGATATTTCTGAAAAGGAATTGCAGGTAACAAGGGCTGAGAACAAGCTTGCTGGTAAAGACATTGATCTTGCCAGAAAAGATATTGAGATAACCCGCAAGGATATTGATATCAGTTCCAAGGATGTTGATCTTTCCCAGAAGGATATCGATATCCAGGAAAAATCTTTGCAGGTATTGAAAATTCAATTGCAGGAGCTTGAAACAGAACAAAGAGTTTTGAGTATTGGGATTGAGACAGCCAGGATTCAGTTGCAAATTGTCGAGGCTGGTTTACGGCAACTGGATTATCGGAAAGAAGCCGCTGGCATGGATGTTCAATCGGCCAGGTATGAAGCTGACATTGCAAGAACTGCAAGAATCGAAATCGAAAAGACAGAGGCCGGGATCGACCAGACCATGGCGACCATCGGGCTTGAGGAACAAGGTGTTAAATCTGTCGAGGCAGATGCGAACCTTGCAAAGCTTGAGGCCCAGAAAACAGAGATAGACCTTGATTATGTCAAGACTGATAAAGAGGTAGCCGGTGTCAAAGTTGATATCAACCAGACCGAGGCACGGATTGCACAGACTGGCGAAATAGAAGCGAGCCGGGATGCGAACCAGGCGCAGTACGAAGGGGAAGACGCAAAACTTGCCCTGTACGATGCTCGTGTGGCTGAACTCGAAACCAAAGAAACTACTGTTGAAGCGAATACCGCTGGAGCACATACTATCTTAGGACAAGATGCATCAATTCATACCGCCGAACTTGGGAAACTAAACGCCGGGCATGAGTTGGACAAGGACAGGTTGGACTATGCTAATGACGAAACACTTTTAGGATATAATCAATCTGTTGACCGTGCACAATCAGCGTCCGATATTGCTACCGACAAATTACCGGGCGAGGATACCTTGAACCTTGCCAAGATAGAAACCATTGAGAGGAGACAGAGCGCACAGGGCCATAAATGGGATGCCGATGTTGATTATATCGAAAAAATATACAAGGCAGATATCTTGACAACAATAAGACACAGTATTGGGAAAGACGTGTAATGGCTGACTTTTCAGACATTGAGAGCATTTTAATCAACGTTAAGAAAGGCGTGTCCGGGACAGGTGCGCTGCTTGGCCACTTGGTTGACATTGCAGGGGACGACACGCCTGTTATGCTTGAACCAGGTGATTTGGTCGAGAGAGAATCTTTAATCCAAACGTCAATCCCGATTGGCTACGATCTGTGGTACCTCAAACATACGGTTAATATGCAAGAGGCCGAAAGTGCAGAGGATGTTTTTGTTTCTCAGGATTATTTAGACAACCAGTTGGATTTTTTAAGCGATGACCTGGGTGGTGTGAAACCATTGAAAGTTATTGCAAATATTGATGATTTAGTGTATGATCCGAACTACACTGATTATTTTGGGTCTGACGTTCCATGGAGCAATGACGGCCAATACTTTATTCATCAAATGGCGTTTGAGGTCTGGGTGAAAGGCTTATTTGAAACTGTGTCTTCCGACGGTGCTGAAAACAAATACGGCTTTGATAGAAACAACGTGTTCGGATACCTGTCTTTCCCGGTAGGACAACTTGGCGCTATGGAAGTCATTAGTGTTTTCAGGCAGTCAAGCCTTGCTGATTTTGAGTTAACAGACGAGTTAAAACCAAATATCGATACCGTGAGTGATTATTTTTTCCCGCCTGTTGATGACTACACCGGCAAGAATATTTGTGTTGGGGATCATATAGTTGAATCGGCATATATCGTTCCAGACGATGCGCGGCGAGCAGTTGAATACCCGGCGGCACCCTATGCGGAATATTACAAAGATGTCCAGCCTCAGATGTGGATAAGGTATTGGATACATGGTGATGAAGAAAAGTTTATCCCTGGTGAATTTGTCGGTATCATTGTTAAGCCTTTGGCCTTGCCTCCGCATCCGTGGTGGTTCCAAGAAACGTCACCATTGTTATATTCAGGGTGTTGGTTTGAAACTGGCAATCTAACAGGTGGTGTTGTTACTGCAGTTGTTTTAGAAGCTGACCGAAGTGATGCCGGTGTTGGTAATTTATACACTGTCAAGGTGCAGGGCCGGGAAATAGAAGTTAACTCAAGCGATTTTTTTGCATATGCGGTTGATGATCGTGTTGGGATAATAAAAATTGAATCAGTGGTCGAGACTCCTGCTGTTAAATCGTTTATGTGGGCTGACCAAGACAGGATCAAAAGCACTGATACAACATCGGAACCAACCGAATATCAGATTTTACCGATTGAGTTTTATGTATAAGGAGAATAATCATGGCGTTTGACCAACAATTTAATTGGAATATGGACCGGCTTATAAAGGATCTGACTGCCCAGAGAAAAAAGCGGCTGGCCTTTAATCAAGATATATCGTCTCGTGAGATGGCTGAGACAGAGCGTGCTGGTAGCTTCCAAAGGAATCAAGACCGATCGACAAATTTGAGCACCAGGTTAGACAAAAATTACGATAGACAACTGGCGAACGACCGCATTACAAGCCGCAAGCATGACGAGTACGCTGTTAATGATGGTTCTCTTGATGAAAAGATTTTTGGGATGAGGTGGGGTGCATCTGGTAGTTCAGGCGGCGGCGGCGTAAAGCCTGGTGGATCAAAAGGTAGTGGCGCAAACTCTACCGGCTGGGACCTAAGTGGCAAAGATAGAGCTGATCTATTTGCACGCGCCTACCAACACCGTGGCGAAAGTGCTGCCGATGAAGACTTTGGACCTTGGCTCGCAAGGAATAGAAAAGGTTTTGATGCTGGCAATCAAGTAGGCGAACAGGCAGACCCAGTTGAACAGCGAAAACAAATGTTTGCTGCTGAACAAACAAAATTTAATACAGACGTCCGGTCGTTTGTCGATGATAAGGGCGTATTCCACGCTACGAATTACGAAGGGCCATACAAGGCATCATGGGATAATAAAGACAATGATATGCAGGAAGGCGCAGCGGCTTTAAGTCGGAATGCTCGATGGGCAGGGCAGGGCGGAAAAGGGAATGCACCTACGGAGAAGACGACTACGGGGCTTGGTGAGTTGTTGGAAGGGATAACCCCCGATAGAAAACGCCCACCAGTTGGTGAGCAAGCTACTACAGTTGTAGAACCAGAAAGAGTCATACCATTCGGCGAGTGGGCCAAAGAAAACCCGACGGTGGCCAACAGATCAGCTTTGGCGAGCTTATATGAGAAGGGCAAAAACATGCCAAAAGAAGAAAGAGACGCTATTAAAAATAAAAGGACTGCTGCTTTTAGAAAATCTTTCTTGAGAACACCACCCGGTCAATACCCAAAAAATCCACAGAGTACAGAAGCCACGCCAAGCATACAAAAGCAGCCGGACCAACCAGCAAGTGAGCGACAAACATATTCAAAAACGGATCTACAGGAATTGAAAAAACAGTACCCTGACTTGTCTCGGAGCGAATTGTTGAACCTTGAACAACTAAGAAAACAATACCCTAACTTATCAAGGAAAGAACTTTTTAAAATGGCAAAGCAGGTATAAATGGACTTTTCTTTTATAGACGATCCTGAATGGAAAAAGCTTGATGGCGGCACACAAAAGAAAGTAATCGACAGTGCTTTCCATAGAGATATTATGTCTGATCCTCAATGGGGTGGCTTAGATTCAAACTCTCAGGAATCGGCCAGAACCAGATATTCACAGAAAGCTAACGACTACAGCAAGTCGAGACTGGTCAAGCCTACCGTTGCGGGTAACGCGCCTACCTCAAGAGATTATTTTACCGGTGTCCAAGATAAAGATGATCCGGTATTCTCTCAAATCCTCAAAAGCAATCCCAATCAAGATCCTGAAGTATTGCGAGAAGGGTATTCAGCTATACAGGAAAAGTTTAAGAACAAAGAGGGTGGGTGGTACGGTAAGCCTATCAAGATTAAAGAGCTTGAGAATCTGGGGCGCGATCGGATTAAAGAGCTTGAGAAAAGTGGAACCGCTACCGGGGCATTTTTACGAACAATGTCGAGAGTCCCGGAGAACTTATTAGCCAGCGGTATTATGGCAGTCCAAGGGCAAGGTGGCGCGTCAGCCGTCAATAAAGGTATCGGGGACAGGTTTGTTGATTGGGTACAGAAAAGGAATACCGACCTTGCTAACGAATACGAAAAAACTGGTGACTTCATACCGGGTGTTATATCTGAAAAAGATATTGCAGAACTTGGGCCGAACTTAGCGTTCGGTGGTGTATCCATGGCAGGGACAGCAGCAGGCATGGCCAGCGCGTCTTTGGTCCCGGTGCCAGGTGCAAGAATCGCCGGCGGTATTGCTGGTGGTGCTATCGCGGCTAAGAGGATGGACAGTTATCAAGTCTTGGGAAGTTGGCTTGACCAGAAAAACCAGCAAAGTATTCAAAACACAGGCAAGCCTATTACCATTGAAGACGAGGAAAAGTTTAAAAAAGAGTTTGATGCTTTAGCGGATGAACACGGGTTGTGGGAGGCTGGGCCAGAAGCAATCGGCAATATGCTTGAGTTGGGTATCGCTTTATCGCCGCTTAAAAACGTTACAAGGCTATTACCTAAAGGTACAATAGGTAAACTAATAAAAGGTGCTATCCGTGTTGCATCCTTAATCGGTGTTGAGGGTGGGACCGAAACCATAACACAGATGGGGCAAACTAACACAGAAGTCGAAGCCGGCATGTCTGATAGCCCGGTTCGGGATTGGGAGAGCATTGAAGATTGGTTGACATCAGCTAAGGAAGTCTTGCCACAAGTATTACTGCTTTCTGGATTTATGGGCGCTGGCGGAGCGGTTTACAGGAAGGCTACCGGAAAATCGCAACAGGACATTGAGATAGATGTGTCTGATAAGATTCAAGAAGCCAGTGACGAAGAATTGTCCCAAATGGAGCAAATGCTTTCTGCCAATGGGGATGATCCTTCTACTGGAAAAGTGTTAGGTATCATCCAGTCTGAAAGAAAGAAACGGGCAGGAACAGAAACGAAGTACCACCAATCCGTTGAAAATTCAGTCCCAGACGCAAGCCCGGAACACAAAGAGATTTTATCACAAGTTATGGCTGGCATTGAATCTAATGAAGCCGATGAGGATTCGGATTTTACTGAATCTGATCTTGGTAAAGGGGAAGGCTACAATCCTGAAGGAGGCCCGCAAATCCTGGAAGTTGGCGGGGGATCTTATATAAAACAGGACGGTAAATGGTTCGACCCTTCTGGTACTGAAGTCCCTTATTCAAAGCTTAGAAAAATGGTGGATGACGAAAGGGCACAGGTTGAACAAGAAATTGAGGCTGAAAAAGCTTCCGTTAAACCGGAGCATAAAGAAATCTTATCCAAAGTAATGGAAGGATTCGGGCTAAGCCAAGATACCCAGAATATTCCGCCCGTTGGTGAATGGGAGTTCGGTGAGGTAGCGGACCCCGATATCGATATAGGCAAAGCGGTTAAAAAGGAATCTGAACAAAAAAAGCTTGAAGAAATAGGTAAAAACATAGGTTCCAAAATTAAGGAATCAACCAACGAAGAGCTAATCAGATCACAACTTCAATACAAACACGAAGGCCGCAAAGATTTAGTCTCTTTGATAGATGGCGAATTAAAGTCAAGATACCTTTCGGACACCAAGCAATCTAAAAGTAAGGTCACGACTCTTGGCGGGGCTATCCGGGAAATGGGTGGTCTGAATGCTGCTGGTATGAAGTCTGATATTTTGGACAGGAACAAGTCAGCCGGCAACGCAAAAATATTCAATACTGGTGGAGTCGAAATTGAGAAGGCAAAAGACGCACTGGTTAAAGATGGTTGGATGTTGCCGAGTGAGGATTTGGGCGAAATATTATCTCAAGACCCAGAAGCGTTAAAACGTGGAAGGTTTGGCGAAGATTCTAAAACCAAGGCACAGAAAAAATCCGCGATGGATCTTGAACAGTCCGAGACTGCCCCTGATGAAATGCCGCCTGATTATGACAAAGAGGGTGCGTATAAAGAGGTGTACGCAGGCGACCTTACTGAAGGCACAACCGCCACAATGGTTATTGACGGGAAGTATGACAAGTACAAAGTTGTTGAGAACGATCCGTTTGGTGATGGTGTGACATTGCAAGATGGTGAAAGGCTTACAATCCCGGCAGGTAAAGAGGTCGAGGTATTGCAGGCAGATATTAAAAAATCCGGTAAGACCGCTAGCGCAAAGGGCCGGGTTCCCGAGTCGGCAGAAATCCCGCAAAAGGAGCCCGCTACCCTACCTAAAAGCCGTCTTGAAAAATTCGCTGATGAAGCGGTTGAATCGTCTTCTGGTAGGTTCGATGACAATGTTGTCACTATCGCAAAGAGGGAAAAATTAACACAAGAAGAATTCCAAGAAGTTTTAAAGCTTGCAACAAACAAAACCAACGAGATCAAAGCAACGGAAGAGGCAGCAATGACACCCGAGCAAAGGGCCGAACGCGCTGCCGGTGCTGCATCTTCAAATATCTCCGGTGCCATCGAAAGGGGTGAAACCCGTGGCCGGATGGAACGAAACCAAGATGGAACGGAAGAGGTTGTTGAAGAGGGTCTTGATTATGAAACGGCTATTGATTTGGTGGATCATTTAATCCTGCTAAATGGCAAAGGTAGACTTACATCCGAAGTGTTAGGAACTAACCGGTTAAGTTCTTTTGTCGGTACCGGTGAATTACATATGCTCAAGAAAAGTCTCAAAGCCGGTGAAATAGGCATGACTTTAGAGCAGATAAAAACAAAGTTAGAGAAAAGCCAATCTGAGTCAATCCCCGCCAAACCCAAAAAGCCCGAAGCACCCAAGGGTAAGGAAGCTTGGGAAACAAAAACAGGCCAATTAAAATATGAAGACATAGAATCCACTCCATACGAAGACGTTCTCAAGAAAATGCCAGCGTGGAGAATGTCAAAAAAAGAGTACATTTCAATTCCAAGAAAAAAAGGACTTGGAATACAGAAAAGAGACGGTTCGTTGTGGGCGCATAAACATAGGCAGGCGATAGAGCAAGCCGTTAAGGATGGCAAAACAATACCCGCCGAAGTCCTGAAAGATTACCCGGATCTAACCAAGCAGGCTAAGCCCAAGACCGGCAAGCAAAAGCTAAAGGCGGCGGCGGTCAAGGCTAAGGAACCTTGGAGTATATTCGCCATTGAAGCGTTGGAATACCGAGCAAAAGAGATCAAGCGGTTACAGCAAAAAGTTGTTTCCGCTAGAAAAGAAAACCAAGAGGAGGTAGCGCAGATATACGAGGGGCAAATAAAAGACTATCAAGGTGTCGATGAGCAGCTTTTCCGGGATGACGTAAAGGCGAATCTTGATTATTACCAAAAAAGCAACGTCGATCCTTTTTTAAGATTTAAAAATAAAGAAATGAACCGGGCCGGAATAGCCAAGCCAAAAGAGGCAGCCAAACCCAAGGAAACCAAGGAGCCTTGGGACTATTTAGACACCACACATCCAGACGCTATCTATCCATATGGCGAACAGTTCAGGGGCGGGGAAAACTTATCAGCCGAGCAAATAAAAGAATACCATAATGTTTGGATAGACCGGATCAACAAAGAGCTTAAATTCGCAAGAGGGACAGAAACTAATATACATGGGATTAAATGGGCGAACAAAGCAGAACAAGGCCGGAAAACTCAACAGGTAAAAAAGCTGATAAAGCAGAGAAGAACCCACGAAAAAGCGTTAAAGGAAATTAAAAAGGCAGAAAGGTACAAGGTAGCGCGCACCAAAGAAACCAAGAAAGCCAAAGGCACCCCGAAATACTCAGTATCAAACCCCCAGACCAAAACCAAAGCGTTTCTGCGCTGGTTTGGTAAATCTAAAGTGGTTGATGAGAACGGTGCGCCTTTGGTTTGTTATCATGGCGCTGGAACGCATAAAGAGATTGCCGTATTTGATTCTAAAAAATCTTATTTGCTCAAAGGTTCTATTTGGTTTACTCCATCGAAACAATACGCCAATCAGTATGCTTTAAGAGGTCTTAAAAAGGCAAATAGTACAGGCGGGCCGGTAGGTGCTAAAAAGGGGCACGTTGTTCCCGTGTATCTATCAGTCAAGAACCCTCTATATGCTAAATCAAGTGCATTCAAAAAAGTGCAATCGGAATATAAAGAATCTGGAACCGGTAAAACTTTTGCAGAGTTTATAGTTTTTAAAGGTCATGATGCCTTTATATCCTTTGAAAAAAAAGGAGTGCCGCTACATAAAGTTTCTGAAATAGCAGTTTTCTCCCCTACCCAAATCAAATCAGCAACGGGCAACCAAGGAACTTTTGACCAAAACAACCCAGACATAAGATACTCAACCAAACCGGGTGATTCAAACCTAACCAGAAAAGACCTAAAAAAGATATTCCATTGGGCCGATTCAGCAAGAACCCTAAAAGACGGTTCAATCGTAATAACCAAAGGACCCCGTCAATTCAAGATCAACCAGGTCAACCACATAGCCATAGACCGGGCAAGCTTCGAGTTAGGATACCGTCGCAAGCCTACGTTAGAAGAACTCACCCAAGGCGCACGTGGGGCGTATCAGGACGGTGTAATAACGCTGTCCAATATAGCGGATGCCGGAACTGTGGCGCATGAAAGCTGGCATTACCTAAAATCGTCCGGCCTTATCTCAAAAATGGACGTTGCAGCACTGAGAAACAAGCTGGGTAACAAAAATGCTACCGAGGAACAGGAAGCCGAGTGGGTTGAAAAGAATGTGCTAAACCGGGATCAGAAGGGGCGGCTTGGAAAATTAATCCAGAAGGTATTTGACTTTGTGGACAGCCTTATAAACTTGGTGCATCGGACGGCTCGTGGAGTGGTTCGGGATATTGAGTCAGGAAAGGCCTTTACCGAGAAACAAAGTTCACCGGTCGGGAAAACATTAGTTCCAGCCTACCAGAAATTAGCGGATAGGTGGTATTCTCAAATGGAACAGTCCCTTGAGAAAAAGCTACCGGGCAGAGGCACGCCTGAGCAGCTATCTCAAATGGTGCAGGGGTGGGCCAAAAAGGGTGAGTTCAAAGCTGACGAATTATCTTGGTCTGGCCTGAACGATTGGCTTGCAGAGCAGACGGGAAAAGTCACCAAGGCCGATGTTATGAAATATCTGGCTGAGAACCGGCTTGGGGTTCAGGAGGTTGTTAAGGGTGGGCTTGGATTTGAGGGGCGTTCAGCGAGAATGGACGAACTGATAACCAGAGAAAACGCTGGTACACTTACACTTGAAGAAGATCGTGAATTAGATCAGTTAGAGCGGGAAGTTAATAATGGATTCGAGACAGCTAACGATACCAAATTCTCCCAATACCAAGAACCCGGCGGAGAGAATTATAAAGAACTGTTGATTACTTTGCCTGAGCGTGGCCCTAAGCTGCCAGAAACAACCGGTGATTATGCTCAGATGCTTTTCAATAAAAGCTTTGATGAACTCCGGGAAGACCAGGTTGATAAGGTTGTAGCGCAAATGAGGGTCGATGATAATAGCCTGAAGCGTAAAAACCGTTACAAAGGCCCCCACTACGAAGAACCCAACATCTTAGCCCACGTTAGATTCAATGAAAGAACCGATGCTGATGGTAACCGGGTGCTGTTTCTTGAGGAAATTCAGAGTGACCAAGCCCAAGACTACCGTAAACAGTTGAAAAATATAGAAAAAGTTGTTGCAAATGACTTCAAAAGTGTGGTAAGGTCTATGGTAAAGGCCGGGGTTTTGAAGGAGGATTGCTAATGTGGCGTCATTATATTTACAAGCATGTCAGGAAAGATACAGGAGAAGTATTTTATATAGGGAAAGGGTCCATGCGAAAAGACAGAGCGCCGTCTTACGAAAGAGCCTATGCGAAAGTTCATGCGAGAAATCCCTTTTGGAAAAATGTGGTTGCAAAAGCTGGGTTCGAGGTTGTTCTTGTTGCCTCATGCAAAACGGATGAAGAAGCGCAAAGACTTGAAAAACAGTTAATTTCAGAAATAGGGCGGCGTGATTTAAAAAATGGCCCGCTTGTCAATTTAACCGATGGTGGAGACGGCCATTGCGGGATTATTGTATCGGAAAGGATTAGAAAGATACGTAGTGAAAACTCGAAAGGTCCGCGTTCTGAAAAATGGATCGAGGCAATACGCAAAGCAAGAAAAAACGGTGGCAACGGTGGCGTTGTGAAGCTTGGAGACAAACTCCCGGAATCATGGAGGGAGAATATAAGCAAGGGGCAACGAGGGCCAAATAATTATATGAGAGGCAGAACAGGTAAGGCGCATCCGATGTCTCGAAGGGTTTTTAACGTCAAGACATGCAAGGTTTATGAATCTGTTTCAGAAGCGGCAGGAACATGCGGGTACAAATTGAAAACTTTATATAATTGGCTATCAGGACACCGCAAAAACCCGACAAACTTGAGGTTTATATAATGGCTTGCGTTTATACATACAAAAACAAAACATATGACAAAGAAGCTTTTGTTAAAATTCTATTGAACATGAAACCCGCAGAAGCTTCTAAATACATGCCGGGCGTAAAGATGATACCGAATGCGCCCTTTATCGGGAGCACTCCTAAATGGACCATGTTGGCGTTTAAAAGAATGGTACGATATGCCGCAGAGCAAGGAATGGACAAGATCGCTTGGACAACCGGGGATATGCAGGCGGCTCGTTATGATCTTAGTAAGCAGGTTGACGAAGTTGAATGGAACACAAAAACTAATCGACTGTATGCAAAGCAGAAAGGATCTTCTGATTTTACCAAGATCGCAGACAATGTTACTGAAAATAATATTGCGAACTATATTGGCAAAGACCCTGCTGAAAAGCTTGTCAACCAGAAAGTTGATTACGACGTTCGTAATATATCCGGTCTTGATTTAAAGGTTGGTGGCAGCGGAATGAAAGGTTTTTACGATAAGATCCTGCCCGCCGAAGTCAACAAGTTTTTTGGTAAGAAGGCTTGGGGCAAGGCTAAGGTTGGTGAGATCGAATTTCGAACAGGCATGAAGGTTGATATCCAAAAAAATGCCTCTGGTTTTTATACTGTGCGTGATCCAGACGGCGAAATTCTCATAAAGAATACTACAAAAGAAAAAGCGCAACAATTTATAATGCAGCCCATGAAAGCATGGCAGCTACCCATAACCCCCCAAATGAGGTCAAAGTCGCTTCGGGAAGGGATGCCGGCCTATTCGTCAAAACCCGATGGAACGCCAGAGGGTGGGAACAAAGAACTTTACGAGGAAGCCCGGAAGTATAAAACTGCGAGGGAATTTGTTGATAGTGTCCCGATAAAATCCAGAAGCGAAAAAAGAGAGGTAATTAAAAAATGGAAAAAAGATACCGGGTATAAACAAGTTGACAGCAGTTTTAAACGAGGCGGCAAGCAAGATAGCCTCCACTCACCATCTGACCCTGAAAGCGGTTCGCCACTCTATGATTTGACAGAAAATGGCACATACCCTGATGATGTGTATTCTTACAACGGGTTAAGATATTACGGCACAGGTGAGGATAGGATGGACGCCAAGGCATACGGAATAATTAGCGATGCCGAAGGTTCGCCCATCAAGCAAGTCAGAGTTTATAGAGCTGTAGAAAAAACTGATCCTCAAAAAATAATTCCTGGTGATTGGGTAACAACGGTACGGGCATACGCAAAAGATCACGGTGATAGCACGTTAAAAGGTGGATATAAAATTATCAGTAAAAAGGTAACGGCTAAAGATATATTCACAAGCGGTGACTCTTGGTTAGAATTTGGGTATCATCCTCAACCGGCCATACACAGAAAAGTTTACACTAAAAATTTAACACATCTTATTAATCTTTGGGATGAAGCCAACCCTAACCCCCCAAGCGCACCAACCAAAGCCGCACCAAAATATTCAGTAGAGCAAAAGAAAGCTGAAAACCCAGCGTACCTTAGCGCAGAAGGGTTTATAGAGGGGACTACAAAACCGTTGAAGTTCGCAAAAACAGGCATCCCTATTACGGCTAAACTTTACCATGGAAGTCCTGATGCTCGTTTTGCGGATGAATTTGACGCCGACAAACCCGGTTATTATCCACAGTTGCCAGAAGCATTGCCAGACAATGACGAGTTCATATCGCTTCACGGTGGTATAAACATGGGGTTTAAGGGTGAAAGTGTAACGGGTAATAAAGGTGTTTCTTTCTCAGATAATTGGTCCACTGCCAAAAGTTATGCAGACAAGCCAGCTTTTGATTACAACAACTCAGTTCCCATGGTGATAGAGCGATACGTGACGTTACAGAACCCAAAAGTGTACGATTTAAAGGGCAAAAAATGGCACTTGAATTTAGAGACAGAAATGAGAAACGCCTTAGACTCAGGGCACGATGGGCTTGTCTTTAAAAACATATTGGATAATTACCACCCTGATAGCAGTAAGAAGACCGCAAATAATATAATCGCCCTTGACACCACCAATATTAGAACCAAAAAGCAGTTAGAGGGGGTGTGGGAAGATGCGAAATCAAAGGCGCTTCGGGAGGGGATGCCGGCCTATTCGTCAAAGGGAACGGCGGAGGGTGGGAGCTTATCGGCGATAAAATATTTAGAAGAACCCGATTCTGCTATTTCCGGTTTTGGGAAAGGATTGACGGAGATTGAATATTCCGGTCCGGTCTAACATGCTGCCGAATTAGAGGGGTTGGATTATTTACTCAGAAACGAAATTCATGGTGAGAACATCGCCTCGACAATTAATTCAAGCCGTTTTTTTGATAGACCAGTTCTTGTTTTATATAAACCCAAAAAGAGAACTGGAAAATACGCCCCATACGATGCCGATTCCGGGAGAAACCACGGGTATGATGAGTTTAGAACGGAAAATCTTTCGGAAGATGACATCGAAAAAGTTTACCTCAATGACAATCTTTACGGTATTTGGGAAACCCCAGAGAAAGAATTAAGCACCCTATCGGATGAAACAGGCGAAATTTATGATAGGCTTTACGAAATAGCTGAAGAGTTTGCGATAAAATTTGATAGTTTTGCAAATATCGAAAAAGATAAAACCAAATACCTCCCTAACCCCCCAAGCGCACCCGGAAAAGACGCACCGAAATACTCAGTCGAGGGAACGCCAGAGGGTGGGAACGAACCAATATTTAAAACGGGCCTACCTGTTACCTTTGATTATATTCACAACAAAGAGAAATCTCCCTATATGGGATCACGGTTTGGGCAAGACAAAGAACCGGCTGGGCAATATATTCAAACAAAACCACGCACTTTTAAAAATATTGTCAATTGGGAAACTGGAACAGTCGCTTTCCAGAATCCAATAGTTATTGATTGGGGTGGTGGATACGGTGAAGATACGAATTGGAAAAATATTCTTTCTAAAAAGTACGGCGGTAAAACCGGCAAGAAGCTTTCAGCGGCCCTTATAGCTGACGGGCACGATGGCGTTGTGACAATCGGAAAGCATGGAGAAGCGAGCGAAATTGTAAACCTCGACCCCAACCCCCCAAGCGCACCGGCCAAAGCCGCACCAAAATATTCAGTAGAGCAAAAGAAAGCTGAAACAGGAAAAACATCCATAAGAAATATTATGTCTACTCTCAGGAAGGCAGCGACGACAAAAAGCGATGCTGTTAAGGCTGGCGTATCTAAAGAGCAGGAAATGATAGATGGATATCGTAAATTAGAGGCATTGGCAAAAGACCCGCAATCGTCTGTGGCAACCAAACAGAAAATGTTGGCATCTTTTTTAAAAATCTTACCAACAAGAGTACGGGCTAAAGTAATTACTCCGTTGAGTCAGATTAGCCGGTACAAACAAATAAAGACACACCAAAAAAGAATACAAGACGCTCTTAATAGTACAGAAAAAGAATTGGTTAAATATCTCAGGAGGGATATAATAGCAAAAATCGAGAAAGGGATCAGCCCCAAAAAGTTAGCAAAGAACAGAATTAAGAAGGGAACAATCGGCCACGAAGCCGAAAGAGATTTGCAATTTATCCGTGAAACTTTGAGCGAAAAAGATATTTCTACCCGGATGGATAGTATAGGAATCCAGATTGATAATAAGCAGGCAGAACTTGAAGAGGCTGATGGCGACAAGGCAAAAATAATTGAGGAAGAAATAGCAAATCTTCAATCGCACCAAAGCATAATGGAAACATTCGGTGGGCTTAAATCCCAAAACCTTGATGACCTATTGTTTGCAAAAGAATCGTTGGTATCAATTATTGAAGACGGTAGGGCATTGTGGCGGGCACAGCAAGACGCATTTAACGGGATGCTTAAACCCATAGTCGATAATGTGCAGCAAGACATATCAGGGCAAGACAAGCCAGTGGTCGAAACGGCGGCAGAGGCGAGCCAGCGAGAGATGAAGAGAGAGTCAGCATGGGGGCGAGCCAAGGGGACATGGGACGCGGTGGAAAACAGTATCCTTTCTTGGGAATTTCTGTTGAATAAACTTTCCAAATTATCAAGTGGTAAAGTTTTAAAATCATACACTACGGCAGAACTTGGGGCCGTTGCCCAAGATGCTACCAAACAAGAGAATACACTCAATATAGGTACGGACAAGGCCATCCATTCAAATGCCAAAAAAATATTCAAAGCTGAAAGCGACACTGCGTTAAATAAAAAGTTTATGAAGATGGAAACTAAGCATACAGGAACTATTTTTTCGTATGATGAGAAGGGAATAATAGAAGATGAGTTTGCTATGTCCCAAATGGAAGCCGCCTATATGTATGCGATCAGAAAAAACGATGATAGCCTACCAACATTTAAAAAAATGGGAATGACGGATAAAACGTTCCATGAGATAGAAACATTTATAGGCCCAGAGCTAAAAGAATGGGTTGATTTTAACGTTGACGAATATTTACAGGATTTTCATTTTTCAGTTAATGATATCTACAGACAAGTTTATGGTACTAATCTCACTAAAACACCTGGTTATATTTCGTGGTACAGAAATGTAGCGGGAAAGGTACAAGACAAAGGCATAGCTGCAAGTCCACACGAAACAGGGGCGAAGGGCATGTCCAAGGGTGCATTCAAGGAACGGCAGAAAAACACAAATCCATATCGTCTTATGGGGTTTAACGATGTACTAACCAGACACGTTGCTGAGATGAATAATTTTAAAGCATGGGCGCTACCTACGAAGGTAATCAATGGTGTATTTAATAATAGAAAAACACAACGGTTAATCACCCAACATCACTCATCTAACATGGGAATCGCTATAAAGTCATTCCAGGCAGATTTCACAAAGGCACCTATTGAAATGCGAGGTGAAATGCCGTGGCTCGATAAGCTCCGTGGGAACATTACCACCGCTATGACAGCTCTCAACCCTACTATTTTTCTGAAACAGTTGACATCAATACCGGCAATGGCAGAGTCAATACCAGCTAAGGCGTGGATAAAATACGAGACTGATTTTTGGGCAAACCCGATGAAAGCATGGCGGTTGTTAAAAGATTCAAAGCATTGGGAATCAAGGCGAACCAAGGGAATGGAAAGAGACATTAGGACGGCTCAATCTGTTTCTGGATCTCAGGCAGTTGCTAACGTGCGTAACCTCAAGAGCAGGGCTATGTTCCTTGTAAAATGGGGTGATGGAGCAGCTATTTTGGTAGGTGGATACCCGGTGTACAAATACCATTTCGATAAAAACCTGGCTCAAATGGGTAAACCCAAAGCCCACGAATTTGCTATGTCTAAGTTTGAAGAAGCGATGGATAGGACACAACAGGCAAGCGGCGTGAAGGATCAGGGCAAATTCCAGCGGTCAGGAAGCTATGCAAAACTATTCTCTATGTTTATGACAGCACCAAAACAATATACGTCACAAATTACAGCCGCAATCAGACAGATACACAGCAACCCAACGGACGGCGATGCATATAAAAGATTGTTTATTTTTGGTGTAATGATGCCATCCTTGTTTCAAGCCACTGCTGTAGGTTTGCTTGGGCTTGTTGGAGGTGAAGACGATGATAAGGATAAATTTATTAGCGGGCAGATAAAGGCTATTTTGCAAGCACCTCTAAATGGTATTCCTATAATAAGAGACTTACAAAAAGGGGTGTGGGAATCAGCAATGGGAGAGTGGTATGGGACAGATGTTGAATATTCGCCCATAACTGAAGCGGGCCAATCGTTATTGGATGCTGTCTTTCATGGGGCTAAATTGGTTGCCAACGATAGCGACACCCCCGAACAGAGGTCAAAACAGTGGTCGGAAACTATCAACAATCTTTTTGAAACAGTAGGGTATGCGTATGGGTTGCCTGTCGAAACAGTTAGGAAAATGTTTATGGAAAATTGGGGCGACATTGTTTCGGGAGATACTGAGTATCCGGTTAGGCGGGCCATTGGTTTTAGCCGATATGCTATGAACGAAAATTCAAGTAGGTTCCAAAAAGAAAAAAGAAGACTCAACAAAATAAAAGACCGTTTCGATAACACCAACGATAGGGCAGGGTTCCTAAAAAAACACAGGGAAGATTTAAGATCGCTCAGGCGATTAAACAAGATCCAAGGCAGATTGAATAAATACACCAAGAGAATCAACAGACTTCTGAAAAAAGATGGCACTGAAAAAGCTGTCAAGAATCTGCGAGAACGTAGAGCCGAGGTCATAAAAAGGTTTCTGGCAGCCAAGTGAAACTTGAAAAACCTTGCAAAACAACTGATTTTATGATACAATACGCACAAAACAAAGGAGTAAAGCATGAAAAAACTGTTGACCCTTTTAATTCTACTTGCAGTCCCGCTTATCGCTGGGTCGGTGTTTGCCGCTGGAACGGTTACTGTCACAAAAGATGTGACCCGTTATGTCGGCAGCAAGCCATCCGTAAGAACGATTGTTCTCACCTGTGTTGGGGACGCTACAAACGGGAGCATTCCCGACACGACCCTTTACAACATAACCGGAATGAGTAAGCCTTTGCCCGGGTGGTATCTACTCCGGGTCCGGGTCAAGAGCCTGACTGCCGATGCCGATGTGAGCGATGACGCAGATGTTTATATCAAAGAAGATGGTACCGATCTTCTGAACGGGCAGGGTGTTGACCAGCTGGATAACGCCACAAACAATTATATTCGATTGACTGCTTACGACCCCATTGCAGAGAATCCTGTTCTGGATGTTGACAACCAGTCTGAGGCGTCCGGAAAATACACTGTTACCCTGACTCTGGGGATATAAGGAGGCGACATGAAAAAGCTAATTCTTGTTTTATTTATTCTACTTTTTGTCTCTCCGGTGTGGAGCTTCCCTACAGCTCCCGGTTACGGCAAAGGTTCCAATCCCGAGTTTGAGTCCGTAAGTGTAAAGAGTACAGCCCACGGCAGCATATCCACCGGCACGGTAACATTGACCCCAGGTGTGCATACAATCACCGTGGCCGGCAACCAAACATGGGCATTTTCCGGCTGGCCAGCCAGCGGCACTGAGGGAAAAATGACTGTCTATGTCACCAACGGCGGCAGTGCCACAATTACCGGGTTGGCTACACCAATTTATTCAGGAGGCGGTACGCCGTCTTTAACAGGTAGCGGGCGGGATGTGTTGGTGTTTACGTCCATCGATGGCGGCACAACGATCTGGGGATTTGTGTCCGGGCTGGATGTGCAATAAACGCAGGTTGGAGATTTTACAATGGCACAAATAGTATATAAAAAAACAGAATTAAGAGAAAATGAAGAAGTCGGCGATATTATTTCAATCCATGATGATGATGTAGAACTGACCGGTGCTGGGTATCTTCAATTCGGTATTCGTAAGGTCAAAGGTACAGCCAAGGAAATCAAGGCTTTGCTTGCTGACTTAATACCTGAACG
>Ga0208904_1001229_pt1 | contig 18042 bp, 19 predicted proteins | sample AntAceMetag02UKB_FD_184774 | JGI IMG/M metagenome (GOLD analysis project Ga0208904, IMG submission 184774) | Saline lake microbial communities from Ace Lake, Antarctica - Antarctic Ace Lake Metagenome 02UKB (SPAdes) (version 2) | ecosystem: Environmental > Aquatic > Non-marine Saline and...
ATATTAAGCTGCGGAAGTTTGGGACCGGGTTTCCTCTTTGTGTAAATGATAACAAAGTGTTTGTAAGTCTCTCTGTTAGGCCGCAGCATTACCTCGGACAAGAGCTACCGTACCATTGGTATGACACGGGACTTTGGACCCCTCGCACCCGATTCGATTCCGCCATTTAGGGCGAGTAGCTCAACGGAAAGAGTTGCGGATTACTAATCCGCTGGTTGCAGGACGTACCGCTCCAGACCTCACAATCTCTCTTGAAAGGTTTCTATCGTGACCGCAAATCGGTAAATTTCAAAGGGGGCGAAAGTTTGAATGGCAATGAATGGGCCGAAGCCCTGGTTAACATTATTGGGATTGAACCAATAACCGTTGCCTTAAAAAAGCAATGCTCTACCAAGTGAGCTAAATGTTTGTAAGCCACATCAGTTAGGTCGCCCTGATAAGTCAAACTCCTGTAAAGAAATTCAACTAATAGCGGGAGTGGGATTTGCACCCACGAAGGGAATACCCGTAGGGTTATGAGCCCTACCACTTTGTCTACTTGTATACCCCGCAAATCGTGATCAGCCCAAAGGCTGTTGATCTCAAAATGCTGCGAAAGTTTGCTTGGCAAGACTGGTTAACATCGCCGGTTTGACCCGACAACCTTCACTGCTGAAAAGTGACGCTCTACATTGAGCTAAATGTTTGTAAGCCAAACTCGTAGGTCGCAGCAAGATTAGTGCAGTGGAGTAGGTTTTTAATCCCAACTATTGCCCCCAATCGGCTCCCTTGCGGGCGTTCCTATTGAGCCACTACATTATATGGTGCACGGGGTTGCCTCACGGCAGCGTTACCCCCAGGTAGTTACCCACCCAAGCCCATGCATTGTTTCGTAACGACGATATTCAGTTGTAAAAGAGCATTTATTCCGCTTGCAAATAGCAAGCAAAACTGCAAATCGCAAAAGTTCGAGTGGCAACATCGCAATCTTCCTCCGACAACCTTCCACGGTTGCCGGGTTCGGACTACGTGGCCGGGGCACTCTGGCCCCGGCAGTAAACCTTATCCAAGTTTGTATGCCAGCCCTTTCAGGTTGCGACTGCGATGTATTATACGCGATTCTCCGCAAAAGACAAGGGAAAATCCGGTTTTACAAAAAAATGTCCTGGCTGGGTTAAAAACGCAGGTTTTAATCAAAATATTATTCTAAGCTTGTCTAATCCATCCATCAAAAGATCATCTTCGAGGTAGAAGAGATCATACTTATGCTCTGATGAACAATTATGAGCATTGCAGATAATTTGCCCAAGACGCAGATCGGGATGTTTATCCCAAAATTCGCGCAACTTATCTAAGATCACTGGAATACGTTTTGGGTCTCTCATAAGAATCTCCGAACACAATTTCCATCCAATCCGGGACTACATAATGCTTGTCTACATAATCGATGAATGAACCATGAGTCTGATACCATAACTCGACTTCTTTCCTGTAAATAGGTATCTCCTTTATGATCTGCCCAAGCCAGTCTAAGCCTAGATCAAATTGTTGAACCCATGTCAACAGATTCAAAAAGGACTCGCACTTGTCACTCTGAGTATACTTTAGGTTGAAATGGTATTTCTGCATAACATCTATGACAGCTTCTTTGCCCGATTCCCTGAGCAAAGCATGACCAATGATGCTATGTCGTTCCTCTTTAGTTAGTTTGTTTCCAAACTCCCGGTGTATAGGCTCGGCTATCATAGGCTCCAAAACATCAACTATCATTCAACTTCTCCAAATCTTTTTCACTACTTGTTATTACACGGCAGACCTGATGCTGCTTGTTGATCTTGTCTCCTGCATTAGGTCGTACTAGCTCAATTACTCTCTTATGCACATCACAATCAGTCAACAAATCTACTACCTTATCGTATTTATTATTTGAGTATAAAGTCCGCACCCTACTCATAATACCCGCAGAGTAATCACTCATTGACATCAACTGATCTGCTTGTTCTTGGATAGTGATCTTATGCCGGATGCCACCGCTTACGGGAACTGTCTCCAGTGCATCAAGCTCTAACATTGCCAAGATATATTCTTCATCAGCTGCGGTATCGGCTTGCTTTGGTTTGGCTCCACCCATCTTACGACTCATATAAAGCAGAACCGGATCACACATCCACGCGTCTTCAAAAGAAAGACATTCTACTGAGTTAGTTCTTAGCACCTTTGCCTCTATCTCGGGTGGTGTCTCAACTAGAAAAGTGATACAATCCATATCAACCCTCTGTTCAAAAAAATGGTTGATATAGCATTTCTCGTGAAGATCATAATTCTGTCGATCAGCCAATGGAAAAGAATGTTTACTTTCCTCTACTTCTTTATTACATACGAAACATTTCATAAATTTATTCCTATAGTTCAACCTGAACTCAATATTATACACAAAAAGACGGTGACTACTCAGTAATCACCGCTTGGTGCTACATTAATCACGGTCTCAGCCCGATAAACATCGTAACCATTGAGTGAATTAACACCCAACCGTAAGCAAATAGCCTGGAGCAATTCCCCGTCCGAAGGCTCACCTGGAGTAGCCAAGTCCAATTCAGCTAAGATGAATTCTAGTACTTCACCATCGTACTTGATGGTCACTTTCTCGAACATTTTCAATCCTCCTATAATCACTTACCCGCAGCATTATACGGGTAAAGCAGCCGAAGGCAAGGAGAAAAATCAAAAATAATAAGGAATGCAAAGACCTATGATTTGAAGCTATGACAGGTTAATCGGTAGACCAGAGACGAGGGAAGCCTCCATAAATTTGCTGGTACTCCGGCATTCCAAGAGCACAGTCTATCCATCACCTCGATCTTACTCAGGTTCATCTTAGTAATTTGATACGGCAAATATAGGGCTCTATAATCCTGGCCCCACATAAAATAAATACCATCTGTGTTCTCATTCCATTGCATTGGATTAGGCAAATATGTGACATCAGTGATTATTGTGTAATAAAACGTGCCTGTGTTGACCTTAGTAACCGGCACAGAAGCGTTCTTCATGGTGGTATATATTTTGTCTGTTAATCGGTCGAAGCTCTCTAAAACGTTAAGGATATCCTCACCTAAGAACCCCTCTCTAAAAGACTTGTCCCCAACGCTATCTTCAAAACCCAAGTAAGCTCCCTTGTGCTTTAATGCAAGCTGTTCTCTTAATTCTATATTTTCAACAAAACCAAGGGCTGGATCATAATAGTGGCCCAATTTGCTACGCACATGATTCACAACCCCCTCCCATTGTATGGATGTCAACATTACTCATCCCCCTCTTCATCAAATAACTCTTTATCTACCAACATGACCCTTTCCTTCATGACATCACTTAACACGAACTCTGCCAAGCACTCAAGAGAACAGGTATGAGCAAAAGTTTCCCTGCCATTAAGCATGCCTTCTCTATTAGCAATGCCGATAGGGCACCCTATCCAATAGGGAGGCAACTCCATTTCCTCCTCCATTATAAACTCTGTTCCACAATTATCGCAGATGATTGTTATTCTGTGTGACATCTCAAATTATACCAACAAAGAGGCAATACGCATAGAAGCATTACCAAGATAAAGGTGTGGTTTAACTCTCTGAGCATACTCAGTGTTCACTTCAAAAGGTGTGGAAGAAAGTGCCAATTTACATTCCCCAACAGTCTCACATTCAATAGCCAGGTCTCCGAAATGTTCTTTAGGAAAAAATGATCTAATCCCTTTGAAATTCAACAGGATAGACGGTTTGCCACATGCGATAGCATCCATAATCGTTGTAGAATCACGATGAGTAAGGACATGAGACGATTTCAGGATGAGCGGAAGTGGATCAGCTTTGGGATCAGCCATTTTTGCTGTTGGAAATAATTTCCGCAGAACATTGATGTTCCCCTCCCGATAATGCGGATGCAAAGTCATTTCTATACCCTTGTCTAGTCCTGCTATCGACTGCAACAATTGCACATTTCGCTTATGTATTTTGTTATCTCCGTTAGGCACCAATTCTTTCATAACAGGTGGACAAAAGTATACATAATCTCCACCAGCAACCGGTATAATCAAATCATATCTAGGATTACCCGTAGCTATCACTTTCGATCTGCTGCCATACGGCCACTCATCAGTCATAGATTTAACATTGTCACCGTATACCATCGTACAATAAGGGAGAAATTGAGGTGACTTTTTGTTCTTGATGTATATCCACTGACCATGTTGCAGAAAGAAGCATCTAATCTTCTGCTGCTTGCACCAGCGACAAATATGTTGTCCAGTCGGCCAGAAGATATCACCTACTACTACCTTCCTAAAAGGCAATAAACCCGACAGATACTTCTCAACTACTTCATACGAGAGAACGTCCATTTCCTTATCAAAATGAGATAAATTGCCCCATTTCACCTGTAAAACAGTCGATAATCGACGAAATGAGTCATTTGTCACCTTATTGTATTTGAGAAGCAGGACAGGGTTCATGAACTACCCAAAGGCTAAAGACCTTTGGGTTTCCTCCTTCACTGAACATCTAAGTTGCATATTTCTGGAAACGACGAACAATAAGATGCAATGTGAAACTTAGTATCTTGATGACTTCTAATCACATCAAAAATTTTCTCTGGAATCTGAAACTCTATAATACTTTTTCTTTGCTGTTCCAAAGGTTTAGTACTTTTCCTCCTGTAGAGGTAATCTTGTTCGTAGAAATCCAATCCACAAACCCACAAATGTTTCGGCTTTAGCACATGGGCAGCGTGAATAACAGCCAATGCTCCTGTAGACGGATGCTTATCATTGGCTCGACCAAATACTCTGGTAAAAGGGCGCAGTTCTTCAGGCAAAAGAGAGAAATGGTTGATTCCCACTTTCTGAAACCTAGACCTGGCTTGTCGCGCATCTTTAGTCCATGAATATCTAGACAAGGATACGTGAGTAATACCGAATCTACGATAAAAGTCAGCACTCATTACAGTGGTATTCAAAACATTACAGTAATGAACTACATTCTTACCCCGCAGACACCCGATAACATGCTCAAGGTTATCAAAGTTGTTAACCAACCAGCAACCATCAAACTTATCGGAGATCATTGGCAGTTTTTCAAGTGATTTACCCCTAAGTATAATACCAAAATCTTCAATCATATGAGTACTGTTTTCTCACCACTGTCAGCTAATATTTTCTCTTGTTTAGCAATCCTCATATCACTATCCGTCATTAACTTAACCAAATCAACAAACTTGACCTGCGGGCGCCAACCCAGTTGGCTCAAAGCCTTAGACGAGTCACCTAGAAGAATATTAACCTCTTGAGGGCGTAAAAGTCTCTCGTCCGTTCGTAGATATGCATATGGATCAAGATCAAGGTAATTAAATACGGCTTCTAGAAACTCTCTCACTGAATGAGTCTCGCCTGTAGCAACAACATAATCATCAGGGACATCTTGTTGCAACATAAGATGCATCATTTGGCAATTCTCTGGAGCATAACCCCAGTCTCTCTTGGCATCCAGATTTCCAAGCACTATATTATTTTGGAGTCCCAGCTTAATTCTGGCAGCAGCACGAGTAATCTTCCGAGTAACAAACGTCTCGCCTCGTCTGGGGCTATTATGGACTACCCCTTGGCCAACTCCACAATGGAATGTGCCACTGTCCGTTTCTAAATCATAAAACCACCCCTTAAATCCTTCTTCCAATACTATTTTTTTCACTTCATTACTCGGTTTGCATTGATGATGAATTTCTCTCTGAGACAATTCTTTATCCAACATTTTAAGCACCAATTTGCACTTATTTGGGGAATTTTGACCATAACTGCTATCACTGAGCAAATTTATTGAATAATAGGTTTGAGTTTTACCCCATTGATCAGATTGTTCTAGAGTAATATTATATTCCTGCCCTGTGACTTTGGATACTAGAAATAACAATCCTGCGGCCAACGTGGCTGAATTTGTTTTGAAATTTTTGAACAAGTACTTGCATTTATTTGCTTTCAAACCATCTGCAAGATCGTACCCTTCCAAAAAAGAACGTTGTATTTCTGGGCTAGCATTTAATATTTGTACGGGAATCCTTTTATACCGATGTCCAAAAACACCTCGTTCTTCTGTGTATATATTAAATTTACTAAACCATTTCAAACCTGAGCCTCGAAGAATTACTTGCCCTACATTCTGTTTTGTAAAACCTGAAACTGTATTATAAGACCATTTGCCATCTCCTACTTGTGACCACAATCTTTTAACTTCTTCCTTCATCAGTGGATCGGAAAATGTAAATTTCAAACTATGTGAAAAACATCCATCCCCTACCAACATTCCTAATAACTTTGATTCACTTATGTTTAATATTTCGTCAACATTCCTTATTTCGGGATAATCACATAAGCACACTTTATCCATAATGCTTATATCTTGAATCTTCTTTTCAGAGTCATCAGACATAATTACTACATGATCACTTGTAGCAGTATAAATTGCATTTCGGGCATTAATTGAGATTGGTATTTTTGTATGTTGATCAACTGGATAAGCTGACGCATATTTTACTTTAGTCCAGCCGTTTCTATCCCAGACATGTAAATTACACTGAATGGAAGACGTTTGATATTGATTCAGTGTCTTATCTACAAAAAAACCAGATTTCTGACATACATCTGCAATGGGATCAATATTTACCAGTCCATCATTCATTTTATAAATAAGAGGCATCGAAGATACTAAAGTTTCATGATTAAATAGTATGCCATTACAAGTAAACATATTGTAGCATTTGCGATAGTTGCCAACATATGAATAAGCTGCTACTTTTGATATGCCATAAGGAGAGCAAGGTAACATTGGTGATGATTCATTCTGCGGTGCTGGAGCATTACCGAACATTTCACTGGATGATGCTTGATAAAACCTTACATCCTTCAGGTCACGAGCGGCTTCTAGCAATCGCAGCGTACCCAGTGCATTGACGTTAGATGTAAATTCGGGTTGCTCAAAACTAACTCGGACATGAGATTGAGCACCAAGATTATATATTTCGTCAGGCCGAATTTCATGAAGTAACCTGGATAGAATGCTGGCATCTGTTAGGTCTCCGTAAGCTAGGTATAAATTCTTGCAGTAGTATTTACTAAGGCCACGAGAAGTCCCTTCAGATGGATCGTGCAAATGCTCCAACCTCTTCGTGTTAAAAGACGATGATCGTCTGATCATGCCATAGACTTCGTATCCCTGTGACAACAGGTATTCTGCTAGGTACGATCCGTCTTGGCCTGTGATTCCCGTTATAAATGCAGTTTTCATGTTTTACCAATAGTAGTAAGAAATCCTGTTGATTCTGTACGCCTTTATTAACTCTCTGATTCCATCATCAATCGAGTGCTTCGGCACAAAACCCATAGCCTCTATCTTCTTGTTTGAAACTATGTAGTTTCGTTGATCGGGGTCAGTCTTATATTCAACCTCTACGATCTCAAAATCTATGTACTTCTTGATCTGATCACATAGTTGTCTCTTAGACAAGTTGGCATCACTCAGTCCAACATTAAATGCATTACCTTTCATCTCAAAAAATTTATCAACACTCAAGATAAAGGCAGATACCACGTCCAGAATATGAATGTAGTTTCGCATGAAATGAGATTGGAAAACAGGTATAGCCCTGTCTCGTAATGCCTGGAGCACGAAATCATTAACCAAAAGACCTGTTCTCATGCAAGGCGAAGCGCCAAAAACTGTTGCTAGTCGCAAACTGATGGAGTTTCCCCGGTCTAGTATGAGTTTCTCTGCTTCTATTTTAGTACGACCATATAAGGATACAGGCTTGAGTGGAGTTTCCTCGGTGCAAAACTCGTTTTTCTGACCAACTCCGTATCCACTGTTTGAACATGGATATATCAGACCTTGACTATCACTTAGTTTGTCAGAAGCAATGAGATGTCGCACGGCATCTGCGTTGGTAGACTGGGCCTCATGTGGATACTTATCACACATATCCATGCCAACCAATGCTGCCAGCATGATAACAAAGTCATATTTGGGCAACAGCGATTCTATCAACTTAGTATCTCGAAAATCACCCATAGTGAAATCGAAATCAGGACGATGACATAAGTCAAGCAAAGGTTTTTGCTTGTATCTTAGTATATCAACAACATGTACTTTGTGTCCATTTTCTAAGAGCCTTGGCGTTAGCATGCTTCCAATATATCCTGCACCACCAACTACGAGAATATTCATGAGTTCTGCTTCCTAAAGAAGTTACGCCAATGGTCTAAAGTATCGATCAGTGTCTTGTCAAAAGGAATTTCCGGTTCCCAGCCAGTGACCTTATGAAATTTGTCGCAACAAGGTATTTGCTCGGTAACATCACTGGGACGCAATCTCGACTGATCCACTTCAATAGTAATACTCGCAGTTGACAATTGAATTAGTTTTTCGAGCATCTGTCCGACTGACATAGTTTCCTTCCCACCTATGTTGTAGACTTCACCCGGAGTGCATTCATGAACCATAATCCAGTATGCTCTAACAGCATCTCTCACATCAGCAAACGTCCTGGTACTGTTTAAATTGCCAACTTTTACCGTTCCCTCACTACCCTTTGATTCTATCTTGGCTATCTGTTTAGCAAAGGTGGAAACAGCAAATACATCACCTCGACGTGGGCCTGTGTTATGAACTTTGGTAGAACCAATTCCACATGAAAATGCGTGTGATTCCGTTTCAATATCATAAACCATTTCATTAGGTGATTCACTAACAACTCGTATGTTTTTAATTGAGTTTTTGTCTTTGCAGAAGTGTTGACCTGTTTTTTGTCTACCATATCCTGAGTTGCTACGCAGGTTTACAGAATAATAGTATGCACTTTTCCCTGTCGATAATACTCTCTTTTCACAATTCAATGTGTATTCTTGTTTAGTTACGTTATTTATTATGTAAATTAAGCCACACGCCAGGACGGGAGAAGAAGTTTTGAATTCTTGAAAATCAGATTTTAGATTAGCATTTTTACGTCCATCTCCAGTATTGTACCCCTCCAAAAAAGATCGTTGAATTTCTAAAGTAGAATTTAGTATTATCTTTGGTACCCTTTTATACCTTTTGCCAGTAGCTCTTGCAGAACACTTAGTGTACACGGAAAAATAGGATTGACTATTATCAAATAACAAAGCGAATTCTTTTGCATTAAGCACACTTAAGATATGATTGGATTTAGTGTCAGTACTTACAGAGCAAGATTTGCCCCAAGATTGCGAAATATATTTCTTGCATTTTGTGATAATGGTTTCATCATTGTTGGAAAAGCATATTCTACGGTTGTCTTTCACACAACCTTCAGCCACCAAAAAACCCAACAACCATGCAAATTCACTCGAAATGGAATTCATTTTAGATGGTTCTTTAGGAATATTTAGCACTGCAATTTTATCATCGATCTTCAAATCACCCGCATCAACGATACTATCTTTATCGTCAAATACCGAATGATTATCTGTTACTTGGATAATACCTCCGCGAGTGTCTATTTGTAATAACTTATGCAAATTTAACTTATGGGCTGAAATATTCAGTATTTTAGTAAATTGTTGCCCATCCCATACCTCTAGATTATTATTTTCAAAATCCCATAATTCTTGAGATAATTTATCACGAGCTTTACGTATATCCGATATAGGAATAATATCAATCAAGCTCATATCATCCCTAACTATTACAGGTGAATCATAGCTAATACTGTGGGTAAACATTCTGCTACGGATAGTCTTTATGCCCCACGACAGAAAATACTGGTACCCTAACATGTCTTCACAAACTTTTGACACTGCATAGGGAGAAGCTGGACGAAGTGGACACTTCTCTGTAATGGGAATATCGCCTTTTTCCACCTGACCATATACTTCGCTTGATGAACATATGTGAACAATGGGATCATAGACAGAGGTTTGCTTCACATGTTTTACTGCCTCAAGGAGATTTGCAGTTCCAATGCAGTTGGCTTCTAAGGTGGCTATGGGAGCAGCGAAACTATACTGGACATAGGATTGAGCCGCCAGATGAAAGATGTAGGATGGACGAACTTTGTCTATCATGTCCAATACCGATGGATAGTCCATTAGATCACCCTCGATAATCGTAACATCATCCTCAAATTTTGCTATATTGACACGAGGTGCCCTCCATCGAGCAAAACCATAAATCTTTGTTTCTGGACTGTGTGCAAGAATAAATTCGGCCAAATGACTGCCCACAAACCCTGTCAGACCCGTAATTGACACATTCATTATTCTTTTTCCTTAAGTATGCTCATATGCCAGTCTTTAAATTCTGCGGCTAGGCAATCTGTTTTAGGATCAACACGTTTACCTTGCCCGGTAATATGCATCATTTTGTTCATGAGTCTATTGCGGATACCATTAAGTCCGTGAGTCAATTTCAACAACTCTAAGTCTTGCGATTCCCCAAGTCGAGCGCTCCGTTCATTATACCAAATGTGCTCATTTATTTGGGAAATAGCAATAATACACCGCACAAGTTCACCCGTCAATGGAATGCTACGATCCACAATAAAAGCATCAATGTCAGATGTTATGTCTTTCATCTCCTCATCAAACTTGTCTTTATGCTCTGGAATAAAAACTTCCTTGAGTTGGTGTATGGAAAGTCTATCAATCAGTTCCGCAAAAGTTGGCAGCCATTTTCTCTGCATGTTCTATTTCCTCTTGTAATTCAGACAACGTGCATGTTGCCGTTCCCATCTTATTGACCACAATAGCTGCTGCGATATTAGCCATAGCCAGCGACCGGCATCGTGAAAATCCCAAGGACAGAAATGCGGACAATGTGCTGATAATAGTATCACCAGCACCCGTCACATCCCGTTTCTGAGGTCGCTCATGATCTAACGGTACTAAATAGGCGGGGATGTGGGTTATTTCATCACCGCATGCTACCAAAAGCCCTTTTTCAGATAACGTGATGACGACAAACTCACAATCTAATAGTTTAAGCAACTGCCTGGCTGCCATTTCGGGTGATATATTCTCGTTCTTCACCAGCATACGAGCTTCTCTTAAATTGGGGGTAACCGCTGTAACACCTCGATACAAATCGATTTTATCACCCGAGTCTGGCTTGGGATCAACCAAGACCATAATCTCCCGAAAGTGGTCCTTTATAAAATCCATGAGGTTGTTAGTAATAGTGCCTTTGGAATAGTCTGACACAATAACTGCATCATAGTTTGTATTGTTTGTTAATTTGTTCACTAAATCGGAGCTATATTTCTTTGAGAATTCCTCTTCTCGATCCAATCGCACAACATGCTGATTATCACAAATAACTCTGGTCTTCACAATGGTAGGATTTTGACAGTAAACGAGTCGTGAAGTTGAAATGCTCATATCTTCCAACATATGCACGCACAGTTTACCTTCCTTGTCTTCCCCAACTAAACCACATATATCTACCGAACATCCTAAAGACCGGAGATTAGATGCAACATTACACGCTCCACCCAATTTTTGCACACTGCTGCACGTTCTGACTACTGGAACAGGAGCTTCTGGCGATAGCCTGTACTCAGGCGCGGCCGTACCAAAGATGAAATCATCAACCATGATATCACCTATGACTAACATTTTTTTGTGTTTCAGATCATATAAATTCATTACTTGAAAAACTTATGTAATATGTCCGATATATAATGAACATCATCTGCGTTAAGGTATTGGTGTATCCCGAAATGTACGCCATTCCGTCCTACATATTCAGCTTCAGGGAAATCACCTAGACGATAACCCATATGCTCATACACTTTATGCTGAGTGGGTAATGACCCAAATAATGTTTTGCATTGTATGGAATTGTCCTCTAGGAATTTATATAAATCACCACATTTTTTCTTATCATCTTTTAGCAGCATGAGAGGGAGGGCGTGAGGTGATATGCGTTCATGAGGTTCATCTTCCCAAAACTTGACAACATCGCTCAAGTCACGAATTAACGAGAACAGCAGTTCTTTGTTCTGGTTTCGCTTATCAATAGTCTCCCAAAAACACTTTACTCCCTCCAGTCCTAGAGCCGCTTCCAAATCATTCATCTTTGAATTAATACCATGTCGATCAAAATCAAAGAAGGCTGATCCTGCTTTTCTTCCATGTGATCGAGTTGATCGCAGGACACCTGCTATATCTTCTCTGTCAGTAGAACACATGCCACCCTCTCCTGCCACAACAATATGGGCAGTATAAAAGCTGAAGGTAGCCACATGTCCAATCTTACCCACGTACTTGTTTTTGTACATAGCGCCGTGAGCTTCACAAGAATCTTCTATCACAAACAGGTTGTTGCTATTAGCTATTTGCATGATAGCATCCATGTCACATGGCTTGCCCATAGTATGAGTTACCATAATAGCTCGTGTTTTGGAAGTTATCGCATCTTCTATTTTGTCAGGATCAACATTAAGGGTGACTCTATCTATGTCAACAAACTTCGGAACGAATCCAGCCGCTAGAATAGCATTTGCAGTAGCAACAAATGTACATGCTGGACAAATAATCTCATCACCTCTTTGGGCACCAAAATCATACAGCATCAAGCAAGCATTAATATCAGCATCAGTTCCTGAACTCATTGAGACGCTATGTTTGTAATCAAAAAGTTCGCCCCATTGCTTCTCGAATTCAGCAACTAACGGTCCCTCACTAGCCCAATGGGAATTGACCACTTTCTGTAGATTGCTTTGGGCAACTTTCCCAATTCGTAGGTCACCAAAGTTAACTCTCATGCCTAATCCTTTCACAACTTCGTAGAATGTTCATACTCTTTCTACCGTAAATAATAGATTCACGGGCGTAGTGCTCAACATTGTTATAATACTTATTATGCGATTTCAACACAACTGGATTAGATAACCGACAGACATCTATATTTTGTTGAAGTAACATACTTTCGCACACCTGTTCCGTATTATACACCAACTCCATGCATTGAGATTCTTCCTGCATAGAAGGCAGTAAAAAACTCTGATAATTAACCAACTCACGCAAAAAAAGCTTGTCGTGAGGGATTGATTTCGATTCCAAATACAAGATTAAAACATCGTAAAATTCACGGTAAAATTCCGACTTATCAGCACACGCTATTAACGCCCCCGCTTCTTCTGCTGGCCAGTACAAATCACTCCCGTCAACGATACAGCTGTAGTGCTCTCCGCACATAATTTTGGATATGCATTCATCCATAATCCCTAACACTTTTTGACATAGCGGGCCTGTGGGAGCATCTATCAAGAAATCTACAAAATCCAGAAAATTGTTCATCACGGATTTCAAAAATAACACAGGAAATATACCAACCTTCAAGCTGTAAAACATCATGCAAATCCATGCGAATTTACAACACCTCTTCCATTCATCAACCGTGAGCGATTCGGTTGATATAATTATATTTTCATACTCTGTTGGAATGCCCTGGTGTTTGTTTATTTCATAGTGAATTTCCGACAAGGGCACACGTGCAGTCTTTATTTGGAATTTTTCAAGATAATCCGATTCGCACATCGCTGTATTCGGCAAAACTGAGCAAAAGTATACATAGATATCTATTTCAGCAGAATGAACAATAGATTGCTCCAGTCCTCTACAAAATGATTCATATGTTTCTCCCGGTAAACCCAGGATCAACTCAGTGTAAACACTAATGTTATCTGCATAGTACCTACGAGCCAAATTGTTAAACACTTCCAGTTTTATATTTGACCTCTTGACGTTTTTCAGAGATGTATCGTCAAATGACTGTCGAGCCAAAGTTATGGATTTCTCCATTCCTTCGGAGTGTAAAATATTTGCGATCTCGTACACGTTATCCTCTGCATTCTTAGCATAGGTGGCCCGGAATTTTTCAGGCGATCCGTATTTTCTCTTAGCTTCCACAAACAGATTAGCTACCTCAATATCTCGCTTTAGCATACCAAAATTAGCATCAGCACACCATACATATCGTATAGATTTCCTGCCACACCAGTCGGCAACATATTTCATCCTATCTAGCCCAAAAAGCCTTACTTGTTTAGCCAAGTTAGTTCCCTGTCCCCAATAGCAAAACGCACAGGCAAATGGACAACCTCTATTCGATTCTATAGTGGCTTGAAACTCCATAGTCCCATCAAATAGATAATCAAAAACTCCCGACTCAAACGGGCAAGCATACCTGTCTAATTTTTTTTGAACAGCAGTGTCTTCAGTCTTTGAAATCACCTCATTGTCTTTAATGAACGACACAGACGGAATACCCGCAAAATCTCTGCCATCGATATGCCTTTTCAAAACCTCTACGAAGACCGGCTCACCTTCCCCTGCCACAGCAACATCAATAAACGGATGTTGAGTCAAAAATTCGGTTGGATCAAAAGGCACCTGCGGGCCTCCAAACACTACAAGGCAGTCTGGATACTTTCTTTTTACACGCTCTGATACTCTGAGATTAATCTGTTCATTCCATATATACGATGAAAAAGCAACAACGTCAGGAGAATGATACTTTTTCATAATTTCATCCACAGGCTCTTTTATATGAATGAAGGGCATAAAGATGTAATTGTCCTGCACATCAGGATCAGACAAAGCATGCGATTGAATTCTGCCAGCGGATACCGGGAGCCATGTCAAATGACCTGCTTTTGCATTAAATTCATGAAGATACACTTCACGTTTCGACACCGAACCTCCTACTCCACCTCTCTTCAGCCTGCTTCCAGTTATTAATGTCTATTCGCGCTCTACCCGCTGCTGAAGCCTCAGAATACACTTTCCTAAACAAAGGGTAATCATTTTCTGAATGAGCCTGATTGATAGGAGCATGATCACCTGAATCGCCAGGCATGTGTGTGAGGTCCATAAACCTTTTCCCCAGTTTCACCATAGCCCCATCATTTTGTAGTCGGATACCTAAATCTACTGAGCCAAGACCCAGATGCTCAAACCTACAATCCCATCCACCTATTTCGATTAAATATTCCCGGCTAATCAATCCATTCATTACCATCAGATGATCCACAGGAACGTAAGGCAGCCTCAAGGTAGAATGGCTGCCAACTCGCCACCAATCATTGGCTTTCTGTTTGTTTGCAGTCTTACTTTTCGTTCCCTCATAATATTTGAATGATACTGTCTTTTTAGCAAAAGACGGCAATGTGTTTAATGAGTCAAAAGCCCTATCAATACACCCGTTCGGAGTAAAAACCCCATCATCAGCTGACCATACTACGTACTCGCCCTTACTCTCTAATAACCCTATTTGATAACATCTGCTTGGGCATCCAAAATCTTTAACTGTTCTAACATTGTCTATACCTTCAAACTCTGAAGGTAAATCATACGGCCCAACAAATATCATCTCGAATTCTCTGTCAGTTGCTCCTCGTACAGAATCATATAATTGCTTCCAATTATGAGGTCGGATCGCAGCTAAAAATATTGATAACTCAAGCATCTCCAAACCTCCTTGTCCATCTTTTATCAGCATTCTTCCAGTTATCCAAATCTATCTTAAATCTGTCATTGGGTTGACCCCAATCCCTCTTGAATATTGCATAATCACTTGCAATCACAGATAGCACGGGTTGGTATTCCTCACTATTGGGATTCCAATCACAATTCAATACAAAGTTTGTAGACAGAAAGAACTTACTCCCGTTTTGTTGCATTCTATACAATAGGTCATGAGTGGAAAAATTCATGTGTTCATATTCGCAGTTAACACCACCAATCTCCTTGTAGAAGGAGGTCTTCATCAAAAATAAACCCCAGAAATACTTTTTGTTGACTCCTGCCAAACATAGAGTAGGATGGGCTTTAGGAGTCCAGTATGAAATGCTTGCATGGACATCGGTATGAGATGGCATACCTGCCCCTCAGTATATCTAACAATAACGCCGTCACCATCTTGACATTGTTGTTTGTAAAGGTCTATTGCTTCTTCAAGAGACCCCTTAACAAATACCCCATCATCTGATGCAGCTGTGATCAACTCTCCCAAACACGATATGGCACCCATCTGAAAACATCTTGTTGGAGCACCAAAATCTTTTACTACTCTGACATTATCCACGCCTTCCAGCTCTGGTGGCAAATCATATGGACTAACAAACACCATTTCAAATGAGTACTTGCCAACAGAATTGCATGCTGTATCATATAACTTCTTCCAATTTCTCGTCCTAATGGCCGGTAAGCATATAGATAAGTCATATTTCATATCAGCAACCCTTCCTGAATAGATTGAATGGTACTTACGTCTTTGATGCATGACAAAAAGTTTTCTACGTGCATGCTTTCATATTGCATGTACTGATTATCATAGTTTATCTTCAGTTCCATGTTGTCAAAATCCATAAGACATGCAGCTAATTCAGAAATCGATACAGTAATTGACGATCCAACTGCATTAAAAGTTTCAACAGACTCCGCGGATATAAGAGACATAATAAACTCACAAAAATCATAGACATGCAAAAAGTTCCTCATCTGACAGCCATCGCCCCACACATTTATGCAATGTGATGCTTCTCGAATTTTATGTAGCAAATCTGGTATGACATGTGAAGTCCCGTATGAGTAGAAAGAACTAATCTGAGATTTACCAAACAAGTTGGTGGGCCGCACTACAACACAGTCAGGCAGATTGTTAACAAATAAGTCTTCACCCTTTATTTTTGACTGAGCGTATTTACTGGATGGCATTGGTGGAATATCATCGCAGACTTCAGCATTCTCCAATACATTTACAGACGACACGAATATCAGACGAGACCCCGACTGCTGACACATTGATAGAACATTCGCATTGATGCGATCATTGTATTCTATCAAATCAAAGGTTTCACAGTTAAACACAATACCACCTACAGCGCTTGCTAGGTGGATACAGACATTCGATCCGTGAACAGATGAATAAGAATGAGTCAAATCATGGATTATTTCAGTGATGTCATCAATATGACTTTCTTTCAAATCGATATTAGTCACATGATGCCCATGAGATAGTAACAGAGTAATCATCTCCTTGCCAACAAAACCAGACCCACCTGTTACCAGAATATTCATTATTTTCTTACGTTTGGATAGTGGTCAACAAACCAATCGGCAGCAATTTTGACGCCATCTTTCGTCGATGTAAATTTGAAATCAGGAACTAGATTACGCAAAACAGTGTTATCGCTAGGTCGTTTATGTTGTCCATTAGACTTAGTACGATCATACAAGATTTCACCATCGAATTCTAACGCACTACACACATACTCACATAGCTTTTTAATGGTTAATTCTTCTTGGCTCGATATGATTACCTTATCCACTATGTTATTCGATTTGATGATATCCATAGCACATCGTGCTACATCACCTGCATATATAAATTCTCTGAGCGTGGACCCATCACCCCACAAAACCAATGGTTTGCCTTCTTGTTTAGCTAAATGGCATTTATGGATCAAGCTCGGAACAACGTGCCCATCGTCTAGATTCCAATTGTCATATGGACCATATGTGTTTGTTAATATCATGGAACAATATTCTGTTTTATACTGTTCTTTGTAAGCTCTTATCTGAATATCCACCATCCTTTTAGCATATCCATAAGCATAATTCCCTATATATGGCTCCCCAACTTGTTGCAAATCCTCCCGAAGTATTTTTGCATCATGTGGAAAAGTACAAAGGGACGAAAAACACAGCATTTTTTTGACTCCAAACAACATGGCATAGTGGATCATGTGACTATTCATGATAATATTCTGATAAAAGAAATCAGCGGGCTGTGACAGATTTGCTCCCAAACCACCTACTTTTGCCGCCGCATGGATCACCAGATCAGGTTGGATTCTATCAAATAAGAGATGCACTTCATCCCTAGAGGTTAGATCAGCATCTTTCCGGGTGACGAAATAGAAATCATCCTCACAATTAGAAGCAATACTTCTAATTGCAGAACCTATTAAACCATTCGAACCAGTTACTAATATTTTACT
>Ga0208904_1001231_pt1 | contig 18018 bp, 8 predicted proteins | sample AntAceMetag02UKB_FD_184774 | JGI IMG/M metagenome (GOLD analysis project Ga0208904, IMG submission 184774) | Saline lake microbial communities from Ace Lake, Antarctica - Antarctic Ace Lake Metagenome 02UKB (SPAdes) (version 2) | ecosystem: Environmental > Aquatic > Non-marine Saline and Alkaline...
AATAGTCTTAATTTTATCTGTTGTTTTGGGCAATTTTAGTATACCTATCGCTTTGGCTATTGAAAAGAAAGACGTTAATTTTGAGCAGGTTAGAACTCAAACTTTACCTGATAAAAGTGGGGCAATTTTAAATAAATTAAATCCTTTATCTAAAGATGTTAAAGATTCATTTTTGGATTTATCTTTGACAGTAACAAAAAATGAAAATTCAGTATTGAGAGAATCTCAACAAATAACAGAACGGAAAGGAGATTATGTGGAAGGTGAGATTTTGGTTAAATATAAAAAGGCAAAAATAGATTTAGAAACAACAGCAGGTAGAGATTCTGCTTTAAATTTTAATAAAACAAAATCAGTAGAGAAAAAAGAAGATTTAAGAAAAAATAATATTTCTGTTTTAAAAATCAAAGATGCTAAAACAGTTGAGCAAAAAATAGCCGAATTAAAAAATGATCCGAATATTGAATTTGCTGAACCAAACTACAAACGTTACCCTTCAAGTATTTCAACTAATGATACATTACGAGAACAGCTTTGGGGTTTAGATAATACTGGACAAACTATAACAGGAACACTGTATGGTGGAAGTAGTGGAGGAACAGTTGTAACAGGTACTCCCAATAAAGATATTAATGCACCGGAAGCTTGGGCAATAAACGAAGGTACTAACAACTCTATTATCGTAGCAATTATAGATAGTGGGGTAGCATATAACCATATTGATTTAATATCTAATATGTGGGATGGATCAAATTGTAAAGATGAAAATGGTAATTCTTTAGGTTCTTGTAATCACGGTTATGATTTTGAAGATGGTGATGAAACTCCATTACCAACTACCTCGTCTCACGGGACTCACATTGCGGGTACGATAGCTGCTGTTAAAAATAATAGTAAGGGAATTGTGGGTGTTGCTCCACAAGCGAAGATAATGGCTATAAAATTTGGTTTTGATACAGTTTCAGAGGTTAAGTCAATTGACTTTGCTATTCAAAATGGTGCGAAAGTAATTAATGCAAGTTATGGAGGAGGAAGTTTTTCTCAATCGGAATATGATGCGATAAATCGTTTTAAAGCCGCAGGAGGAATTTTTATTGCAGCGGCTATGAATGAGGGAAGTAATAACGAAAGTACTCATTTTTATCCATCAGACTATGACTTGCCTAATATAATTTCTGTTGCCGCTACTGACCAAAACGACGGCTTAGCTACCTTTTCTAATTATGGTGTGACTTCTGTTGATGTTGGAGCGCCGGGGGTAAATATTTTAAGTACAATTGCGGACACAACAATTTTAAATGAAACTTTTGAAAATATAACTCCGCCAGCAGTTCCAAATGGCTGGGTTAAGGGTGGTACCAATAATAATTGGGGAACTTATAATTTAGAAGGCTCATTGGGCAATGTTTTGTATGGATATCTTTATAGCTCAGGTAATAGTTGGCATGATACCAATAGTACTGTTATGTCACCAAATATAAATTTGAATGTAGTAAGTGGGGCATCGATTGAATTTGATATTAGGTGTGATACTGAATATTATGAAGAGTTATATGATTTTATAGGATTAGATTATAGTAGTGATGGAAGTACTTTTGATCCGATATTTGCCTGGAATGAATATCGTTTAGATGATGATTATGATTCTACCAATCTTCCGCCTATAAGACATATATCTCGAACTATTCCAAGCCAATATTTAACTTCTAATTTTAAGTTTCAATTTCGCTGGAGAACTGATTCAATGAATTATCCAGATCAAAATTATGACGGTTGCTTGGTTAATAATATAAAAATTACAAAATTTAGTGATGGTTCAGATGAAAAATATGATTACTACCCAGGTACTTCAATGGCGGCACCACACGTGGCTGGGCTTGCAGCTTTGATTGAAGGATATAATCCTAATCTTACAATTGCACAAGTAAAGGATGTTATTTTAAATACAGGAGATAGTATTTCTGCTTTATTGGGTAAAACCGTCACTGGTAAAAGAGTAAATGCTTTTAATGCTTTAAGTAGTCTTGCTCCACCAGTTATTTCAAATATTCAAACCGCTACTACAACAGCAACTTCAACAAATATAATTTGGTCTACTGACGAGTTGTCTACAAGCAAAGTTGCTTATTCAACTACTACACCAGTTGCTTCAACAATTATTTATGATGATACTTTAGTAACTAGTCATAGTTTAGAATTATCCAATCTAATAGATAGCACAACATATTATTATTACACTGAATCAGCGGATGAGCATGGGAATATTGCCAGTAGCACTGAACAATCGTTTACAACATCCTCTATTGCTCCAGATGAAACTGCTCCAGTAATAACGGCTCCAGTAGAGCAAATTTTTGAAGCTACAGGAACAAGCACAACTCCAACATTGGTTGAGGCCACTGCTACAGATAATATTGACTCAAATCCAGTTATTACTTATGATCCTCATTCTTTTTCAATAGGAACTACAACAGTTACTTGGACAGCAACAGACACTTCAGAAAATTTAGCTACTACTACTTCTAATGTCATTATCACTGACACTGTCGCTGCATCAGCAACTTATACAATTTCTGGAACAATAAAATATTATGATGAAGTTAAGGTAATTCCAGATGCAACTGTAATTTTGGAAGATGGTATAGGGACAGAGATAGGCACCACTACAACAGATATAAATGGAGACTATCAATTTACTGGTCTTACAAGCGGGGATGATTATATTGTTAGGATGGAGTATGATGATAGCTATTCTTTAAGTGGCATCAGTGTAATGGATTTAATAAAAACAAAGAAGCATATTATTAGTAATGAAGTATTTGATAGTACTTTTAAAGTGATTGCTGGAGATGTCAATGATAGTGAATCTGTGTCAGTAATGGATTTAATTAAAATGAAGAAATATATTCTCCAGATAGAAAATATATCAACAACAAGTTGGAAATTTTATTCAAGCGAAGCTAGCTTAGATGAGACAAATTATTTAACGGATGGACTTACAAGAATATATAGTAATCTAAGTTCAGACATGACAGATCAAAATTTTACAGCAGTTAAGATGGGAGATGTAAACAATTCGTGGGATAATAATTAAAATAATTAGTAGAACAATTAATAGTAAATACTATAAATAATATGAAAAATAAAATGTTAAAAAATTCCAGAAAGTTCACAAGTTATATGCTTGTATTATTAATGATTACTTTAAATTTAAGTTTTACTACACCTGCAGAGGCAGTTGGAGAAATTTTAACTATTGGTTCACAAACAGCTTCATTAAACGATCTTATTACTGTTCCTGTAATAGCGACATTTACTGATATCAGAGGGGTAGGATTTCATATAAATTATGATGATTCATTGTTAGAATATTTGGGAGAAACAGGCTGTACATCAAGTTATATTAATTGTGCCAGTGATGTAGGATATTCTATTAGTGGTCAGATTAATGTTGCTTGGTATGATGATACATTTGCCAACCCATTAAATTTAACTGAACAGAATTTACTAACATTGCAGTTTAATGTGATTAGTAGTGATACCACTCAGGATAATTTAACTTTTACCAATAATGAGATAATTGATACCGGAGATACTGATATAACTGGTAGTGTTACTTTTACTCCTGGTGTTATTTCTTTAAATCCAGATGAAACAGATCCAGTATTATCAGAAGTAATCTTTATTTCTACCCCAACCAACGACAATACTCCTGATTATACTTTTAATACAAACGAGGCAGGAACTATTAGTTATGGCGGTGGTTGTACTAGCGCTACTACCGAAGCAACAGTAGGAAATAATACTATTACTTTAAATAATTTGACTGCAGGCACATATGGTAGTTGTACTGTAACGGTTACTGATTCGTCTGGAAACGCAAGTACTCCATTAAATATCACTATATTTGTTATAGATAATACGGCTCCAGTTATTACCCTTGCTGGTTATGCTAATGTAGAAATTATCGTTGGGAATGCTTATACAGAGTTAGGTGCTGTCGCCAGTGATAATGTAGATGCAGACTTTGCTGCTACGGCTTCCGGTACAGTCAACACAAGCGCAATTGATATTTATATAGTTACATACAATGCTACTGATGCAGCTGGTAATGTAGCCACAGCAGTAGAAAGAACTGTTAATGTAGTAGAAGCTCCAGATACTGCTGTGCCAACTGTAGGTATTGTTTTTACTGATACATCTCTTATTGTCGGCGAAACATCAGTAGTAACATTTACATTCAGTGAAGCAATTACTGGATTTACTAATGATGATTTGACTATTGCTAGTGGTACATTAACTGCTGTAACATCTACGGATAATATAATTTGGACAGCCACTTTTACTCCAACTGATGGTTTAGAGGATGCAGAAAATGTAATTACTATCGATAATACAGGTGTTGCGGATGAGGCAAGTAATGCTGGAGAAGGAACTACAGATTCAAATAATTATGCAATTGATACTAAAGAGCCAACCGTAGAAGTAACAATGGATTCTCATGCCTTTAAGGTTGGAGAAACTACTACGGTGACTTTTACTTTCTCAGAAGCTCCAACTGGATTTACTACTGCTGATGTAACGGTCGGAACTGGGGTAATTGGAACAATAGTTACTACAGATCCACTTATTCAAACTGCAATTTATACTCCAACGGATGACCGAGAAGTTGGTACAAATGTTGTCAGTGTTGGTATTGATTGGACTGATACAGCTGAAAATGCTCCAGAAGCCACATCTGACTCTTCAAATTACACAGTTGATACCAAGGAGCCAACCTCTAGCATAACTTATTCAATTGACCATGCGGTTAAAGATGCTGACACTTTAGTTATTACAGCTACATTTAATGAAGTAATGAAAGATAGTCCGGTACCTAAAATTGCAATATCTTATAGCGGTGGTATTTCTAGTCTGGTAGCAACAGATATGACTAAAACTGACACTACTCATTATTTTTATAGTCTAGACGTTCCGACTGGTGATGGAACTGGAACAATTACTTTAAGTACGGGTACTGATTTAGCTGGAAATGTTATTACCTCTGCTCCTACCAGTGGAGCAACTTTTACAGTAGACAATACTGCTCCTGATAATCAAGATACAGTTTTTGATACGAGTACTTCTAAACAGGGAGGAGCAGACGTTGCTATTGTAGGTTCAGGAGATGCAGATAATAATGTTTGGTTTGTTCCGTCAGGAACAACTTCATTTGTTGCTGGAAATACAATGACAACAGCAGGAGGAACAGCAACTACAATTTCTGCCCCAGCAGATGAAGGAAGTTATCGATTATTTGTGATTGATATAGCTGGTAATTATTCAAGTCCGTCTACAGCCGTATTAACAGTAGATGATACCGGATCAACTATAGCAGAAGTTACTCCAGTTACCACTCTAACTAATGATACTACTCCTGATTATACTTTTAGTTCAACTGAGGCAGGAACTATTTCCTATGGTGGAAGTTGTTCTAGTGCTACTACAGACGCTGAAGTAGGTAGCAATACCATTACTTTTAATGCTTTAGCAGAAGGAACTTATAGTGATTGTACTATTACAGTAACTGATGCAAATAGTAATGCTAGTAATGTTTTAGCAGTTACGAGTTTTACAATTGATACTACTGTTCCTACCTTATCTGAAGTTACTTCTGCAACAACTCCAACTAATGATGATACTCCTGACTATACTTTTAGTTCAACTGGAGCAGGAACTATTTCCTACGGTGGTAGTTGTACCAGTGATACTACAGACGCTATAGCTGATAATAATACTATTACTTTTAGTACACTCGCTGAAGGAACTTATAGTAATTGTACTATTACTGTTACTGATTCCTCTGGTAATTCAAGTACGCCATTAAATATCACTGCATTTGTTATAAACACTACAGCCCCTGTAATAACATTAAGTGGTAGTGATTCAATTACAATTGAAGTTGGCTCTGCTTATGACGACGCAGGAGCCACAGCCGTTGATGATGTTGATGGTAATATCAGCGATTCTATAAATAAAGGAGGAGATATGGTGGGTGTAGACACATTAGGGACTTATAATATTACTTACAACATTACCGATAGTGCTGGAAATATAGCCACTGAGGTTACCAGGACTGTTATTGTAGAAGATACTACTTCTCCAGTAATAACTATACTTGGCAGTAACCCCGCAACTCATGAAGCTAAAACAACTTACACAGATGCAGGAGCTACTGCCAACGATAACTACGACGGAAATATAACAGGTAATATTAGTAAAGTTAATAACGTTAACCAAAATGTAATCGGGAGTTATACAGTGACATATAATGTGACGGATGCTAACGGTAATTCTGCCACGGAAGTAACTCGCACTGTTAATGTTGTTGATACAACAGTTCCTATTATAACTCTTTCAGGAAGTAACCCAATTACTCAGCCTGTTGGTACTTCATATGATGATGCGGGTGCTACTGCGTCAGATGATTATGACGGTAGTCTTACTTCTAGTATAGCGACTGTTAATCCTGTAAACATAAATACTATTGGTACTTATACTATTACATATAATATTTCTGATTCATCTGGAAATCCAGCAGTAGAAGTTACTCGAACTGTAAATATTGTTGATGTTTCAACTCCTATTATTACTTTACTTGGGGATAATCCTACAAGTATAGAAGTTGGCCCGGATTATAGCGATGATGGTGCTACTGCAGCTGATGACGTTGACGGTAATATTACGGGCGACATTATCACAGTAAATCTTGTTGACTCAAGTGTTGTGGGATCTTACGATGTTACTTATAATGTTTCTGATTCATCTGGAAATCCTGCCCCAGAAGTAACTAGAACTGTGAATGTTGTAGATACAACTAAACCAGTTATTAGCTTAACAGGTGATGATCCAGTTAATGTAGAGGTTGGATATGATTATAACGACGCAGGTGCAACTGTTACAGATAATTATGATGGTAGTGTAATAGTCAATGACGATAGCGTTAATGTTGATACAAGCACAGTTGGAACTTACACAGTAACTTACACTGCATCAGATTCTTCAGGAAATGACGCCACTCCTGTAACTAGGACAGTTAACATAACTTCTGATGTTACATTACCGGTTATTACTTTAATTGGTGGAGACATGAATATTTATACTACATATAGCGAACCAGGAGCAACCGCTACTGATAATATTGATGGAGATATTTCAGGCGATATTACTATTATTGTTAATCCATGTGGCGAAAGTACAGTCGAGGATAACGATAGTGGTGGAGGAGGTGGTGGAAGTGGTGGAAGTTGCTCTTGGACATGTTCTTTGTTAAGTGGTATATGCTATTACCCTGTTACTTATAATGTTTCAGATAGTGCTGGAAATCCAGCAATTGAAGTAACTAGAATAGTAACAGTTTTACCAATAGAAGAAGGACAAGGCATATTAACTGCTGATACAACCGTTAGTACAAGCTCTCCAAAAATATTAATAGGTTCTAATGCTCCAGGAGTTTCTAATGTAGTTGTCCCATTGACAGTAACTGATGCTCAACTTAATGTTTCAGCAATAATGGAAGGAACTAATGCAACCCTTTCTGGTAGTTTAAATATAGATTCTGAAACTAGTGTAGGTGATGTAAATGTACAAATGCCTGCAGATACTCAAGTTTCCGGTGGAGCTGGTTGGACTGGAGAAATAAACTTACCTCAAGTACAGGAAAATTCATCTGTAACAGCTACTCCTGATTCAGGAAACACTGCTGAAGTTAATTCAGTAATTGAAATTGGCTTTGGCGATATCTCACTAACCTTTAATAAAGCAGTTAGAATATTAATTGCCGGTCAAGCTGGGCGTGATGTTGGCTATTCAAGGAGCGGAAGTTTTACAGCTATAACAAGTACTTGTTCTGATGATACTCAAGCAGTAGGAGACGCTTTGTCCGCAGGTGGTGAATGTAAGATAGATGTTGGTTCTGATTTAGTAATTTGGACTAAACATTTTACTAGTTTTGCTACATATACTCAAACTGCTATTCCTACCCCAGTACCTTCAACTCCAGCACCTTCTGGTGGCGGAGGTGGCGGTGGTGGAACATCTTACTTTGTGATTAATGCTTCAGCTGGAACAAACGGTTCGATAAGCCCGAATGGTCCAAGATCTGTCTCTTATGGAGGAGATAGTCAAATATATACTATCACGCCAGCTGTTGGTTACCAGATTGCCGATGTGATGGTTGATGGAGTTTCTGTCGGAATAGTGGCAACTTATACATTTAGCGATGTTACCACTGCTCACACACTTTCAGCAACTTTTTCAGTAGGAACAATAAACGAAAATGGTGATGCAGATGGAGATGGTAAGGTTGATGTGTTGGATCTCTCTTTGATGATGTTTCAATGGGGACAAACTGGAGCTGATTTATCTACTGACTTAGATCAAGATGGTAAGGTTGATATATTAGATCTTTCCGTATTAATGGCAAACTGGAGTATATAAATTATTAAAATTATTAAAATTATGAACATGAAAAACATAAAAACAAAAATCATATTATCAACAGTAATCCTTCTGTCTGTTGTTGGGTTTGTTGGAACGGTAAATGCTGCGGGTAATTTTTTATATACCTCTCCATCCTTATTAACAGTTAACGCTGGAACAAATATTACTACATCAGTAATAGCTGGAACCTCTGGCGACAAGATTTGTGCAGTTCAAGGAACGGTAGTATTTAACGATCTGATCTGCCAGAGTATAACTGTAGCAAGTGGTGTAATGGCTATAACAGTACCAACTTGCTCAAGCCCTAATTTCGCAATAGGTCTTCCTGGGTGTGTTATAACAAACACAACGCTGTTCACAGTGTTATCTGCCACAGGAAACGTTGGAGCAGCCTCTATTAGCTTCTCAGACGTTAAATTAGCGGGCGTTGGTGTGTCAGCTGGTACAGCTTCGGTAGCAAGTAGTTACACGGTTAATGCTTTACCAGTAGTTACTCCTCAACCGAAACCAGTTGAAACACCTAGAACTAATACTGATCCAACACCATTAAATGTTATAACTCCAGCAACGAAAATTCCATTAAGAATGGAGGATACATTAGCTACAACTTCAACACCAGACAAAGAAATTAATCAACAGGAGAGTCTCGATCAGACAACTCTAGCCGAATCTCAAACAGCTTCAATAGGTGACAGCTCAACAGGATCAACTAGTATTTGGATTATCATTATAGTATTGGCATTGGTTGCAGGTTACTTCATTGTTAACAAAGTTTATAAAAAGAAAAAATAGTTTATTTAGTGAGTAAGCAAATAGGACTGTGTTATTCTTACTAGATGAACTTAATAGAAAACACATTTGCCCTAAGCACAAAACTTCTTAAAGAAGACCTACATAGAGCTAGAGAAAGAAAGTCTGTAGAGGGTTTCTTAAATACCAATCATAATGGAAGGCCTTCTGTTATTGATTACCATATAGAATATGAAGAAGAGGGAACCTATCTCGTAGTGGCTTTTGGTATAGAATCTCAAAGGATCCTTTTATCAGAAGAAGAGTTAACTTTTGGTACTAGGTCATATTTAGTTTGTGCTTGTGGGAACAGAGTCAACGCCCTTTATCTAAATAAGGGTGTTTTTGCATGTAGGAATTGCCAAAAACTTCGTTATCAATCAACTACTATAAATCGTACGAGCAAGCATGGGCAGTTTCTATACCAACAAAGTCAGATATTAAAGCTTATGTCTCTCAGAGAAAGCATTAGCCATATCTTCTATAAATCTCAATATACAAAGAAGTTTAATCGTTATCTTGATCTCTGTGGCCGTGCTGGGCTTACAAGCGAAATATCAGACGCTAAAGAGCTTATTAACGCTATTAATCAGAGTTAATAAGTTTAGATATTTCTATTAGTTTTTTCTTTAATTTGGTTTTTGTTGTTTGTTCTTGTTGTCCAGGAGATATCCGAGAATACGTCTGAACCTAGCCGTATTTCTTGTTTTAGTGAAATAGACGGTCTTTACGTGGGACTGTGTTATTATTAGAAAGTTAGTTGATTTAACTAATAAAGAGGAAAAAGTTTTTCAATTAGTAACTTACTTTCAAAAAAAAGTTTAAAACATTTAAAAATCAATTTCTTCACAAAAACGTTTGAACCTCTGTACTGTTAGATAAAAGCTTTCGAGCCCAGTTCAAACTACATAAGGAGAACCCTTTGCTGAAAGGTTGAGGTTAGTTCTCCAACAATTAATGGTACTAAAAGGGTCCGTAGTGGCAAAGATACGACAAGATTCGGACTTAAATCTTTAGACAAGTATAGCGAAGCATTAAACAGCACCACCTAATGTCGCTTTTCTCAAACTATACTTGAACGGGCTGAAAAGCCAAGTCACCGTGGTTGATGTTTACATCATATCCTTCATCGCTGAGAAAACTTAGATAGCGAAAAGGAAGAGGAGATACAATCCCTCCTCGATAAAACACTGGATATTTAGTGGTCAATAAGTTGTACTAATAAAATTGACCAAAAAACACTGTTAATTGGACAAACCCGAAAAAGAGTTTATCTTACCAATCTATTTTTAGATAAGTTGGTCCAAAAAGAATAACTCTTCGGGCTTGTCCGTTTGCGCGCTTGTTAATTTACATCTTATATCCGTTATACATGTTATTTTTTTTGAGTTTTTACCAATCTAGAAAATAACAAGTTATGAATATGATGATTCTAACTAATAGTTAATAGACGGTAAATTAAGTGACACCTATCTTTTACATGATGTTTTTAGTTAGTGTTACTTGTTTGAAAATATAAATAAACTTCGCCTTAATGCGTTATCTATAGCGTAAGGGCGTGTTTGTTGTTTTATCTAAATCTATCGACACCAATTTTTGATAGGTGTATCGCCAAATGACACACGTATCATCTACAGATGATACGTGTGTGTTTTTTTAATCGCCTCGTGGTACTGGTATATAATGTATACAAGGGTAAACAATATGATATGAAAAATATGAAATGCTTTATTAATTAAGTAAGGAAAGTCATGTCAGAAAACAAGGAAGACAGAGTTTCGTTTAAGAATAAAGATAAAGTTAAGAATAAAGTTACGAAATTTAGAGATACTGTTATGTTGAGAGTTGATCGTAGCTTAAGAGATGAGTTAAAAGAAGAATCCAAACGAACTTTTGTCACCATGTCTCAATTAGTTGACTGGGCTTTAAGAGAATACTTAGACTCAGTAAAATCACTAGATTAATAAATAGAGGTTGTATACAAAATTTTTACACAAGGCTCTATTTAACAGTATTTTTCCTTTTATGATATCCCTATCGAGTTTTAATTTTTCTTTCGTTCTAGATAGGTTAAAACGCTCTAAAGAGCTTCTAATAGAGCAAAGATACCCCTAAAGGGGGAGTAAATAATAAAAGGTTAGGAGAAGCAACTAAATATGGGAGGAATTCAGGAAAAAATAAATGTCAAAATAATTACTGATAATGATAATAAACAGTTTAATTTTGTGTGTTTGAATAAAACTTCTCCTGAACCTTCTTTTTTAGATGGTTGTTGCGATGGTGGCAATTATCTTATGTCAGATGAGACGATTAAATCACTTGAAAAATTAGGGCTGGTTTTGAAGGAGATTCATGATGGAATGAAAAATTCTGGATATGAAATAAAAGATGGTATAATTATTAAAACAGATGAAAGCAAACAAAAATGAACAAAATTTAATAAAGGAGATTGAAAGTGGTAAATATAAAAACCATTATTTTGTTTATAATCGTAAGAGCACTGATGAGGCAAATAACCAAAAGAATTCTATTTCATATCAACGAGCAGAGAACACTCGATTTGCAAATAAAGGAAGTCTCTTAATAGCACCAGTTACAATTGAGGGTTTTTGTGTCAATGGGATTATTTCTGAAAAACATTCTGGTTTTAAGGAAGATGATGATGTTACCATAAGTAATGAAGGAATTGTTCAGTATAGAATTGATAGACCTAAATTTCAAAAAATGCTTCAATTTGTTAGTCTAGGATATTTTAAAGGGGTTGTTTGTCTTTGTTGGGATCGGATAAGCCGGAATAAAGGAGATGACACTGTTGTTAGGAAATTGATGAGAAGAGGAGTAGATTTTCATTTTGTTTATGCAATTTATGACGATTCAAGTTCAGGGGCTTTGCATATGGATATTGACGGAATGTTTTCTCAGCACCATTCAAGGGTCACGAGCGAAAAAGTAAAGTTAGCTACAAGGAATAATAGAGATAAAGGTGTTTGTACTTACCGGGCTCCTATAGGATACTTAAATGAAGGTAATATGGACAACAAGCCCTTTGATCCAGAAAGAGCTCCTATAATAAAGAGGTTATTTGAATTGTGTGCTGAAGGTGACTGGACTTTATCTGATCTTGCTAGATATGCGAATAAGGAGGGACTTACAACTGTGCCAATGAGGAAAAGACGAACAAAGGAAGAAATGCTGGCTGAGGAAGATGAAACAGTTGAGATAGAAAAAGTTTCTTTGCCAATAATACAAAATCATATCAGCAGAATACTTAACAATCCTTTTTATATTGGGAAAATAATTAGTAGTGATGGTAACTATATAAAAAGTAGTAGTCATGAAGCACTGATTAGCGATGAATTATTTAACAAAGTTCAAATTATTTTAAAAAAGAGAAAAGTTAGTGTTCACTATGATGAAAAATTAGATTTGCCTTTTCGTGGGCTTATGAGATGCGCAAAGTGTAAGAGAACATACACTCCTTATGTGAAAAAAGGAATACAATACTATAATGCTAGGTGTGCAGATGGTTGTGATAACGACTTTAAGAATTTTAATTTTAATTTTATAGAAAAAAAATTAAGTACTCTTATCAAGAGTCTATACTTTATTGAAGACGAACTTGCGGAAATAGATGCACGTCTTAGTACCGAAATATCTATGGTTGAAGAAAAGAGACAGAAAGACATCGATGGAATAGAGCGTCGAAAGAAAAGAATTAGAGAAGATCTCAAATACTTAAATACAAGTAAATTGATCCTTTTGAAGACGGGAGTTTATACACCCGAGGGCTTTTTAGATGAAGAACAGAAATTAAATGATGAATTAAAGGAATTACAAAATAGAGAACAGGTTTCAGATGAAGCCATGCACGAAACTATGAAGGACATTGTAAATCTTTCAGAACTGCTAAAAAACGTTGTGCCTTATTACAATTTTGCAAATCCACAGCAAAAAGAGAAGATAATTAAAATAATCTTTTCAGAACTTTATGTTTCTAAAAATACGTTGGAATATAGACTTCAAAATGGGTTTCAGTGTTTTGAAAATCGTTTTAGTACACTTTGTGACCCTACAGAGAATCGAACTCTGATTTCCGCCTTGAGAAGGCGATGTCCTAACCGTTAGACGATAGGGTCAATATTATTAATTTTAATTATTTATCTTTTTTGTATTTTTTGCAAGTACATCGCCTTCTACGAAGGCTTACCCTATTTCCTATCTCGTTTCTCTCGATAATAGAAATTTTTTCTTTCAGAAAAATCTGATTAAAAGCCAAGTAGTTGGCTTTTAATTCCAATAACCGTTAGACGATAAGGTCAATATTATATTTATTCAATTTTCTTAAATTATTGTTTTTATCTTTGTTTAAGGACAATGTCCGCGATATTCTAATTCGGTTAGATGATAGGGTCAATATTATTGGATTGGTTAAATATTATATCAATTTTGTTAAAAACTCAAATATTTAAGTTATTAAAACATTATTTATTTTAATTCTCTTATGTTTTCTGCAATTAAGCTCGTGTCTTCACTTCTTTTTGAGATTTTTCCCTTAATTAAAATACACTTGTCAATTTCTAAAAATTCTTGAAATTCTGAAAATATTTTCGGGAAAATAACTACTTCTATAGTATCACTAAAATCTGATAATTTTAAGAAAGCCATTTTATTTCCTTTTTTGGTAAGAATGGGTTTAAATTCTTCTATTATGCCGGCTACCACTGTAGTCATCCCTTCTAGTGATTTTTTCTTTACTTTACTTAGATTAGTTTTACTTTTTGATAATTGCTGACTAAATTTATCTAAAGGATGACCTGAAATGTATAATCCAAGTAATTCTTTTTCCCAGGTCAGTTTTTCTTCCATAGTAGCTGTTCCTGTTTTTTCAAGAGTAATTTGAGAAATTTCCATATTATTACTAAAAAGGGAATCTTGTTCTTTTGGTTTCAAGGCAAAATCTTTACCGTATTGTAATAAAGCTGGCATATTTTCAATAATTTGTCTTCTTTCTCCTAATTTGTCCATGGCTCCACATTTAGTTAAAGCTTCTAATGATTTTTTATTTAAGTTTCGATCTTGAATTCTTTCTAAAAGGTCTGCTAGAGATTTAAATTTATCATTAGTTTTTCTTTCAAGGATGATTGCTTTTGCAATACCTTCTCCAAAATTTTTGATAGTTTGAAGGCCAAAACGTATAGCTTCATTTCCTTGTTCATTTTTGACTATTGTGAAATCAGTAAAAGATTCATTTATATCAGGAGGAAGAACTTCTATTTTAAGCCTTTTGCATTCTGTAATTATTTCTGAAACTTTGTCAGTGTCTCCTGAGTCAGCCATTAATAGAGCTGTCATATATTCAATTGGAAAGTTAGCTTTTATATAAGATGTTTCGTAAGCAACTCTTCCATAGGAAGCTGAGTGGGCTTTATTAAAACCATAAGCTGCAAATGTTTCTATGGTTTCCCAAAGTTTTTTTATTATTTTCTGTTCTATTCCGTGTTTAAAACAACCTTTAAAGAACTTGTCTTTTTGTTCTTGCATCATTTCTGGGATTTTTTTACCCATAGCTTTCCTGAATTTATCAGCTTCTGCCCATGTATAACCAGCCAAATTAACAGCAATAAGCATAACATCATCTTGATAGATAATAATTCCGTAAGTTGGTTTTAGAATTTTTTCTAGTTCTGGATGTAAATAGGTGACTAGGTCAGGGTTTTTCTTTCTCTTAATGTAATCAGGAATAAAAGCTATTGGGCCTGGACGGTAAAGAGCTACCATTGCCATGATGTCCCAGATGTCATGAGGTTTTAATTCTTTTAGGTATTGAGTCATTCCTTGACCATTTAGCTGGAAGGTTCCCATGGTTTCTCCTCGGGCAAGCATATCGTAAGTTTTTTTATTTTTTAAATCTATGTTATCTAAATCGATTTTGACTCCTTTTAATCTTTTTACTAAATCAATAGCATTAGCTAAAATAGATAAATTTTTAATTCCTAAAATATCAAATTTTGGCAAATTGACGACACCATCTCTGTTTCCTGTGTACATATCGTACTGAGTAATAATTTTACCGTCTTTATCGAGTTGTATTGGTGTATAGTCATCTACTCGAGTTGGTGAAACGAGGACTCCTGCTGCGTGAGTAGAAATATGTCTAGCACAACCCTCAATTTTTTTAGCATATTTAATTATTTCTTGAACGTCTTTATCTTTCTTATGTAGATCTTCTAAGTCTTTTTCCATAGCCAAAGCACGAGAGATTGTCATAGGAAAACCTTGGGAACCCATTGGAATTAGTTTAGCTATTTTATCACCTAGTTCATAGGGATGATTTAAAGCTCTGGTTACATCTCTGACAGATCCTCTTGCTGCCATAGTTCCAAATGTCCCAATTTGAGCAACTGCGTCTTTACCATATTTGTTTCTCATATAATCAATAACATCATCGCGACGTATATCAGCGATATCTACGTCAATATCAGGGATTCCTGGACGACCAGGGTTCATGAACCTTTCAAAAGGGAGTTTTAGTTCTAGTGGGTTAACTTTGGTAATAAAATTAAGGTAGGAAACTAAGGAACCTGCTGCAGAACCTCTAGTGTTAGTCAGGATACCAATGCTTCTAGCATGTACGATTAAATCAGAAACTATTAAGAAGTAAGAAGAATAACCTTTGTTTTTAATAATCTCTAATTCGTATTCAATCCTTTCCTCAACTTCTTTGGTTTTTTCTAATCCACGTTTTGGCAAGCCTGCAAAGGTTGTTTTTCTTAACTGGGAATCATAGGTTTCCCCTTTGGGAATTTCAATATCTGGGAAATACCAACTATCTATTTCTAATTCAACGTTGCATTTATCTACAATAATTTGAATATTTTCTAGAGCTTCGGGTGTATCTTTAAAATATTCATTAGCAGTCATTTGGTTAATAAAAGAAAAATCTTCTTTTTCATTACGCTGTTTACTATTTGAACTTTGGATTGACATTAAGATGTCACGAGCTTTTTTATCCTCTAGATCTAAATAATAAACATCTTGACATGCTACTAGGGGTATACTTTCAGATTTGGAAAAATCAATAATCTTCTTTTTTAGTTCTAGTTGTTCTTCAATTTCTGGGTGATGAGTTATTTCTAGATAAAAATCTGTAAAATTTTGTTTGTACCAATCAGTTATTTCTTTAGCTCTTTCAAAATCATTGACTTGTAAAGCTCTGGAAACATCGCCACTAAAATGAGGCATAATACAAATTAGTCCTTTTTTATATTCTTCAAGTAATTCTCTATCAATTCTTGGTTTGTAGTAAAAGCCTTCTAGGAAAGATTTGCTAACTAGTTTAATTAAGTTTTTATAACCAATTTCATTTTTAGCTAAAAGGATTAAGCGAGTACTACGATTATCTATACCAGATCTTTTATCACGACGAGTTTTGAGAGCAACATAAAAATCAACACCTATAATTGGTTTGATACCTTGTTTAAGACACTCTTGATAGAACTTGATAGTAGCGTACATATTACCGTTGTCTGTGAGAGCTAGAGCTGACATGTCGTATTTTTTAGCTCTTGCAACCAAATCTTTGATTTTAGGTAGAGCATTTAAAAGACTGTAGTGACTATGAATATGTAGATGAGAAAATTTAATCATGAAAGTATTATAGCAAAGTTTTGTTAGATTTCAGAATATCTATGGTATTAGTTTAATAACAGGAGCTTTTTTTGAATTATAGTTTAACAAGCTTTATTTTTGATAAAATCTGTTTTTTATTATAGTCAGACTAGTTGCATTTATGTGAAAATGGTCTATAATAATGCTTAATATGTCAATTCGAATGAGACACACAAGTGGTCACACTAAAAATAGGCGATCACATCATGGTATAGATGAACCAAGACTTTCTAAATGCGCAAAGTGTGGTTCTTTTCATTTGCGTCATCACGCTTGTCAAATTTGTGGTGAATATAGAGGAAGACAAGTTATTGATGTTCAATCTAAAGTAGAAAAGAAAAATGAAAGGAGAAAGACTAAGATGAAGGAACTTGGACAAGACCCAAATTCAAAAAAAGAAGATGATAAAGTAGAGGCTTTAGATGCCAAAAAATTATCAAAAAAAGAGAAGTAATTTTAAACCTGTCTTTTAATAGACGGGTTTTGTATTTTTAAAGTTTTAACCTAAAAGGTTATGTTGAATAGGCACCTTTCAAGATCAATAGTTTTACAAACTCTTTTCGAGTGGGATTTTAGAAAAGAAAGTGAAACAGAAGTATTTAACATCTTAGATTGTAATCTAAGAGAGTTTGCTATCGTGTCTGAAGACAATTCTTTTTCCAAATCTTTGATTAAAGGAATTTTAAAGGAACAAGAAAATCTTGATAATATTATTCAGCAGGCTGCACCTCAGTGGCCAATTGAAAAAATTTCTGTTGTTGACAGGAATATTTTAAGAATAGGTATTTATGAGCTTTTATTTTCTGATAAGCAGGAAGTTCCTCCTAAAGTAGCTATTAATGAATCTATTGAGTTAGCGAAGGCTTTTGGTGGTGAAAACAGTGGTAAATTTATTAGTGGTGTTCTTGGTACTATCTATAAAGAGTTAGGAGAACCAAGAAAATATGAAACTTCTGATAATTGTCTTAAGAGTAAACGAGCAGAAATTAGTAAAGAAAATTTACCTACCCAAGAGTTAGGAGGAACTGTTATTTTTACAGAGAAAGATGGTAAAATATTTTTGGCTTTTGTTCACAATGT
>Ga0208904_1001235_pt1 | contig 17972 bp, 17 predicted proteins | sample AntAceMetag02UKB_FD_184774 | JGI IMG/M metagenome (GOLD analysis project Ga0208904, IMG submission 184774) | Saline lake microbial communities from Ace Lake, Antarctica - Antarctic Ace Lake Metagenome 02UKB (SPAdes) (version 2) | ecosystem: Environmental > Aquatic > Non-marine Saline and...
GACGCAGAATCTGGGGTTTGTAGAAATGTTGAGGATTTTAGTTTTTCCCCTACATATGTAGAGCATAAATATATTGATGGCATGGCCATAAGTGATATAACGGAAGTTTTAATATTTGACTATGAAGAAGAGAGAATTATTTTGAAGGGAGATTATAATGATTTTATTTTTGCGCGTAAATTTTTAGATAAAGAATATAGTTTTTATAGTGGCAAGCAGAGGATGAGAGATCATATATTAGATTATATTAAATCAAGGGAATTAGATTGCGTTCCTTTCAGTTGGAATGGATTTTCTTTTGATGGCGGATGTGAGATAGTTGATGTCGATGAACAAGGAGAGGCTTTAATTAAAGCTTTTTCTGATAGATATTTTTCTGATTCCGATATAAAGTTTATGGGAGCTGCATTATATGCTGAGGAGATGAATTCATATTTTATTGGTAGTGATGTTAATTTGGTGAAGAATTCTTTTGTTCTTAAAATTGGAGAAGTTCCTGAGGGTGATGTTTATGTTAGATTTTCAAAGTAAGTGCCTCCTAGTGTTCTTCTTATGTTGATGCATTTGGTGCGTCTTCGGACATTTTCCACCTGGGCACTATAATCTCTGATGAGGCCTCCCATGTTGAAACATTTGGTGCGTCTTCGGACATTCTTCTGAGATGATTCCCTAGAGGAAGTTTTATTAATTAAGTTTTCTTAATTTTTTTATGAATAGAGGTGGGAAAATGGATGAATTGGCAAAGTTTTTACTGATTATAATAGTCTTTTTTATTTGCGGATATGGAATTAAACTTTTGATTGATAAAATTTCTGGAGCGTAAATGAAAAAGGGTGAACTTTTAACTAGTCAGATTATAGGATTTATTTTACTTGCTGTAGCATTTATAATTGTTCTGTGGGTTTATTCTTCGATTGCTTTTCCTTCGCAAATTGATAGTACGACTTGTCATGAGTCGGTTATTTTTCGAGCTACCTTAAATTCTGTTACGGGGGGAAGCGTTGGTAAGTTGACACCATTACAGTGTAAAACTAGAAAGATATGTTTGGGTGGAGATTGTGGAGAATTTGAGGGCGCAAAAAATGTTTTGAATATAAAAACAAAAGAAATAAAGGATGAAAAAGATATAGAAAAGGTTGTTGCTCAGGAAATGGTTAATTGCTGGACCATGATGGGGGAGGGAAAAGCTAGTGTTTTCTCTCCAGAATTATATGAAAAATTTCAGCTTTCCGATGTGAAGTCTGCATGTGTTATTTGTTCTAGAATTGCAATTTCAGAGAAAGTTGATGAGGATATAAAAAATAAGGCAAACCCGATGGATTATATGTTTAAGCATAAGGTTCCGGGATTAGAGACTTCTTATTATGAGTTTTTTAGTGGAGACTCTTCGGGGGCGACTGTTCAAGATGAGATTATGAAAGAAGAAGCTGAGGGCGAAAGTGCTTCTGAGGTTGCAATAATTTTTATGCAGGCTGAAACTGGAGACAAGGGGTGGGCTCTTGCTAAGCAAAATGTAATTGGTGCTTTTGGCATAGGGTTTGCTTCAAAGCAGGTTGGGATTTCTTTTTTTGCGAGAAAAGCTGCGGTTGCTATTGGGGGGACAGGCACGGCTGTTGCTGCTATATTTGGAGCGGGGGCGATTGCAGGGATTCAAACATACAATGTTTATAATAACGAACAAATTATTGCAGGATATTGTGGTGATATTTCTCTTGGTGAAAAAAAGGGCTGTAGTGTTGTTAGGGCGATTCCATATGACGTTGAAAATTTAAGGGAATATTGTGGGTATATAGATTCGATTACATAAAATGAAAATGAATTTTAAAAAAAAAGGAAGTAGTAATGTTTTGGGGCCGGTAGTAATTTTTGTTATTTTGAATTTAATGTTTTTTAGTTTGCTTTTGTATTTTGTTGTTAAGCAGTCTACTGGGGCGATTGTTTATGAAGAGTTATACGCGAAAAAAATAGCACTTTTAGTTGATAACGCTAGGTGTAATACGGAGATAGTTTTTAATGTTTCGGATTTATCAGGTGTACTCGAAAAAAATAGTTATGAGCTTTCTAATGTTTTTAGTTTTAATTCGGAGAAATCTGAAGTTGTCGTAAGAGTTGCTAGTAAGGGTGGATATGCCTATAGACATTTTTCTGATTGTGAACTTAGTTCGGAAGTAGTTGGGAATAATTTGGTTTTAAAAATTGGGGGGAGTAATAATGAATAAAATGAATAAAGTTGGGGGAGAAAAGATTCTTTCTATTTGGTGGTTTTTTGTTTTGGCTTTAGTCGCTGGGGGAATTGCACTGGGGGTTTTTATGTTTTTTTCGGCGGACATAGATGTGAGAGAAGTTGAATCCGGGATTATGGTAAATAGGGTGTATGACTGTTTGAATAATAATGGCTATTTGAGGGGAGATGTTTTTTTGGAGGATTTTGATTTGTATGAGGAGTGTGATATAAACATAGATGTTTTTTTGGAGGATGGGGCAGGTTATTATTTGAATGTTTCAATTTTTGATGGGAACATAAATCTCTTTGAAAATCATTCTAGAAGTGAAGATTTGAAAACAAATTGTGTTATTGGGCAAGGAATTAAAACAAAAAATTTCCCAAAGTGTTTTTTTGGTGAAGAGAATTTTTTGTATATTTCTGAGGGAGTTCAAAAAGAATTAGTGGTAAAGGTTTTAGCGGTTTCAGATCAAAAGGGGAGGTCATTACCGTTACTATGATAAATAAAAAAGGTCAACCTAAAGGTCGCGAGAACCCCACATTGGTAAAAAACAAAAGGGGGCAGTTAGGTTCTACCGTTACTTGGATGGTTGCTTTTACAATAATATTTTTTATTATGTTGCTTTATCTGGTTGGAGTTGGAGCTTTGGCTGGTAGTGGAAAAGCGTTTAAATTTAAGGATTACGAAGGAGATTCCAATGTAGATAGCTTGATGGGTCAGAGAAAATTAATTGTTTTGTTGAATTCTGAAATTGAGTTTTTGGGTGAAGATATTACTATTAGAGAGGCTGTTGTAAAGTCTATGAGTGTTTATACTCAAGATGATGTTTTTTTAGAGTTAAATATAGATAATTTGGATAAGTTGAAACAAGTTAGTTGGTTATCTAGAAGAGAGGCTTTGGAGAATTCTTTCGTTGATAGGCAGAAGGTTGATGAGGTCCAGAATGAAATGGGGGAGCAGGAAAATTTTCTTAGGAGCATTCTAATTCAAAGATTAAAGGATGAGTGTTATTCGTATTTTTTTAGATGTCCATTGTTTGAAGGGGTGGTTCTTAGTGGAGGGATAGGTGGAAGTTATTATGATTATTTAGATAGAGTTCGAACTAAGGATATATTAAAGTCAGTTATGAATTTTAATGAGAATGGTAAAACTTTTAGTGTTGAGTTGTATTCGTCTAAACATATTGGAGGGAAATGTAATGAAAAATAAGCGAGGCGATTTGGCAACTACAGTTTTGGTTTTTTTAGTTGTTACTCTTTGTGCTGCAGCGCTTTATAGTTTTGCTGTTACAAATTCTGAGGTTGAGAAAAAAATACAAGATATTAATTATGCTGAAAGTGCATATATTATTGCTGATTCTTTTGAATTTGGCATGGAGGGTTCTGTTCGTCAAGCATATTTGGAAACATATTTGGAATTTTTAATAAATGAAGAATATAGTTATATTAATTCTGGGCGTAAAATTCCGGATGTATATTATTTTGATTCTTTGCATTCTAAATTAAATGAAAGATTCAAAGAGTTGTTCTTGGAAAAATTGAATATAGATGAGGAGTATAAGAAAAAGGTTGTTGTCGAGTTTAGTGATGATTTATTTAGGGTTACTTTTAAGGATATGGAGTTTGGGTCCGAGGGGGGAGGGTATGTAGTTCATTATAGGACAGATATTGTTTATGAATATAATTTTATGGATCAGGGGATTATTGGATTTGAGAAGTTGAATGAGGTTAAAGATAAATGTGCTTCTTTTGATGAGGTTGATGAAGTTAAAGGTTGCTTCGAAGGTAAGTTCAAGAACTTTAAAGCAACTGTGACTGAGATTGGAGAAGATGAAAAATACTTTAATGTCGTTTTGGAAAATGATAAGGCTAGGTTAAATTTTTTAATTAAAAGATTAGTTTTACAAAATGCAATTAAATAGTTTTTTTATAGCCCCATAGTATACCGTCTCACTGCGTTCCCGGTACGAGAACCTGCTTTGCAGGCAGTGGTCAAGTATATCGGACTCTGAATCCGGTGACCCAGGTTCGAATCATTAATTTTATAAAATGCATTTTTGTTGTTTTCCTATAGCCCCATAGTACAGTGGTCAAGTATATCGGACTCTGAATCCGGTGACCCAGGTTCGAATCCTGGTGGGGCTATTTTGGAGTTAAGATGAAAAAAAGACATATAAAATCTATAGTTCATGATTTGTTGCATTTGGAGGAGTGGCATCATCCTTTGGATTTATTTCATTTAAATAAGTATGAGATTGATTTAATTACTGGAGAGAATAATTGGGATGAAGAAGATAGTATGTCAGAAATGTTGAAGATAAAAAGAAAATGGTTTCTCTTAAGAATTGCGACATTAAGGGGAGCTTTAAATTGTTTTGGGAGTGCTAGAATTGTTGTAGATGGGAGCGTTGAAAAAGTAGAAATTATTTATAATGGGGAGAAATTTAAAGATGAAATTTTTTATGAAAAAGATTAGAGGCGATTAAATCTTGATGAAAGATGTCGTAATAATATTTATAAAGTAAAAGTAGTTTGGTGAATTAAGATTAAGTAAAGCCCCCATAGTATAGTGGCCAAGTACGCTGCCCTCTCAAATATCCTTTCGAGGATTCGAAGTTAGAGAGGTGATTAAATCTTGATGAAAGATGAGGTCTAGCATCTCAATGCAACCTCACTCTCTTGGAGTAAGGCAGTAACCCGAGTTCAAATCTCGGTGGGGGCGTCCTTTATCGTCGGTAAAAGATGTTTTTTAGTGGTTTTTGGGGTAACTCGGGGGATAGATACTGGTTAATACTAGAAATTCTAATTTGATGGATGTTTTGTCCGGTCGAGACTTTTCCTATAAAAGTTTTTAAAGAGAAATAACCTAATTGTTTTATGTTAAAAAGAGAGGTTAAGTTTACTTGTTTGGTATTTTTTCTGATACTAATGTCTTCATTTATAATTTCCGCCAACAATATTCAAATAACTTTAACTCCTTTAAATTATGAAAATAAAGTAGAAGTTGAAATAAACAATTCCAAATATGCTATAGGTTTTATAGATGTTGATAATGGGGGAGACGCCTGGTTTACCGTTAATGGAGGACGAACCCACATAATGAGTAGTAGTGATGGTCCATTAAGGGTTAATGATGAGTTTTTTATATCTGTAGTTAATACTCAAAAAGAATATCTTGAGGGACAAGTGGTAGATATTTACATAGTTCTTAATTTATCCTCAAATTATACAATTATTCTTATTGATGATTGTCAAGATGAATGTGAATCTGGAACAAGAATGTGTTACGATGCAGAGCAATATCAACTTTGTGGAAATTTTGATGAAGATGAATGTTCAGAATGGGGAAATCCGGTAGAATGTGGAAGTGATACTCCGGTAGGACCTTTATGTAAGGAGGAAGATGGAACTTGTTTAATTGGGGGATTTGGTGAGAGTAAAGAATGTTTGCATGAGGGGGAAACAGTTTGTCTTGATGAAGAATCTTATGGAACTTGTGTTTTTTTTAATGCATTAACTCTAGACGGAAGAGAGTATTGTGAAGATGATGAGATTTGTGCTGATGGTGGTTGTATTAAAAAGTTATCTCCGCCTGGAAAAGAATGTGAGCAAATTGGAGTAAGAGAAAATGGAAAATATTGTTCTTTGCAGTATGAGTTAGTTAATCAAAAACTAGAAGAAATATCTTGTGAAAATGGCTTTGAATGTAATTCAAATATTTGTGTAAATAATAGTTGTCAAAGTGAAATTCCTTCTTCAGAATTTAGTAGCGTTATTTGGTGGGTAATGGGTGTGGTAATCTTATTATTTATTTTTGGGCTAGTTATTTATTTTTTAATTAAAAATAATTAAATCCCTTTGTAAAAACCCCTTTTTTTATCTCTTTACCACAGACTTCAAATCTCGGTGGGGGCGTAAGACTATTTGGACCAATTTTGGAGACTCTTTTCCTGTCGGATATATTATATCTCGACTGTATATAAAAAGTCGGGAATCTTGGAGACACACGATGAAGATAGACCCATATAAACACAAGGAAAGATATTTGCGGTGGAAAGAATTGGTAAGCGAGGAAATTCCAGAGATAAGCGTGGAAAACTCAAAAATAATATTACAGTACCTTAATGATATGGAAATTGGTGTGAATATATCTTCGGTTAGTGCTAAAGGCTCTAGGGGATATAATCGATTAAACACTTTAAAGGACAAACTTATATTCTTCTCAAGAAAGTTTACCACGAGCTTTAATTTGGGCTGTATAACCGAGATTACAGAGGAACAGCTATTTCAATTCTTTTCAGAGATGGATAAAGGTATCATTAAAAGACAAGACGGTCAAAATTTTATGGGAACTCATACTTATGTTAAGATATTTAAGGCATTCTGGCATTGGTATCAAAAAATCTCTAGAAAAAAGGGTATAGAAATAAAAGATATTACTTTGGATTTAGACACTAAGGCGAATAAGCCAAAATGGGTTTATTTAACAGAAGAACAAATTAAAAAATTATATGATAGGGCGGGACACAAATATAAAGTTCTAATAATGTTTTTGTATGACACTGGCATAAGAAGTCCGACGGAATTAATTAATGTTAGAGTTGGAGATTTATTTAAAGATTGTACAGAATTACAAATAAGAGAGGAAATTAGTAAGACGTTTGGGCGAAGAATAAAATTAATGATTTGTTCTAAATTATTAAAAGCATATGTTGAAGAAAATAAATTATTGCCTGAAGATCAGCTATTTGATATAAGTCCAACGGTTGTCAATAGATATTTGAAGAAACTAGCTGTGAAAGTTTTGGGTACTGGCATGAGTGAGGCTGGAGAACTATATTCTAGGCTTTCAATGTATGACTTTAGGCATTGTGCTTGTTGCTATTGGTTACCAAGATATAAATCTGAAAGTGCTCTTAAATATCGCTTTGGCTGGAAGAAGTCGGATAAGATTCATTATTATAGCGAGTTGTTAGGAATGAAAGACACAATAACTGAAGATGATTTATTAGTTGATGTGACTAAGACTGAAATTGAAAAAAGATTGACAAAATCTGAACAGGAGGTTGAGTTTTTAAGGGAGGATAATGAACATATGAAAATTCAATCAAAGGAAATAATGGAGCTCGTGGCTCAAATGGGATTAAAAATAGGGGCGTTAACACAGGGGGCAGTTTAGTGGCTGATGAAATAAAAAGCGATGACTCTATTGGACTGTTTTTAGCTGGGGGAATTGTGTTGGTGATGTTTTTTAAATTTCTGCAAACACAGTTATTAGTTTTGAAAGAAGATATTATTAGGGATTTTTATTTTGTAATTAATAGCCACTTTGTTCATTTGGGCTTGTGTTTTATTTTGGGTATTTTTGTGAGTTATATTTGCTATGCAATTTATTGCAGAAGAAAGAAGAGAAAAAAAGAAAGGATGGAGGCGTGGGAGAGATTTAGGGAGAGACAGAAGTGTGTTGATAAATTTTTGGAGGAGGATTTAAAGCATTTAAGTTATGATGAATTAAAGTCAAAATTAAATGAAGTTAAGAAAATAAGTTCTTTTGGGATATATGAAGGATTAGATTTAAGAATTGAGGAGGCGAAAAAAGTTCTTATTAAAATTAAGCATAGAGATGAATTAAGAGAAATAGTTAATGAGAAGATTTTGGTTAAAAGAGAGGTAGAGGAGTTAGAGTTACGGGTGGAGGAGTTGAGGAGGTCGGATGTTCAAAAAAAGAATAGTCTAAAATATGAATTAGAGATGGATGAGAATAAAGTTTTTGATAAAGCTAATTTGAGCGAAGAAGAAGTTGAAATTCTTTTAGAGAAGGGGTACAGACAAGTGAATGAGTATTGTGTTTTTCAGAAAGGGATAATTACTGTTTTAATTAGACCGACATTGAATCATTCGATCGCTCATACTTTTCTTGTTTGGTCTACTCGTCAGTTGCTTGAGAGTTATTTTGAGATTGACAAAATAGTTGAACACGAAACTAGGGAGGCTGATTTGACTTTTAGAGTTAGGGGTAAGTTTTTTGCTATTGAAATTGAGACTGGGACACTTCTCCGTAAGAAGGATCAGTTGGGGAAAAAGATAAAAGATTTGAATGGTAGATATAAAAATAGGTGGTTGATTGTTGTTTCTAGGAGAGAATTGGTTAAAAAGTATAGTTCTTTTGGGGTGTGCACCCAGCGAAAGTGGGTGTCTGAAAAACTCGAGAAAATGGCTGGAATTTGACGTCCGCCTTTTGTGGGTGTGGAGTGGGGCTGGTCGTCGGAAGAGTAGTTGGAAAGAGTCCGTAAAAGGTGCTCTTAATAGATAGTGGGTATTATGTGTATTGTGGAGGAGAAGGTAAAAAGGTGGTTATTTCTTTAAAATATAATATGCTCCCCTGTATGTCCCAATTTTTTTAAGATATTCAAATTCCACCATTTCATTTATTTCCTTAACTGCAGTCCCATGTGAAATACCATTTATTTCTTCATAAGTGCTTGATTTTAGAGTCTTATTTCTTTTAAGATATTCTATTGCTTTTTTTTGTCGTTCATTCAAGTCTTCTTCACTTTCGATAGGATTTTTTTTACCTTTTTTATTATAGAGAATTATTCTAAAAAAACTTTCTGTAAATAAAAACTCAGGATCTTTTAGCCCATCTCCTCTCATTCTATTTTTTATTCTAGGAACTCCTGTGCCCAATCCCTCTACGTACCCCAAATCTCTTAGAAAACGATAAGTTATGGGGTTTCTTTGAACAGAGATTGTTCCAAATAATTCTTTTGTTAAGCCTTGAGGTAATGATCCAGGATTGGTTATCTCAATTCTATTATCAAAAATATAAATTTGAATAGAATCTTTACTAAAATAATCTCTGTGAGCTATAGCATTTACTATTGCTTCTCTAACAACCTCCAATGGATAATCATATTTTTCTATCCTTTTTGGAGAAGAGCTAATAATTATTTTTTTATTTAAATTTTCCTTAACAAATTTAATAGATTCTTCAATGGAATTTACCAACCCTTTTTGGATTAGTTTGTGGGAAGAAATTTCTACTGGTTCTATTCCATTAAATTTAACTAATTTTATTTCTGTTTGTGGATAAAACTCCTGTAGATCTTTAGCAAGAAGTAGTATGCCTGAATTCTTAATATTTAATTTTCCATTTTTTGTTGCCAACCTCTTACTTATTAAAAATTCTTCAATTGTATGATTGTTAAGGTAATTTCTTTGCTCTCTTTCTAAAAGGTAGTTTTTTATTTTTTCTTCATCTAAATCATTAATTGTTGCGTGGCTTTCATAGGTTTCATCAAAAGAAAGAATTTGCTTGTTTCGTAAGAATTCTAAATGACTCTGACCCTCTAGTTTTTTCGTTGTACTGCCAACTCTAACATAAATGGCGCCCTCAAAAGTGTAATAAATATTATCAATACCTCTTTGTATAATTGCAATGACTATTTTCTTTTTTTCTATTTCATGTATTTCAATAGAGATTATTGGGGTGGGGGACAGACATTGATTTGCTGAAGAAATCTTTTGTTGAAACTTATCTAAATTACTTTTTATTCCAGTTAAATCACCTTCATCGGAAACTCCAAAGAAAATAATTCCGCCAAGAGTATTTCCAAATCCACATAAAGTTTTTGAAATATTCTGATTATGAAACGACTCTTTGAATTCAATTTCTTGATTTTCCCCTCTTTGGATAATTTGCTTTATCTGAGCGATGTCCATGATAAAATTATGGACTATATGTATTTAAATGTAACTATATGTAAGTTTTTCCTTTTATTTAAGAAGACTTACGTATAGTTACGTCCATTGATAGTAATTGTATGTAAATAATAATTTTTATAAAAAAGAGTTATTGTTTACTATTTCAAAAAGAGAATTGGTTAAAAAGTATAGTTCTTTTGGATTGTGTAGTCAGCGAAAGTGGGTGTCTGAAAAACTCGAGAAAATGGCTGGAATTTGACGTCCGCCTTTTGTGGGTGTGGGGTTGGGCTGGTCGTCGGAAGAGTAGTTGGAAAGAGTCCGTAAAAGGTGCTCTTAATAGATAGTGGGTATTATGTGTATTGTGGAGGAAGGGAGTTGGTATGATTTGGAGAAAAGATTTTTATATGCTTTTATTCTTGTATTTGTAATATGAGAAAATAGTTAATAATAAAACCGAGTTAAGTGTAAAGCTTTCTAATGGCAAGGACTCAGATATTAAAGTTATGTCAGACTCTGCAAGTGAAAAAGCTTCAGAAAAATTAAAGCTTAACGTTTGCTCTGAAGAAAACAACTGTAATATTGAGTTAAAAGAAGTTGGTTCTGGAGAAAATGTTAAAGCTGCATATGAGGTTAAAGTTGAAAAGCAATCTAGGTTATTTTTAATATTTAAGAAGAAAATGCAAGTTGAAGCAGAAATTGATGCTGAAACTGGAGAGCTTTTAAGGACAGGTAAACCCTGGTGGGCGTTTCTTGCTTCCGAATAAGACAGTTGATTTTTTTTATTTTTTTTTATTTCTTTGCTCCGAAAAGTTTATATAGTGTTATGAATATGTATTCATAATTAAATATGGAGAAAATAAAAATGCCAAATAAAGATGGAACAGGGCCTGAAGGAAAAGGGCCAAAAACCGGAAGACAAATGGGAAAATGCGCTGATGCAAAACCTGTTAAAGGTCAAACCGGTGTACAAGGACTAGGTCCGTGCGGACATGGTCGAGGTAGAGGACTTGGACGAAAATTTCAACGAACTCAAGAGTCTCAAGAATAAAATGTCACGACCATGTAAAAGAAGAAGAGTTAGGGGGAAACCTGGCTCTACTTACTTTAAGCCAGCGGGAATAAGAAAGATTGATTTAGAAGAATCTTTTTTAGCTGCTGATAAATTTGAGGCAATAAGGCTTATTGACTTAGATGAAATGTCTCAAAAAGATGCGGCTGATAAGATGAATATCTCTCAGCCGACTCTTTCGCGAATTTTAAAATCTGGAAGAAAAAAAATTGCGGACGCGATAGTTAATGGAAAAGCTATTGAGATTGGGAAGTAGAATTATCTCAAAAATTAAATAAGAAATATGGACAAACAATAGTTATAGGTAGCTCATGAAGATTTTCATAGAAAATATGCCGATAGAGCAATCTATTTAAAAGATAAAAGGTTATTAAAAATAAAGAAGATGCGTAAAATATTATTATGGACAACAATCTTGTCATTTATTATGATAGTGCTAACGACAATTCCTTTGCTTGTAAATTATTTAAAAGGAATAGATCCAAAATTTCCTATATTTGTTCATTTGCATGTCTGGTTTGGGATTGTGTTTGTGGTAGTGGTTATAATTAGAATGATTATAAATAGAAAAACGCTCAGAGCAATGATGTAAGGTGATTTTATCTAAATAAATTTTAAACAAGAGACAAGAAATTGAAGAATTAAAAAGAATTTAGGCAGAGCCCAATTAGGAAATTTAATACATTTTAGAGGTACTACTTCCATAAACGGGGGAAGAAGTAATTGAAGTATTAAGTTATGTCAATATTGATGTAGTTTTATGATGAGTGAAGGATTTATATAATTAAAAATAATTAAAATTACATGGTGGAAGATGTTAATGAAATTAAATTTTGAAAAATCTATCATTTATATTTTACTGGTAATTTTTATTATAACTGAGATTGTTGACTTATTATTAGATCATTTGTTAGGAAATTCAGTTTTACATTCAGTTTTACAATTATTTCTTTTTTCCATCCTTTTTGTAATTATTTATGGAACATTTATAAAATATTCAAAGAAAAAAGTTAAAAAATTAATACCCGAATATTTAATTGAGATATTAAAAATAATTGATAATTCAAAGAAAAAAGGTGCCTTGATAAATCAGAGAAAAATGAGGGAGTTGTTAAACATAACTAAGCCCACTCTAAAAAAAAGAGTTGATGCTCTTTTAGAACTCAAATATATATTTTTTGAAGAAAGAGGAAATCATAGATATTTCAGAATTACACCTTTAGGGAATTCAATTATTGATTAAATTTTACCCTTTTTTTACCCTTTTTTACCCTTTTTTTGTTCTTTATTTAAATATTAAAAATTCTTACTACAAAGTATAAAAGATTGGTGTAATTATGAAAAATATTCAAGATACAATTTTAAAAAAAAAGAGAGAGCTTCAAGTGGAGTCAGTATTTTTTTCTAGTAGCGAGTCTGTTAAGCTAAAGACTGCAAAAGATGCAATGATTAAACCAGTCCTTCTTTATCCTGATGATGATGCAAAAAAAATTATGAGAAAATTAAAAAAAGAAGGTACAAATGTTTGTATTGTAGTTACAAAAGATAGGAAATTTGTTGGAGAGATTGGGGAAGAGGACTTGATTAAACTTTTTTTATATCAGGTAAAAAATGAACCACTAGTCCAAATATTAAATATAGGATACAAAAGAGAATTTTTATATAAGACTGCTAAAAAGCTGGTAAATAAACATAAATCTACGGTAAAAATTAATGAGCCGATAAATAGGGTGATTGAATTAATTCATAAGGAGGGTTTTAATTATATTCCAGTTTTGGATGAGAAGAAAAGGGTTGTGGGAGTAGTAACTCCGAGTAGCTTAATCAATCTTTTACAAAAATGATAAAATAAAGAACTATGGAAGTATTTATAGAACTGAGCCTTATTATTGCAATAACAGTTTTAATTTCTGGAATAATGAGAGCTCTAAAGCAGCCATTAGTAATTGGATATATTTTAGCTGGAATAATAGTTAGTCCTCATTTTTTAAATATTGTACGGTCTACGGAAACCATAGCAGTGTTTTCTCAGATAGGTATAGCATTACTTCTTTTTATTGTGGGTTTGAGTCTAAGCCCAAAGGTCATAAAAGAAGTTGGAAAAGTTTCTTTAATAACTGGAATAGGGCAGATTATTTTTACGTCATTGTTCGGTTTTTTAATAAGTAGGTTATTAGGATTTTCGACTGTTGTTTCTCTGTATATTGCAATTGCTTTAACGTTTAGCAGTACAATTATAATTATGAAATTATTGTCCGATAAGAGAGATTTGGATAAATTGTACGGAAAAATATCAGTTGGATTTTTATTAGTTCAAGATATTTTTGTAATAATTCTTTTGATGGTGATTTCCTCTTTTGCGAGTGGTTCAAATTTAAGTGATTTATCTTTAGTGAGTATTTTTATGGGAATATTGCTTATGGGCGGATTTATTTTGATAAGTATTTACGTTTTACCTAATTTATCAAGATTTTTTGCGCAATCTCAAGAATTCTTATTTTTATTCTCAATTGGATGGGGATTGGGCTTGGCAGCATTATTTCATTACTTAGGTTTTTCTATGGAAATAGGAGCTTTGGTTGCAGGTATTGCTCTTTCTATGTCCCCTTTTCATTATGAGATTAGTTCAAAAATGAGGCCACTTCGGGATTTCTTTATCATTTTGTTTTTTGTGCTTCTTGGATCTCAAATGGTTTTTGGAAATATAGGAGAGCTAATTATTCCTGCGATAATATTTTCTTTGTTTATCTTGATAGGAAATCCACTGATTGTTATGACACTTATGGGCTTTCTTGGATACAAGAAAAAAACAGGGTTTCAGGCAGGGCTTACTGTTGCTCAAATAAGTGAATTTTCTTTGATTCTTATAACTCTAGGGGTTAGTGCGGGACACCTTACTAATGAAATATTATCCCTTGTGACAATAGTCGGATTAATTACAATTTCAGGTTCAACATATTTAATATTATATTCAAATACAATATATTCTTACTTATCCAAATATCTTTCTATATTTGAGAGAAAAAAAGTTAATACAAGTTATGAAAATCCCAAAAATTATGACATTATTCTTTTAGGTTATAATCGTATTGGTTATGATCTTTTGAAATCGTTTAAAAAAATAAAAGGGAGATGTTTGGTTGTGGATTATGATCCAAAAACTATTTCGGAATTATCTAGAAGGGGAATTAAATGTAGATATGGGGATGTTGACGATAATGAATTTTTGAGCGAATTGAACTTTGCTAAAACAAAGATGATTGTTTCCACAATTCCCGAATTTGAAACAAATTTATTATTAGTTAGTAAAATTAGACAAATAAATAAGGACGCAATAATTATTACCATGTCTCATAATGTTAAGGCGGCAGATGAACTGTACAATAAGGGTGCAACATATGTAATTATGCCGCATTTTTTGGGAGGAAGTCATGCGTCAAGAATGATAGGTGAATATAGGCTAGATATGAGTAAATTTCTAGAGGAGAGAAAGAGGCATATTAAATATTTAAAAGAGAAGAAAAGATTGGGTCATGAGCATCCTGACATAGAGAGGCATAAGTAAAGAAAAAATGCATACAAAAAAATATTCACAAGTAAAAAGATATTTATTGCTGAGGGAAATAGATAGAAAGTTGAAGGAGATAATGTTTAAAATAAAGATTTTTTATGTAATCCTATTTTTGGCAATAATAGTAATAATTTTATTTTTAAATATTAAATTAACAGTTTTGCAGCAAATATTTTACTGCTTGAATTTTGGAATATTTTTTCTAATTGTTTATATGGTTTTCTATGATTTAATATTAATGGATAAAAATGAAATATGAAAGTTTAAAAGTAACGGAAGTTCTGAAGAAATTAAAAAGCTCCAAAGATGGGTTAACTGATAAGGAATCGGAAAAAAGATTAGAAAAATATGGGTTTAATGAATTAGAAGAAAAAAAGAAGACAACACCATTTAAAGTTCTACTGAGGCAATTTTCAAATTTTATAGTTTTTGTTTTAATTGCCGCGGCACTTATTTCTTTCTTTATTGGAGAGGTGATTAATTTCTGGGTTATTATTGCGATTATAGGTTTTGTCATAATCCTGGGGTTCTTTCAGGAGTATAGGGCCGAAAAATCAATGGAGGCATTAAAGAAAATTATGAATCCAACCTCTAGAGCTTTAAGAGATAGTAGGATTAGAAAATTGTTGACAAAATACATAGTTCCTGGTGATGTTTTATATTTGGAAATGGGGGATAAAATCCCTGCCGATGCAAAAATATTTGAAGTAATTGGATTAAAAATTGATGAATCCGTATTGACGGGGGAAAGTGTTTCTGTAGAGAAGAAAGAGGGTGATTCTATTTTTGCTGGAACGCAAATTACATATGGAAAGTGTAGGGCTATTGTTGTTGCAACGGGAATGAAGACAAAGCTTGGTGAAATCGCTGGAATGATTCAAGTGAAAGACGTGAAGACTCCACTGCAAAAAAATATTGCACATCTGTCAAGAAATTTGGCAACACTTGCACTAGTAGCTAGTGTTTTTATATTCATTTTAGGCCTTAGTAAAGGGGCTCCTATGAGCGAACTCTTGATAGTGACGCTAGCACTAGCTGTAGCAGCGGTTCCAGAGGGACTACCTTTAACTCTGACTCTAACTCTTGCCCATGGAATGAATAGCATGGTTAAGAAAAATGCAATAGTAAGAAAAATGCTCGCGGTTGAAACTTTGGGTTCAACAACAGTAATTTGTACTGATAAAACTGGAACTCTTACAAAAAATGAGATGACAGTGCAAAAAATATGGACTGATGATAAAATCTTTGAGATAAGTGGGGCTGGTTATGGCACTGAAGGGAAATTTTCCATTGGTGGAAATAATGTAGATTTAGAGAAAGAGCAGAATTTACATTCATTACTAAAGTCTGCGCTATTATGTAATAATGCTTCTTTGGAGAAGGTGGGAGATAAAATGGAAATTATTGGAGATCCCACTGAAGCTGCGCTAGTTACAGCGGGTACAAAAACTAATTTATGGAAAGATGAGTTAAGTGAAAAATATCAAAGGATTGAAGAAATAGTATTCACATCCGAAAGAAAATTAATGACCATTGTGTGCAAGGTGGAGGATAAAAAAATTGCTTTTGTGAAAGGTGCTCCTGAATTTGTTTTAGAAAAATGCAAATTTATTGAAAAGAATGGAAAGGCAGAGAAGCTTGATGAAAGCGAAATAGATAGTATTTTAAAAGCAAATAGTAGTTTTGCGAATTCTGCTTACCGTGTTCTTGCTATAGCCCATAAAAAGCTTTCTGAGCCATTAACTTCTGAGAATACTGAGCAAGACTTAGTTTTCTTGGGACTAGTTGCTATGATTGATCCACCTAGGCCGGAAGTTAAGCTAGCCATTGAAGCTTGTAGAAATGCAGGCATAAGAACCGTGATGATAACTGGAGATAATGAGGAAACTGCCAAAGCCATTGCTAAAAGAATTGGATTATTTAATGAAAATGATATTAGAAAATTTGATAAACTAGAAAATGAAAAACTTAAAAGAATTACTAGGGATGGCGCTATAACTGGAAGTGAATTGAAAGAGCTAAATGAAAATGAATTTGAAAGAATCGTAGAGGACATATCTATTTATGCTAGGATAATGCCTGAGCAAAAATTAAGGATTGTTAATGCTTTGCAGAAAAAGGGGCATATTGTTGCCATGACAGGAGATGGAGTTAATGATGCGCCAGCATTGAAGAAAGCGGATATTGGTGTTGCTATGGGAATTAGTGGAACTGATGTAGCGAAGGAATCTAGTGTGATGGTGCTGCAAGATGATAATTTTGCAACAATTGCCGAGGCAGTAAAAAGAGGCAGAACTATATACGATAATATAGAAAAATTTACTTGCTATCTCATTTCTAGAAATTTTACTGAAGTTATTCTTATAATTTTAGGAATAATGTTTCTTGGTTTCGAGTTTTTGCCGTTATTGGCTTTGCAGATTTTATTCATCAATACCTTTGATGAAATAATGCCCTCAATAGCCTTAGGATTAGATCCTTCAAGGAACGGAGCTATGCTAAAGAAACCAAGGAAACCTAATGAGAAAATATTGAAAAAAAGAAATTTGGTATTGATTATTAGCATAGCAACATTTATGGCACTAGTTTCTTTTCTGATATTTAGCTTTAATAATCCAATGGGTAATATTGACCATGCTAGAACATTGACGTTTGCCACGATAATTAGTATGATTTTGTTTGTACCCTTTGTTTTTAGATCTTTGGATGAGTCCATACTTGAAATAGGATTCTTCACTAATAAGCTAATGGTAGTTGGAGTAGTATCCACACTTATCTTATCACTTGGTGTAATGTATATACCATTTTTTCAGAATATATTTGAACTTACAACCTTGAGTTTGAAAGATTGGATTATGCCGTTATCTGCCTCGTTTGCCACATTTGTTTTTGCAGAGATTATAAAAAAGATAACGAAGGTACTAGTTTAATTGAATAATTAATATGGGGTTGCATTTTTCAAATAAAAATAACCTTTTTCTGTCATCATCCTGTGACCGACAATACTTAAAAAGTCTAAACAGCAACGATAGAATAAGATCATAATAATATATATGCGGGATAAATGAGAGTCCCTCTACATTGGTCCAAAGTGTCTCCCATTCGGTGGGGGCGTTTCAAATTCGCTATGCGAATTTGAAAAAGCCCAACCTCGATTTGAACAAATCTCTACTCGCGCAAGCACTTTCGGGTCGCAAGCGACATTGGTGAAAGTGCTGACGTTCGGTGGGGGCAGTTTTTATAGATAAAGAAAATATTTGAATTTTGATTGGGGTATGTGCCTACAAAACATTTTTATACTTATTCTTGTTTGATTAATAATGGTAGTTGGGGTGACTTTATTTATAATGGCGGTATTGATTATTGCTATTTGGGTAATTATTGAGACTAAGAGGTTGAAGCAT
>Ga0208904_1001237_pt1 | contig 17956 bp, 11 predicted proteins | sample AntAceMetag02UKB_FD_184774 | JGI IMG/M metagenome (GOLD analysis project Ga0208904, IMG submission 184774) | Saline lake microbial communities from Ace Lake, Antarctica - Antarctic Ace Lake Metagenome 02UKB (SPAdes) (version 2) | ecosystem: Environmental > Aquatic > Non-marine Saline and...
ATTTTGAGTGTTACTATGTTCGAGAAAACCCCCATTTTACAGGTGTTTGCGGCGCTTGACTACAAAGAAGAAATGGGTGATTCTCATAACCAATTGTTGTTATTTGACTTATAACGAGACACTAGTGCAATGAACCCTAAAATAATACTGTTGTTTTTCATTACGATCTCATCCTTGTACTATCTTATAATGATACCATTTTAGTATCTTTTAGTCAAGGTTTTCCCCTATTAAAGAATAATGTGTAACTTTTTTATTACGTCAGATGAGCTCTTTAAGTATGGTCAATACTTTATCATAGTCTGGATGAGAGGCGAGTTCTGATACGTATTCGACATATTTTACCGTATCGTCTTTGTCTATCACGAAGATAGCTCTTGAAAACAGTCTTAATCCTTCTATCAATACACCATATTTCGTTCCGAAATCTGCTTGTGCGTGATCAGAGAACGTTTTAACTTTCTTAATATCATATGCCTGGCAAAACCGTTTTTGAGCAAAAGGCAGATCCATACTGATAAAAATTATAGCTATATCTTTGGACATTTTAGAGGCTTCGTCATTGAACCGTTTTATTTGAAGATCGCATATGGGAGTGTCAAGTGACGGTACCGACGCGATAAGTTTTATCTTACCTTTAAATTTATCGGACATTACCGGTTTAAGGTTTCCGTCAACAACAGTAAATGCCGGTGCGGTCTGTCCGACCTTTATTTCTTCACCTACAAGTACTGCAGGATCACCGTTAATAGTAATTTCACGTGACATGATGCCTCCCTTTATTTTATTATTTACCAGTCATAGATCCTACCATATCCACACAAAGCGTATCCAATCCTTTACCAGATTTAAATTTGTACATCATGTCCATATTCTCGGCTATCTTCTCCGCGGGGAATGCATTATTCCCTACACCAAGTTCTTTATAAGCTGCATTAACGAACTCAACTTTCTCTTCTTGTGTGTAACCCATCCAATCATGCCCTGTAGCGGAAAGATCGGCTGTATACCCTACAGATACACACAATGCAATTAACATCACCGTACATATAATCGTTTTCATACCGTCTCTCCTTCTACTGTAAATTGGGGACGTTCCCCTATTTATTGTACTATTTATTTACCCATCTTTTTGCTGCACATTTCACACTTTCCGCTCTTCATTCCGCCTTTACCGCCGCATTTCATCTTGCTTTTCTTGCATAACTCTTTTGCTTTAACTTTTTGATCTGCGGTAAGCACGTTCTTAAGATCAGCGTAACCTTTCACTGTACTTTTAGCTTTAGCTTTTTTGATATCGTATTTTTTATCGATAAGCGGATTGATGGTTTCTATATCAATAGTATCACCATACATATTCGACATGATGTCTACTTTAAGAAGTTCTATTTCAGCATCTTTACGGATAGCATCTTTTTTTGAGGCTATCTTGATGGCTTTGATCTTAGCTACCTGTTCATCGGAAAGACCAAGCTCATCCGCATTTTTCAGCATCATCATAGCTTTTTTAACAACTTTATTGTCCGAACCCTTATCATGCCCACCGGCATATACTGTTCCCGCAGACAGACACAGGCCCAGTATAAGTACAATAACCAATAGTCTTTTAATCATGTGTTCCTCCTTACTGTTATCCTTACCTTCCATAATTTAGTTTTTCACACAAACTTCAGAACCTTTTTTAGCCGGCACACTGCAAGTTTTTTTAGCAGCTGTACACGTCTTACAAGGTCCTTTAGCAAACATATCATATACTTTCTGCCAGCCATTCTTCCCTTCACACTCGGCGCAGCCCGCGTAAGCAGATGCCGCTCCAAGCAACATAACGCTTAATATAACTAATACTGTAACCTTCTTCATATACACCCTCCCTTTGTTTATACGTGAAAAATTATAACGATATATTTTACCACGGAATAATGAGTAACTAACAGCACATTAAGGATCAAGGTTTAAAGAAGCGCGAACATCCTATTCCGAATACAAGAATAAGTATTGAGTACAGATACTTATACTTGGTTACTTTCTCATGATCTGATGTCAAAGCATCAATTCCGGTTTTATGTAATATCTCGATCCCAAATAGCGATAGGCAGGCAACATCTTCCATTCTGCCGACTTCAACGAACTGATGTCTACCATTGATCAGTTGATACTCCCTCGCCGAAGAACTTACGCTATATGTCACTTGAGATAACCCTAGCGGCAGGATACTCAACAAAATGACCAAAACTAATACTATTCTTTGTGCATTCATTATTTATTCCGCATCGTACATTGCATCTTAATCTCTTACTATCTGCTGCCAAGATCAGGTTTTTCAGTGAATTTAATAATATCATTCATCATCTTAACGGTTTCTACAGGATACGCCCCAACCGCGCTTTCCCCGGAAAGCATAACATAATCAGTCCCGTCAATGATGGCATTAGCAACATCACTGACTTCCGCACGTGTAGGTCTGGTATGCTCAGTCATACTTTCAAGCATCTGCGTAGCGGTAATAACAAATTTCTTTTTCCGGTTACATTTTTTAATGATCATTTTCTGCATCATAGGTACCTGATATATAGGTATAGATACGCCCATGTCACCCCTAGCCACCATGATCCCGTCAACATTATCAATAATCTCATCAATATTCCTAATACCATCTTTATTCTCGATCTTAGCGATAATCTTACTTTTAGACCGTCCCGCGATCGCCTTCTTCAGATTAACAATATCCTTCCTGCTTCTAACAAACGACTGCGCGACAAAATCAACCTTATTAGCAACTCCAAACTCAATATCCTTTTTATCCTTCTCGGTAAGCTCCTGGAACCGAAGCTTAAGGTCGGGTATATTAACCCCTTTATTTTCCTTAAGCACACCAGGCACAACAACTTCCCCGGTAATATAATTCCGGGTGATCTTCTTAACCAAAACCGCAATATTCCCGTCATCAATAAATATATGCGTCCCGGTATGAATATCATTCAAAGGCCCTCCATAATCGAGAGGAATAACATCCTTACTGGCAAGTTTACTACTGTTGGTCAACCGAACAATAGATTTTTTCTTTAATTCAATAGTTTTCTTTTTCCCGGAAAACTCCCCTATACGTATACGATACCCTTCCAGATCCTGCAGGATACGGATACGCCGCCGGTACTTCTTATTTATCTCTCTAACAATTTTTATTTTAGCAAGATGTGAGGGAAGACTCCCATGAGAAAAGTTGAGCCGAACAACATCCATTCCCGAAAGCATCATCTTCCGAAGAACAGCACGCTTATCACTAGCAGGCCCTAGAGTAGCAATTATCTTAGTTTTTACCATAATGAGAATTATACTCCTAAAGAAACCAACCCTCAAGGTATATCTTGAGGGCTGGTTGACTTGTGGAATTTATAAAGTTCTAGGGGTTCACTCCCTACTTACGCATCTTTTTTGGTATATGGCAATTTCCCTGTTGCAGTACCGATTATTGCTATCAGTGCGGCTGCAATAGCAACTATCCATCCGTATTGCTGAGTAAAACTCAGCCCCACCTGGGCTCCGGATGCGGAAGCGTTATTCATACCATTAATAAAACCCATTACAAATCCACCGATAAAATTTCCTGTAAAATTAAATATTGTGAGCCACCCAATACATAAAATAACCCTTTTCATATTATCTCCTTTTTTCTACATTTTGTTTTCATTTAAAGCTTTACCCCTATCCTTCATCGCCTTTATCTGGGCATTATGAGCATCCATTGAGGCCTTATTAGCAGCTTCCCTATGCTCACTTCCGGATACATTTGATTTAGCCGCTTTCTGTTTGTTTGTATTTTCAGCCTCTTTTACTCTTAACTCATGCAATTCTTTGATCGCCTGTTTCATCCTTCTTTTCCGTAAATATTTATTCGCCTTATTTTTTATATCATCAATGAACTTTTCTAACCCCGTTTTTTTCTTCGGTGGATCCGGCATACCTTCAGCTGTCAGTTCGATACGTCCCACTTCTTCTATGTTATGAATTACAGTCCCCCCACCTATATCAACCTCAACGATCCTCTCATCATGAACCAACACCCTCCCAGACACCTTCCGCCCATCCTTCAAATGAACAATATCCGAATAAGCAGAACAGCACCCAAAAACCAAAACCAAAGCACACACAAACAATTTAATCTTCACAAAAATTCCCCTTTAGAGAAAGTATACCTAATAGAAGGGAAAATGGAAATAGAAGTCAGGATTCAGCCCCATGAAAGGGACACCGTTAAACACAAAAAAGGGGACACTTGCCCTCACAAATTAGCAAACGGTACAAACCTATATTTCGTCCTCGGCGCCTCACAAATTAGCACACCGTGTTTCTCTTCCTTGTTACACTTGCAGGAGCCCTGGTTCAAAACTTTGGTTTTGAAGCCAGGAAACGGTACAAACCTATACGGGATGACAGTGTGGTGACAGCTATCGGCTGCCAATCCTCAGAAAAAAAAGGAACTGGCTCTCTGGGGCCCGTTCCTTTTTTTTCGCGCTCTACCTTATGATAGCGAATTTGATCTAATACCCTCATATCGGTAAACTCGTGCGGCACTTATGCTTAGAAATCTGAAGGTGTCAGGACTAATGGTGCTGGCGCAGTTCCGCAGCAGAGGCGAGGACTGTTTGAGCACAGCACCATTGGTCCTGACACCGTAGAATAATAAAGCGAGTAGGAGGCAGATGATTATTTCATCTGCCGTCCTCTCACACCACCGTACGTGCCGTTCGGCATACGGCGGTTCGATAAAATTAATGTATTACTGCCATCGTTTCCGTCTACTGCGAACGTGGGAGAGCCACTCAGCACTCTCGCATTACTTCTGAGTTCCACTCGTATCTCCTGCGAGTAGCCTTCTGTTATGAAGTTGTCTGCTTTAATTGTGTTTCTCCGTGTTCTTCAGTTTTCAAAAACATCTTATCGTTCAGTCCTTCCCTCGCTATCGCAAGGTACTATGACCTCTGCTGACTTCTGATATCTCTTCTTATCACGTCACCGTGACAATAGTTGTTTTTTTTCCTTTAGAATGAGAGTTTCTATTCGATACCCTTTCGGTTTGTACCATAGGTTCCTAATTCATCCATAGAAAATATCAACAAAACATCAGATCTCCCCAGGTAAGAACGCTTACTTTCGCTCCATCTATCCGATGCATTTACATATTCTGTTTTGAATAGTTTTGGGCTTTGTTTTGTTTGGCAAACTTACCCAACAGGTATATGCCTTATATGCACTTCGTGTTCCTCGGACCAGAGTTTTGCCGCCGACTTCCTTCAGATTCCACCTCACGATGGACACCCTTGTCTTGAGCTAACGGTTGGCACTATTAACCTCCGTATTGGACTTTCACCAACAAGTAAGCGCCCATGCTGGGCGCACCAAAAAAAAGCCCCGAAGGGTTTAACCCTCGGGGCTTAAATTAAATGGAGCGCCGTTCTACTCTCCCATACCGTCGCCAGTAAAGTACCATCGACCACGTGGGGCTTAACTTCCGTATTCGGAATGGGAACGGGTGGTTCCCCCACTGCAAAAGCACTCCAAAACTTTTACAAAAAAACAGAGCAAGCGAATGTTTTTTCTATTTCCACATTCACTCGCAATGAAAAATCAATAACAGATCAAAATAAAGGTAATGATTGATACCCAGAATCATTTAGGTCAAGCCGATCGACAAATTAGTATCACTAAGCTGAACCCCTTACGGAGCTTACACTTGTGACCTATCAACCTCGTAGTCTACAAGGTGTCTGATAGGGATATCCATTCTTAGGGGGGGCTTGGCGCTTAGATGCTTTCAGCGCTTATCCTTTCCGAACTTAGCTACCCAGCTAATACCCTTGGCAGGATAACTGGAACACCAGAGGTTCGTCAATCCCGGTCCTCTCGTACTAGGGATTGATCCCTTCAAATATCCTACGCCCATGGCAGATAGAGACCGAACTGTCTCGCGACGTTCTGAACCCAGCTCACGTACCACTTTAATCGGCGAACAGCCGAACCCTTGGGACCTTCTCCAGCCCCAGGATGTGATGAGCCGACATCGAGGTGCCAAACCTCCTCGTCGATATGAACTCTTGGAGGAGATAAGCCTGTTATCCCCGGAGTACCTTTTATCCGTTGAGCGACGGCCCTTCCACACAGAACCGCCGGATCACTAAGTCCTACTTTCGTACCTGCTCGACTTGTAGGTCTCGCAGTTAAGCTCTCTTATGCCTTTACACTCGATGCGTGATTACCGACCACGCTGAGAGAACCTTTGAACTCCTCCGTTACTCTTCAGGAGGAAACCGCCCCAGTCAAACTGCCCGGCTGACACGGTCCCTGCTGTCGATTCAGACAGCTAGGTTAGAATCCTAACGCAATAAGGGTGGTATTTCACTGGTGACTCCACGAGAGCTGACGCTCCCGATTCAAAGTCTCCCACCTATGCTACACATATTGAGTCAAAATCCAATATCAGCTTACAGTAAAGGTTCCGGGGTCTTTTCGTCTTGCCACGGGTAACCGGTATCTTCACCGATACTCCAATTTCACCGAATCCCTCATTGAGACAGCGCCCAAGTCGTTGCACCATTCGTGCGGGTCGGAACTTACCCGACAAGGAATTTCGCTACCTTAGGACCGTTATAGTTACGGCCGCCGTTTACTGGGGCTTCGAGCCGCAGCTCATCTCCGAAGAGAATCACCGAAGCTGTTAACCTTCCAGCACCGGGCAGGTGTCAGTCCCTATACGTCCTCTTACGAGTTTGCAGAGACATGTGTTTTTGCTAAACAGTCGCTTGGGCCTCTTTAATGTTACCCCCTCATGCTAGACGGGCGAACCGTTTCACACTAATGGGGCACCCCTTCTTCCGAAGTTACGGGGCCATTTTGCCGAGTTCCTTAACGAGGGTTATTTCGAGCGCCTTAGTATATTCTACTCGTCTACCTGTGTCGGTTTACGGTACGGTCACCTGAACAACTGACAACAGGGGCTTTTCTCGGTAGTGTAGCCTCGACCAGTTCGTATCACCCGTAGGCTCAACTCCCATTCGTCCCTCACCCCGAAGGGCTACAGACTTAGACGCACACATCCAACCGTGCGCTGGCCTAGCTTACTACGTCACCCTGCTGTTCATAACGCGGAACAGGTGGTTCCGGAATATTCAACCGGATGTCCATCGTCTACGCCTTTCGGCCTCGACTTAGGCCCGACTAACCCTGAGTGGATTAACCTTCCTCAGGAAACCTTAGACTTACGGCGAATCCGTTTCTCGCGGATTTTTTCGCTACTCATACCGGCATAATCACTTCCATTTCGTCCAGGTGTCCTTACGGTCACCCTTCAACCTACGATGGAACGCTCCCCTACCAACCCAATTCGTCAAAGACGAATTAAGCTCCATAGTTTCGGTAATATGCTTTAGCCCCGATCATTTTCGGCGCGAAGTCACAATTGACCAGTGAGCTGTTACGCTATCTTTAAATGATGGCTGCTTCTAAGCCAACATCCTGGTTGTCTACGCGACTTCACCTCCTTAACCACTTAGCATATATTTTGGGACCTTAACTGATGGTCTGGGCTGTTTCCCTTTCGAGTATGGAGCTTATCCCCCACACTCTGACTCCTATAACATGGTACGGCAGTATTCGGAGTTTGATTGGGTTCAGTAAGCTGGTAAGCCCCCTAGCCCATTCAGTACTCTACCCCTGCCGCCATCTATTATAAGGCTAGCCCTAAAGCTATTTCGGGGAGAACCAGCTATCTCCAAGTTTGATTAGCCTTTCACTCCGACCCACAGCTCATCCCCCCACTTTTCAACGTAGGTGGGTTCGGACCTCCGTTCAGTTTTACCCGAACTTCATCCTGGCCATGGGTAGATCACTTGGTTTCGGGTCTACTCCATCCAACTAAATCGCCCTATTAAGACTCGCTTTCGCTACGGCTCCTCTGTCAAAATACAGATTAACCTTGCTGGATAAAGTAACTCGCCGGTTCATTAATCAAAAGGCACGCAGTCAGACATTCACTGACTAAATCAGTGCATAGTCCTCCTACCGCTTGTAAGCTTATGATTTCAGGTACTATTTCACTCCCCTCACCGGGGTACTTTTCAACTTTCATTCACATTACTAGTTCACTATCGGTCACGGATTAGTATTTAGCCTTGCCAGGTGGTCCTGGCTGATTCCTACGGGGTTCCTCGTGTCCCGCAGTACTTGGGAAAAGATCTAGCCGGCTTGCTCCATTTAACCTACGAGACTTTCACTCCCTTCGGTTAACCTTTCCAGGTTATTCGGATATAAAACAAGCTGAAGCCGATCGGTTAGCACCCCGATCAAGTTCTCTCCCACGACCACCCACGAACAACGCGTGCCAGCTATCACATTCGTGGATTTTAGGCTGTTCCCGTTTCGCTCGCCGCTACTCGGGGAATATCTGTTTGGTTTCTCTTCCTTAGGTTACTTAGATGGTTCAGTTCACCTAGTATCGCTTCCGCTTGCGCGGATAACCAGATATTACTCTGGCTGGGTTCCCCCATTCGGAAATCTCCGGATCAACGCCTGTTTGCGGCTCCCCGAAGCATATCGCTGCTTACCACGTCCTTCATCGCCTTTCCGTGCCAAGTCATCCACCATAAGCTCTTAGTAGCTTGACCACATAAAACTTATAAAAAATTTATATGCAGTACCTAAACGTCAAACTCAGAATGCTGCCCACTACGGCAACATCCCAATAGTTCAGGAATTTTAATATACCATTTTGGCTCTCGGTATCAGATACCTTTATTTTGATCTGTCAAAGAACTATCCTCAGCAACGATCGCTGAGTCTTCATAACTATTTTCCGATCGACCACGTTTCTCATCAAAACTATGACCGGAAAAAACTCTTTATATTTATGTGAACAATATGTTTACTTCTCACCAAACACTGTTCACTACAATTTCATGGTGGAGATGAGGGGTCTCGAACCCCTGACCCCCTGCTTGCAAAGCAGGTGCTCTACCAACTGAGCTACATCCCCATGTTAGTTCGGATGTTGTAGTCCGCAGAACTACTAACTCATAACTAAAGCTGGTGGGCCCATCTGGAATCGAACCAGAGACCTCCGCGTTATCAGCACGGCGCTCTAACCAACTGAGCTACGGGCCCAATTTGCGTCCGCTGCATTAACTTTATAACCGTTTAGACGGTTATACGGTCTCCGCATTTCCACTGCAAATATATAAAAACAACTAAAAGTACATGGATCGTTTTGTCACATTTTTTTGTCTCCTGCATATCTCGAAAGATTACAGGAGCCTTTCTCCTTAGAAAGGAGGTGATCCAGACGCACCTTCCGGTACGACTACCTTGTTATGACTTAGTCCTCCTTGCCAAGCACACCTTCGACATCGCCTTCCCGAGGGTTAGGCTAATGGCTTCGGGTGCACTCAACTCAGGTGACTTGACAGGCGGTGTGTACAAGACCCGGGAACGTATTCACCGCAGCATGGCTGATCTGCGGTTACTAGCGATTCCAACTTCACGAAGGCGAATTGCAGCCTTCGATCCGAACTGGGGCCGGCTTTTTAGATTAGCTCCACCTCGCGGCTTCGCGACTCATTGTACCGACCATTGTAGCACGTGTGTAGCCCTGGGCGTAAGGGCCATACTGACTTGACGTCATCTCCTCCTTCCTCCAGTTGAACACTGGCAGTCTCCCTAGAGTGCTTTCACCGAAGTGAAATAGCAACAAGGGACGATGGTTGCGCTCGTTGCGGGACTTAACCCAACATCTCACGACACGAGCTGACGACAGCCATGCAGCACCTGTGTAAGTTCCTGATTAAAACAGGTCGTCTCCCTTTCGGGTTCCTACTTCCTACATGTCAAGCCCAGGTAAGGTTCCTCGCGTAGCATCGAATTAAACCACATGCTCCACCGCTTGTGCGGGTCCCCGTCAATTCCTTTGAGTTTTAGCCTTGCGACCGTAGTCCCCAGGTGGGGCACTTAACGCGTTAGCTGCGACACAGATCCTCGCGGACCTGCACCTAGTGCCCATCGTTTACAGCTAGGACTACCAGGGTATCTAATCCTGTTTGCTCCCCTAGCTTTCTCATTTCAGCGTCAGTATCGAGCCAGTAAGCCGCCTTCGCTAATGGTGTTCTTCCAGATATCTACAGATTTCACCCTTACTTCTGGAATTCCGCTTACCTCTCTCGTACTCAATCCTACCAGTATCGAATGCAGTTCCTTGGTTGAGCCAAGGGATTTCACACCCGACTTAATAAGACGCCTACATGACCTTTACACCCAGTAAATCCGAACAACGCTTGCCACCTCCGTATTACCGCGGCTGCTGGCACGGAGTTAGCCGTGGCTTCCTCTGCTTGTACCGTCAGACAAGCAGGTTATTAACCTACTTGCTTTCATCCAAGCTGACAGAGCTTTACAACCCGAAAGCCTTCATCGCTCACGCGGCGTCGCATTGTCACCCTTTCGGGCATTGCAAAAGATTCTCGACTGCAGCCTCCCGTAGGAGTCTGGGCAGTGTCTCAGTCCCAGTGTGGCTGACCATCCTCTCAGACCAGCTACCCGTCTTCGCCTTGGTAGGCCTTTACCCCACCAACAAGCTGATAGGACGCGAGCTCATCTAAAGGCGACAGGTCCCTTTTCAGGATCCCCATCTTTAACTACATTCCCTGTGGGAACGTAGTCTTATCTGGTATTAGTCTGCCTTTCGGCAGGTTATTCCAAACCTAAAGGTAAATTACCCACGCGTTACTCACCCGTTTGCCACTATCCCCCTCCGAAGAAAGAGATCGTTCGACTTGCATGCCTAATCCACGCCGCTAGCGTTCGTTCTGAGCCAGGATCAAACTCTCCAGTTTGATTTCTTTATTTATTCGTTGACCCATGCACTTTTAGTTATTTATCAAAGAACAATATCTCAAAAAACTTCTCTCATCTCTTGAGATCATATCGCTATATACCTTATGTTTTGATATTTCGTATACTGGCGTAAATGTAATTCTACACAGTTCCATAATAATGTCAAGCGGTTTTTTTTATTATTTTTTAAGGTGCTATTTTTTGACGACCCGGCAGAATTTCCTTTTACCGACTTTGAGGATATTTCCCTCTTTGGCGGGGGTGAAATACGCGTTTACATCTGTCATCTTCTCTCCGTCAACCGAAACGGCGTTCTGCAACACCAGCCTCCGCGCATCACTGCGTGAGGAAGCAAACCCCGCCCTGTCGACAATAAGATCCACTATACCTATTTTGTCTTCCTCTATATATATATCCTTAATATCATCAGGAAGACCTTTATCCGTGAATATTGTATTAAAACCGATACGTGCTTTTTTTCCAGCGTCTTCCCCATGATAATTTTCTACTATAGCTTCAGCCAGATCTGCTTTAACTTCTTTAGGGTGCGCCTTACCTTCCTCAACATCTTTCTTTATCTTTAAAAAATCTGTATCCGTTAAAAGTTCGTAATACCGCCACATAATATCATCCGAAATCGACATTATCTTCCCGAACATTTCCTGCGGAGGTTCAGATATACCTACATAATTATTAAGTGATTTCGACATTTTCTGAACGCCGTCGGTACCTTCAAGTATCGGCATGGTTATTATGACCTGCTGATCTACTCCATAACTTTTCTGAAGATCACGCCCCACAAGAAGGTTGAATTTCTGGTCGCGTCCGCCCAGCTCTATATCGGCTTTCATTACGACAGAATCGTATCCTTGAAGAAGTGGGTATAAGAACTCTAATATGCTTATAGGAGTATTCTTTTTGTATCTATTAAGAAAATCGTCTCTCTCAAGCATACGCGCGACTGTATATTTGGATGCCAATTCGAACATCCCTTCTGTTCCTAACTTCGAGCACCATTTAGAATTAAACACTACTTTGGTTTTTGACTTATCAAGGATCTTAAATATCTGTTTCTTATATGACTTCGCATTCTCCGAGACCTCTTCCGCAGAAAGATGCGGTCTTTCCTTAGACCTGCCCGACGGGTCACCTATACGGCCGGTGAAATCACCTATAAGGAAATTAACTTCATGACCAAGATCCTGAAAATGTTTCATCTTCCGAAGAAGCACGGTATGTCCCAGATGTATATCCGGAGCCGAAGGATCGAACCCAGCCTTTATCACTAAAGGCCTGCCCAAAGAAAGTTTCCCTTTAAGTTCCTTAAGATCGATTATCTCGTCGGTACCGCGATTGATGAGTTTGATCTGTTTTTCAATATTTTCCATGATTAATTATTCTAACATACACGTCTCACAAAAACAAACACCGTTTAATAAACTAAAACCCGCGGCAGGATCAGTAAACCGGCGCGGCATCTGCGGACTTCAAACCCCGACCGCTAACCTGCCGGACCGCATGAAACTTTATTGCCCGATACCCTCCCCTACAGCCCTCTTATCCATTTCAGGTACTTTTCTTCAAACTCTTCTATCGTGCGGATATTCGTAGGATAATTGGACCGCAAAGCCTGTCCGATATCTTTGCCGTCCCTTAGACCACGACAAAAACTTATAAACCGTTCCGATCCGTATTCCGACACAAGAAATTCCACCAGGCCCATTGCCTGTATATAAAAAGACCTGACAATGTCTTTGTCTTCCACGATATTTATATTGAACCTCATGAAATTTTCAAGCGGCATGACCTTTTCGGACATATATATATCCTTCAGGGCCAGTCTGATAATATTCCTCTTTTTGGGCTCTTCCCATTGCGCTACACCTTCATCAAGCCACATAGGTATACTCGGATTATCGAGCCCTACAAAATCCCTGAAAATCAGATGTGTTATTTCATGCGGCAGAACAGCTTTTATAAAATTAGCGCTTCCTTTATATGTGTATATCGCTCGGTTATAATAATCCGCTATCCCTTCGGACCAGTTAGGATAATTACCCAATTTCACGAAATCAGGCTGATTCTCGTACACATATATCTTAGCCCTGTCATCCCACTGCCAGAATTTCGAATAACGCGAATACCCAAGATCCTTGGCGATCCGTTTGTAATATTTTTCGGAATTATACAACACCTCTTTCGGAAACCCGAGATCCCCGGTATAATAAACGATAAAATGATCACCTTTAAGTTTTTCCCATGCGGGCGTCTCAGCCGCGAAGGAAAAGGAACGGCAACTAAAAATAAGCATTAATATAAGAGAAAATGTTTTCATGATCATAACCTGTCTTCCGAAAGAGGCGCGTGATCTAACGTGATATCCGCGCGTATCTCAGCTTTATCCGACACACCGTAAGCGTTATCCGCATCCAGAGAATCGGCTATCTTTATATAGAAGTCCGGTGAAGGCGCGGTGATTATAACGGGATCGATGTACCAGTCAAATGTGTACATCTTATCGGGGTCGCTCGCCAGGTCCGTCAGGAGTATTATAGGGTTGTAATCTACACCGTTCATAGAATAGTACAGGTTCATATTGTCTACCGTACCGGTCCATACCCAGCTTATGGGATAAGTGTCCCCCATATTCCATTTACTGCCGCCGTCCGGGCTGGTTACAGTGAACGTAGCCGTTACGGGAAAGACCGCAGCGGATTCGTCTTTTGTACCGGCAACATCATTGGGGTCCGCTACTCCGATCTTGACATTACCGTTAATGAAATCGGGTACCGTCCACCAGTACGAATGTTCCGTGGGGTTCGCCATTATGCCGGTACTACCGTCTATGGGAAGAGGAACACCTGCAAGGTCATCGAAATAATAGAGGTATATATCATCGGTATCGCCGATCTGCTCCCATTTGATCTCTACTTTTTCAGAAACACCTACCTGTACGCCGCCGTCAGGTCTTATCAGGCTTATCATGGGGCGTATACGGAACTTGCCGGAAACGGCGAACGTACCGGCGGCATCGCTTGAATCTTTTATCCTTATGTAACAGTCCCCTGATACAGAGTCAGGGATGGTCCAACTGTGCGAACCCGAGTTAGGTTCGGAAGCCGTTATTGCCGGAGAAACCCAGGTTGCCATATCTTCTTTAGAATATTCGATATCTACATTATTTACCGGTCCGTAAGTCGTCCAGCTTATTGTCTGCGGCGTTCCGCAGAGATATATCTCTCCCCCTACGGGTTCGTCAACGTCTTCGAATACCAGTCTGGGTTTGATATCGAAAACGTTCCGTGATTCGCCTTTCACGTCGGGGCCTCCCAGATCATAGATCTGTATCTTCGCGTCACCGGACCTAATATCGGGAACCGCCCAGTCAAAAGAACCGCCGTTAACGTGCGGGATACCGCCTGCCCGATTAAGGATATCGTGCCAGGAACCCGAATACCAGTATTTAAGCCCGACTGTCGGTATAATACTGTCCGTTGACCACATCAGGGTCTCGGATGTTCCGCATCTGAAAACTTCACCCGTATCGGTCGGATAATTAATCGTAAGTCGACCCTTGATATTGAACAGGGCCGTTTCCCCGGACGCGTTCCGGTCCGTTGCCGAAACTACCTTGATAATGGCCTGATCCGTCCTGACGATATCAGGTATTTTCCATTCAAAAGAACCGTCGTTGGGATACGGCCATGTCTCTATCGGGATGACTTCATCCCGGACCCGCGACCAGCTGCCGCCATTATCCGTGGAATAATATATCTCAACATTCGGCACGTTCCCCGACGTGGCCCATGAGATAGTTTCTTCATTGCCCGAATACCATGTGCTTGAAGGATCAGGTTGCGTTAAGGTAATTTCAGGCCTGATCGAACAGTCGTTCGATAATACGTCTTCCACCAGGCTGTCATCCGCATCGGATACTTTTACCTTTACCCGGGTACCTATAGCGTCGGGTACCTGCCATACGTAAAGGCCATCGTTATCCGTGGAATCCGTTATCGCCGGAGAGATCCATGTTTCCCCACCGTCAGTGGAGTATTCTATCTTTACGGCGGTTATCCCGGTCCCTCCGGTATCTTTTGCTTCGGTATGCCATTTAATATCCTCGGTATCCCCCACAAGCAATGTTTTAGCGTCCCGCGGGTCATCGGTATCATTTGACCGGTCCAGATAGATCATGTCATGTATTGTGAAAAATTCCGAATATCCAACGGCATCCGCATCCAGAGAATCGGCTATCTTTATCCTTGCGTAATCGGAATCCACCGTATTGGTAACGCCTGTCCATAGATATCGCCCGGTATTCGCTATCCCCGTAACGGGATCGGTGAGTTCGTACCAGTTAGCAGTCGCGGGATCGGTACCGTCATCGGTATAATACACATGTACCGTATCTATCTTGCCTGAAGTCGTCCATTTAATGGTCTTGTTGGAATTTACCGCCCAGCGCGCGGAAGAAAGAGGACTGTCGTCATTCTCTCCGGATCTGTCGATAAAACCGAATCCGCCGCGCACGGTGAAAAAATCACTTTCAGACGTTACATCCTTATTCCCGAGACCGGTTATCTTTATCCTGACATTGTCCTTCCCGACGGCGTCGACTGGAAGTGTCCATAGGTACTGGCCGTATCCATCGGGCTCACCCGTTCCCGCGTAATCCGAAGTATCACAATCTACGCTCGCTATAATGGGACCGGCGCCTAATACCCCTCCTACGGAAAATTCTATCTTAACGGTTTCTACCGACCCGTGCGTGTACCATTGCACAACTTCCTGGTCCCCGACTATCCAGATATCATTTGATGTAGGCCTTAGAATCTCTATCTTTGGGCGTATCCCGAAAGTCTCCCGGGATTCATCGGATATCGTGTAAGCCAGTTCGTCCTCATCGGATATTTTGATTTTTACCGCGTCGGAAATATTGTCCGGTATCGTCCAGTTATACACTTGATCGCCCGCGGGAACTCCGCCTGCGGGAGTGATCGTAAAATCATATGTCGACCCGCCATTGGTGGAATATTTAAGTTTAGCGTCATAATCAACATATGCCCCGCGTGTCACCCATTGTATAGGCACAATATCATCGATATCATATATTTCGCCTCCGTCCGGGGAAGTCAGATCGAACCGGCCCGCTATCGTGAACGGTTCCGAATCGTCCTCGACGTCGGTCTGTCCGGCATCCTTACTTCTTACCTTGACCACGACATTCGCGCTTTCAATGGTACTGGGTACCGTCCATAAGAATTCTCCGATACCCGATCCGGGACTGGTCTCCGCATCAAGGCGGTTCGCTCCCTGTATAACCTCGAAATCTCCTCCGTCATAAGAGTACAGAAGCTCTACTTTACTCATCGTCCCGTCGAGAAACCATTCTATCTTGTATTTAAGAGGCTCGCCGTCCGTGGCTAAATTAGCCGTAACCACTTCACCGGCTTGCGGGAACGTTAATTCCAGACGCGGCGCTATCCGAAATTCGTCCGATACGGCTGCCGCCGAGGGTTTGGCCGGGTCGGCATTTTTTATACGCACCCTGTTATGAACTCCTATCCTGTCGGGTATGGTCCACAGGAACGTCGTCCCTTCCAGATTTTCCGCGCCGGGCACAACCGTGTAATCCCGAGGAAGGCCCGTCGGCGAATGTTCTATACTGACAGCGGGTATTGTTCCTGTCTTTGTCCAGGATACGGTTTCCTTGTCTCCGAGTACCCAATGATCGGTCGATACGGGATGCCGGTCCATCTCTATTATGCCTCTTATCGAAAGAACTCCCGACTCACCGTATACCGCAGCATCGAGCGCATCCACTACCTTTACCGTGATATTACCGGATATACGGTCGGGTATTTCCCATAAATACCCCGCGGACCCCGAATCCGCCGCTAACGGCGTGGAATTTATCTTGTTCCCTGAATACCCTTCTCCGTCATAAGCGTAATAAAGATCGACTTCGCTGATCGGCCCCCTGTATTCCCATTGAATAGGATGACCGGATCCCACGTCCCATTCGTCACCCGCAACAGGTGAAGTAATATTCAGGTATTCCCTTATCTTGAATTTTCCGGATTCGAGTTCGGAATCCCTATCGTTAACATCGGATATCCTGATCTTTACCCTTTCGGAAAAAATATGCGCTATATCCGGAACGGTCCAGGTATATGTCCCCGTATTGGCTACACTCGCCGCTATAGGCGGGTCTTCCCATATGCCGTCTCCTTCAACATCGTAATCTATACGTACGTTGTTAACTCTCCCCGCTGTTGTCCATTCAAACACTTCCTCATCGCCGACTATCCAGACCTTACCTGCGGGGTCGCCGTTACCCGAACTTTCGTTCCATTCCCAATCAGCCTTCAACCGGAATGCAGGCGATATAGCGAACGTCTCTCCGGGGTCATCATGGTCGGCGACCTTGATAACGGTCGAAGGTGAAAGCGGATCGGTCGCCGAGACTTTCCACGCGTAAGGGCTGTCAGTCGAGTCCCGGTGACTCACTATGGTATGAGGGTATCCGTCATCCCCGCCGTTCGTGGAATATGTTATGTCCACGGATCGCATGCCCCGGCCCTTTTTATGCCAGCTTATCCGTAACACATCCCCTACCTTTACGGAATCGTCATAATCCTTAAGACCGGTTATATCGATACTACCCTTGATCTGTACCCTTGGGGATATCGCGTATACGTTATCGGCGTCACATTCGTCGATAACCTTGAACTTGACCGCTGAGCTTATATCATCCTCTACGGGATCCCATTTATAAGGATTATACGCGTTGTGCCTCCGCGCTATTATGTTGTCCGCGGGGAAAGTCGATCCGTCGTCGGTCGAATACCTTATCTCTACTGTCGTGAACGTGCCGTCCATGTCCCAGAATATAGTGTTATCATGACCCGGCTTTTCCTTGCCTACTATGAATTTCTGATCGAGCGCGGGTTTATCCGCCCGGAAAGCCAGTTTTCCTCGTATGATAAAATCGCCGCTTATATCCTCAACTGTACCGGTAACGTCATCGGGATCCTTTATCTTTAATCTTGATGTATCGCTTATGGCATCGGGTACCGTG
>Ga0208904_1001242_pt1 | contig 17901 bp, 25 predicted proteins | sample AntAceMetag02UKB_FD_184774 | JGI IMG/M metagenome (GOLD analysis project Ga0208904, IMG submission 184774) | Saline lake microbial communities from Ace Lake, Antarctica - Antarctic Ace Lake Metagenome 02UKB (SPAdes) (version 2) | ecosystem: Environmental > Aquatic > Non-marine Saline and...
TGTCTGCTATTTCTCCCATAGTATTGTTGTTAATAATGTCTTGTTAATAGGTTTATAATTACTAATTACTAGCGATTTTCTAAAAATTAGTAGCTTTTTAGTAGTTCTCCCAGCCACGGGAGGGGGTAGGCTATTTGTTTAATAGTAGTTGTGAAATTTTATTTGTAGCAAAATCCTGGAAGGCTCTACTTCCATCATCTGCCCCTGTTTCTGCGTGTATGAATTCCTCTATCAACACTGGCAAGACTGCTTCTAATGACGTGCAGTTGTTCTTGTTTATCAAAATCTCTTTTCTTCGGGGAAGATAAACCCCAGCAGTATTATGCTCTAGTTCGGTAAGGGGTGTGTATATCTTCACAGGGACTCTGGTTGAGAAGATTTTATGCAATAGTGGCATAGCTTCGGTCAGGATGTCTGCTTGAATCCCAGTCGGTTCTTCTGCGTGGTATTGCAACCCTTCAAAGCTCGATGTTAAATCTTCCAATGTTCGTATAGATTCTTTCAAGAACTTATATATAGGATTTGCCAATACGATTACTGTGTATTTGTGCATCTTTGCTTTTTCCAAGACATATTCCTGTATAACAGTATCGTGATGTATAACTGCTTTCTCCCCGAATTCTTCGCAGAAAGCTTTGACCCAGGAGTCTTTATTGCTTAAAGGAGACGTAAAACCCCACGCCCATTTTAACTCAAACGAATCCTTGTTATAATTACAATAACGAAGAAACTGTCTTTTTATGTTTATTGGAGCTTCGCTATAGATTTTCAACACTTCATCTGAAACATCTCCGCCATGTTTAGGAGTTCTGTTTTCTTGTAGTTCTAAACTGCTACACTCAACATCATACAACCCTGTGTCGTGCGAGTATTCTTGTACGAAGATTCCTTGTTTATAAACCTTTATTTTATCCTCTTCTTTCTTTTTATGTAGCGACCCATGTTCGCATGCAAACATCGGGGAGTATACGAAATATTTATCAAGATTACTGAAAACTTTTTCTATTTCTGGGGTTAGTTCAATGTATATGTTTGTATTTCCTTTTTTAGCAAAAGACACCTCATCAACAATTTTGGAACATTTCAATACCATTTCCATAGATTCATCCCGACTTCCACAAAGTCTATTTCTTTTAGTTTCGTCTACTGCGTTCTGTATAACCTCTCTCACTATAAACCAATCATCAGTCCAATCGCCAAACCCAGCCTCTACAGTATATGAACTTGGTTTGTAATGAGTCTTGCCGTTCAATGATTCATATTTGAAAATCACTTGGTCGTTTTCTTCATCAACTTTCTTTTTAGTAAAACTGTTCTTGAACCCGCTAGTAGTTACCCAGAAGTCTATGGATTTTCTCAAACATTGCAGTCTTGAAAACTTCAAGCCAGTGCCTTTTTCTCCAATCAAATCTGTTCTGTTCCTTTTGTCAGAGAATCCTAGTAGTTCTATTGCGGACTTATTTATCTCTCCTATGTTAGAAATTTCTATATAGCGTTTCTTCATCATCTTACTTGTTAATCCTCTGCCCAAGAGGGATATAGGGGGCTAGTTGAAAGTGAAATTTCAAACAATTAAGATAAAAATACTTTTCACTCAAATTAGTTGTCGAACCGACTAATGAATTGGTGACATCGTTTACGAACTCTTGGTAATTAAACTCTACTGTTTTTGAGTCTGTCATGGGGTTGGGTTATAACATAGGTCTTATTTTTGAAACAAAACATCCGTCTTCTTTTACATGATAATATTCATGGTTGAGTTTGTACTCCTTCACGTTTCTTCCGTTCTTGGTTTTAGTCTTAGACCACCTGGAAACGACTAGATCATCACGCTGTAGGTCCCCAAGCCTTGTAGGAGACTCATAGCCTATAAATGGACACTCCGGGCTTCCTCCACAGAATGCAGACGCGAGAAACCACTTATTAGGATTGTCGATCATGTGTTGTAAAAGAGTGGCTTTCTGGCCTCCTAGTTTTGTTTGTACTACCATAGCGGGTGTTGTTAGAAAGTGTTTAGGAATGATATTAATTCAGATCCCTTAATCCTCCAACTTGTATTTACTCCATCAGGATTAAAGTTTTTAGCGTCAAACTTACCTGCTTTTATTAAGTCCATAATTTTGTTTGTGCTCTTAAACGGGAATGATTCAAGCTTCTTTACTTCTTTAATAGTGTAAAGCTTGTGCGGTATTATTTCTGGATGTTCCATAGTAATTGTTATTGATTATCTTCTGAGGGAAATTCTACACTAACGCCAAGTCCGGCAGTAAGCCTATTTATTACTTCATAAATTTTAGTAACTTCATTTCTGTCTAATTCTGTCGTACTGGTCTTGTTGAACATTGTTATCATGATGTTACGCCATAGACACTCCTTTATCGAAACTGAAGTCCAGGGAATGTCTACGGCGTATTCTAAAACCTTCTTCATATCAAGCCCCGCATCACTCAACTCCTTTGCGAGATGAGTGAAATACAGGTGCATAGCTTTGTTCTGTCGTAATGTTCTTTCTGTTTTTTCTTGCTTTGTTTCCATGACTAAAATGGTAAATCTACTTCTGGTTTATCTTCTTTTTTCTTTGTGACCCCTTCTTTAACAACACCAGCCTTTACAGCGCTGTTTACCGTTGCGTATCCTTTCTTGTTCTTGCCAAATTCTACGAGCAACTCTAGTCCGACTAATTCTTGTTCGTCAAGCTCTCCACCATTCTCGTCAGGTAAAACCTCTTTACAATCTAACAACTGCTGAAACAATCCTTTTCCTCCTGTTAATGGAGAAACAAACTTTTGTGTAAATGGACTTGATTCAAGCGTTTCCTTGTCTTCTACCGAAAATGTGATGTTCAGAATTTCTTTGGTAGAATTTTCCTCTGACGGGTTGTAGTAGTTGTTTGCTTCAACTCCTACTTCTAGTACGGTGGCTTTGCATGTTCCAGCAAATTCTTTGTATTTTGCAGGTTGGTATTCAATCATTTTGTGTTTGGGTTAAAATATAAAAATGATTTTGATATAATTATTTTTTCTTTGAATAATATCCGTGTTCTTTATCCCACCACTTAGAAAGCTCTTTAAGTTTCAAGCAAGCCAAGAATCCTTCAAAGTGCATGGTGTGCTCAGAAGCAGGGAAGCATTTAGATTCAAACCCTCCAGTCTTCTTGTCGAATTTAAGTATGTATTTATCGCCATAGACAGTTTTAAACTCTTCTGATTCCGCCTCCTGGTACGCAGCCAACTGAAAGGCGTGGTCTACATATACACCTGAACTTGTTTTAAAATCTCCTGCATGGATGATCTTGTGGTTTTCAGATCCCATAGTGAAGATACAATCCATTGTTCCTACATACTTATACTTCTTACTGTAAACCTTCTTCTCGCTCGCTAGAAACTTAACGTCATTCTCTGATACCCATTTAAGGAAAGCAAGTGCCCCATTTCTTACTTGCTCATCTTCTGGAATTTCTGGACTCTTGCCAGCAATATAAGATTCAGCCCATTCGTGTACCATTGTTCCTGATGTAGCTGCTTCATCACGTTTTTGATTGTATTGATCTATCGCTGCGTCAATTACAACTGAGTCTATTTCTATTTTCTTCTCTAGTGCGTCATTGAGATACTTGCCAGCAAGCCTTGTTGCCCAGATAAGTAACGGACGGCTTTTATCGAGCATACCAGTACAAGTTGTCACTCCGACTAGGAAGGTTTTTTCTCCTTCTAATTTGTATCGGTGACTGTTTGGATAGAACTTGATCTGAACATCTCCGTCATAGTGATCTGAAATTGTGAATTCTGCCATAGTTGGTAGTTGTTATTTAGTAGCTTTTTTTGTTTTCACCTTTCCTTTTACTTTTGCATTGTCGACTACTACGTCACCGTTTTCTTCTACAGTAACCTTTGGTAATTGTAATAGCATCATTAACAGTTTACTAGAATCTGGTTCAGAAAACTTTAAGTCTTTGAACTTCTCTCCTAACAGCGTGTTGATTGTTTTCAATGCACTCTTAGCGTCTGTTGCCCCCAGCTTCTTCAACTCTTGTTTAAGGTTGATTAAATGCGGGGTTGCTCCGGTAGCGGCCTTTGGGGTAGGCGTTGAATAATCAACCTGTACCTTCTGTTCCCCGGTATTCATTTTCTTAATCAACTTCTCCCATTCAGCAAAATCCATAGGAGCATCATTGCCTATAAGCCCAGACCTGTCTTTCGTAAGGAGCTTTTTGTTAGTAGCTGTCTCAACCCATCTAGTACCATCAGCCTTAACATTGATATATCCCACTATGTCCATGAAGTAAGAAATTTCAGTAGCAGCCTTTCCGTTAAGGGAAGGAACAACCTTCTTAATCTTATCTTCATCGGTCAGGTAGGCTTCCTGTGCTACAAGAATGACATTCATTGGAAGATCTCGGAATCTCCTGAATAAGTCACGAAGTGTTTTTGCAAGCTCTCCCCAATCTTGGAGCTGCATTGAGTGTCCAGTTTTTCGTTCAATCCCCGCTTTAATGATCTCGTTGATCTCGGTGATCGAATCAATTACAACTGTTTTATATCCGTGATCTTCGTTTGTAAGATACGAATACAGCTCTGAGAGGTCTTTTAAAGACTTCACCTCAACAAAGTGAGGGTTTTTATTGGCTATCGAAAGCAAGCCTCCCTCAGCGGATGCGTAGATGGCTTTTTTAGCCGTTCCCGTAAAGACTGTTTTACCAGCCCCGGCAGGCCCATAGATCAACGCCTTGATCTTGTGATCCTGTGGTTTGAATGCTTTGATTTGCATACAGTAGTGGTTAAAAATAAAGCAAGGTTATTCTATTCCAATAATCAAACTTTGTCAAACACTTTCTTCTTGACGTTTTCTTTATCATCAATTATAGTTGTGTCGTTCGGGTAGAAATGAATTTAATGTTGTATTTTTATCGGACTTGTGGTAGTGTTTCTTTAGAAATTAAATCCCACCGTATGCATACCCAATGTTTATTAACTAGCTTTGCCTTCCCGATGACTTTGTCGGTGGGAACTTTCAAGGTGTATGCAGTCGGGGAGGCTGAGCTGTTTAATAACCAAAAAAGAGATGCCAAAATTTCACATGTCTAATTCGACAATGTTCTTTTTGTCTCAAGAGCTTTCACAGTTGGTGTGGGCAAAGGAAGACGTGATCAAAGCCCTTCTCGGAAAGGAGAACCCAGATATAGAGTCTGTACTAGAGGAGATTGGTTCAATTATAGAAATAACAGACATATTGTCTAACCTTGTTGGCGAGTACGCGTCGTTAATAAGCGACCTAATTAAAAAACAAAATGGCTAACCCACAACCAGAACAAGGAACGACTAGGATAAATCAGGAAGTGTTAGAAAGCCTCTTGGCATATCCTTTTACATCTCCTTTTGAATTGAAAATTTGCTTATTTGTTATGAGAAAGACATGGGGATACTCAAAGAAAAAAGACAGAATTAGCATTACTCAATTTCAAAAAGGAATCAAAGCTTCTCGCCCAACAGTAGTCCATTGGTTGAATTCGCTAGTTAAACACCTTTTACTAGTTAAAGAGGTGCAACCACCAGGTAGCGTTTATGGCTTTAATAAGGACTTTGATACATGGGTAGTTAAACCCCTTAAACTAGTTAAACCTAGAGCGTTTGCTAGTAAACCCCCTTTAACCGAAACTAGTAAACCCCCTTTAACACACAAAAGAAAAAAGAAAACTACAAAAGAAATACGTGTTTTTGAAAAATGGAATAGTTTAAAAATTATAAAACACGGAACTTTTACTAAAAAAATGGAAACAAGAGTTGAGGCTGCTTTAAAGGAATACAACCTAGAAGAAATAAAAAAATCTATGAGTAAATATGGGAAAGTTGTTGGTTCCCCAGAGTATTACTGGACTTACAAATGGACTCTTGAAGAATTTTTACAACGAGGACTCACTAAATTTTTAGATAAACCAATTGAAGACTTTAAGGAAAAATGGAATGAGAGAGATGAGAAAGCAATGAAAAAAACAGATATATATTCTAACCTACCAACCACATGATTTCAAACACAGAACTTGAAAAGGAGATAATAAAACTAATGATAGATAATCAGGATTCCATATCAGAAGTTTGTACTCTTATAAATCCGGCGGATTTTGTTAATGAGATAAACAGGAAGAACTTTGAAGAAATTAAAAGGTCGTTTTTTAAAGATGGGGTTATTGATCTAGGACTTATCAAGAATATATCGGAATATCTTGATTCTGCCTGGTATGAGAGTGCGTTGTTAGCGGGTAAGAAGTGTGGACAGCTTAGAGATTTAAGCAAGAAGAGGAGTCTTTCAAGGTTATCAGACGAGATAAACAGACACCTAGACAAGGATTCTGATTGGATTATTTCTTCTGTTGGGAAGTCGTTGTCGAAAATAAAATCATCATCAGAACCTTATTCTTCAGACGTGAAGGATGTTGGTAAGGCCGTTATGAAACGCTGGGAAGAAACGAAAGGGAAAAGTATTATTGGTCTTGATATTGGCATAAAACAATTAAACAAAGTTATTTATGGGTATCAGCCTGGGCATTATTGGGTTATCGGTGCTTATACGAATTACGGAAAAACTGCATTTGCGAGTTATCTAGCTTCGATGTTTATGAAAGAATATCCGTTGAAGAATATAGCGTTTTTCTCTGTTGAGATGGGTAATAATCAAATATACGAACGAGTGTTGAGTCAGTATTTATCAAAAGGGATTTACTATGTTCGCAATAATGCGGAGAAGTTTAAGGATGAATTAGAAAACTTTAATTCGTGTGGGCTTGTGGTTTATGACAACAAGAGAAACGTCCAGGATATTAAATTTGAACTTACTGCGTTATCCCTACAAGGGAAGAAGCCAGCGATTGTATTTGTAGATTTTTTACAGAACTTGCAGGAGGACGGGAACGAATACGAGAGAATGAGCTATGCAACCCTCCAGCTTCAAACAATGGCGATAGAGATGGGGATTTGTGTAATAGCTCTATCTCAAATTTCAAATGATGGGGTTAAAAACAAAAGCGAGATTATTCCATTCAAGGGATCTGGAACAATAGCCGCATCAGCAGATCTAGCGATTCAGCTTATGAGGAACAAGGAGCAGGAACTTGAACAGAATTTAGAGTTAACAGAGCTTGAAGTAAGAATCGTTAAAAACAGACACGGAAGAGGTATTAAGTTTAATTTAGATTTGGACTTAACCAACGGTGTATTATCAACATCAATAATTTCTAATAAAACATATGACACAAAGCCAGAAAGAACTAATAGCCCGCCTCCAAGACTTATTGACTGAGAGGAACGAACTACAAAAGAAGATAGATGTTTTGATTATAAAACTTTGTGATCTTGAATTTAAATCTTAACAAATAAAAATGTACCAATTCACAACTTACATCTCAACCGCAGAGATTAGATTCAGAAGGAAAAGAAATTTGATACTTGGAGCTGTAATAGGCTTACCTGCTTGGGCCTTGGTTTTTGTTAGCGTAATTCTTTGGTTGACTCAATGCCAAGTTTGAGATAAAATATATACACCTTATACTGTAAACACTTCAACATGAAACTATCTTTGAAAGATCGCATTCTAATTCCTTTCTTGTTACCAGGAGAGGGTTGTTTGATTGATATGGGGCTTGCTAATGGCGTTGACGCAAAAATCGGACTATCACCAAAAGACCAGAGGGATATTTCCTTAGAAGCCGTGCCTGGACAGGGTGGAGTGAATTACAAATGGAATCAGATTGCTATGGACAAGATAGAAGAGAAGACAGGAGAGGTTGAAGTTGATTTTACTAAAAACGAAGTTGATCTGTTAAAAAGACGTGTTAAGTTTTTTGATGATAAGAAAGCTATTCCATTTATTTGGTTTGAGTTATGTGCGAAGATAGCCAGTTATAATCCTAAACTTGAAAAGAAGAAATGAAGAAGAAGCAAACTAAAAAGAAACTAGGAGCTGTTGCTATTAAGCATAAGAGGGTTATTGAGAAAATGTCCGAAAACATCCAGAACGGAGGGAAGAAAACTGCAAAAGAGATTAAAAAAGAATGTGGGTATAGTGACAGTTATGCAGAGAGTAGCCACATGAGCGAGACAAAGACTTGGGATGAGGTTGCGGAGGATTATTTCCCAAGCGACAAGGTGGCTAGTCATATTGACCAGCTTTTAACTGCTTGTGAGATTCAGCATTATGTTTTCCCAGGCGGAGAGAAAGACGAAGACATAAGGAAAACGATTGAGGATTTTGGATTTAAGGTGATGAAAATTAGTAAACAGGGTGAATACAAACGTGCGTACTTTGCTATAATGAATGCACAGGCAAAGAAGGGTGCGCTTGAAATGATTTGTAAACTTAAAAAATTATATACAGATGGAACAGTCGTCAATGTCAACAGCTTCAAGGGAAAATCTAAGGAAGACCTTGTTGAAATTATCCTCGGAGGACTTGGTTTCAAAAGCGAAAGCAACCCAGGAGATAGCAAGACAGGAAAAGAATAATCCTGCTGTTCAGTTCGTCCCTAACAGCAAGCAAGAGGATTTCATAAACATATTCGGGATTGATGAGAATTTTGTTAGTATGTTTTGTGCAGCCAACGGGGTCGGTAAGAGCGCGGTATGCGCAATCATCCTCACAAACATAGTGTTCGGACCTCAGAACGAATGGTTTAAGGAGGAGGAGTTTGAATGGACTGATCGTAAGGGCGTTAAACAGACCAGACCTAAGACGAACCTTCCTTTGTTCAAGGATTGGCCTTACATCAAGAGTGCTCGTATTATATCTGATCCGAATACAATCAAGACTAAGATCATACCTGAGCTTGAGAAATGGTTTCCAGCGAATGAGGTTAAGAATTTCCCAGAAGCGAACTATGAAACGGGCAAGGAGGGAAAGAATTATATCTGTAAGATTGAAACGAATACTGGTTGGACTATTGATATTATGAGTACAGAGCAAGCTCCGAAAGAGTTTGAGTCGACTGATCTTGGCTTGGTGTGGATAGACGAACCGATGCCAAAGGATAAGTTTATGGCTACGATTGCTCGTGGACGTTTAGGAATGGTTATGATGTGGGGTTTTACTCCGTTGACCTATTCAGCGTGGATTAAGGAATGGATGGATGAGCATGTGCAAGCTGGTGATGCTGATTATGTTGAAGCCGAGTTAGAAGACAACTGCAAGATTCACGGGGTGCGTGGAATGCTCGAACATGCACACATCAAGAGAATTGCAGACGCATACCCTGATGATGAGAAGGAAGCTCGTGTATTTGGTAAGTTTGGACACCTGATAGGCAGAGTCCACAGAGATTTTACTCCGAAGATTCATGTCATAGAGCCGTTCCCACTTGATGAGAGAAAGTGGACTACTTACATGGCATTAGATCCACACCCGCATACTGCTGACCATGTTTTGTATTTATCAGTAAACTCTCGCGGACAGAAGGTTTTGACTGGTGAGGTTATTAGTGAAGGTGGTTGTAAGATCTTGTATGAACGTGTGAAGGCTTTTGAAGCTGCAATGCACTATCGGATTGAAGATAGAATTATCGACCCATCAGCATACAATGACGATCAACACCAAACAGAGAATAGTGTTGGCGACCAACTACGCACGTTGGGATGGACACGATTGATTAGAGGATCTAAAGAATTGATGGCTGGGATTAAAAGAACAAATGACGCTTTTGTTTACCAACTCAACGAAGGAAAGCTTGTTATCCCACCTGAAATGTACATATTTAGCTCTCTAACGGTTACGATTAAGCAACTGAATGAATATGTCTGGCAAGAGTACAAGGGGGCCTCTAAGGACGACAAGAAGGCAAGTTCTAGGCCAAGAGACAAGGACGACCACCAACCAGAGAATTTACACAGGTTATTGTTGCATGAGCCTACATTTACGCCATACGATGATAATTCAAGTTCTAGCTTAGGTAATTACCAGGATGAGTTGAGCAATCTTGACCCATACCGTAGAAAATAACTAGACAAGCGATTAAAAAAAAGTTATTGTAAGAATGTTTTATAACCCTCGACTATGAAACCAAAGAGAAATGATACCTGTCCTTGCGGTAGTGGTAAGAAATATAAACATTGCTGTCTCAAGGAAGACGAGAAGAGAGCTGCTGATATGATTGAAGATGATAAAGACGTTAAGAAATACAAATTACGTTCCTTAATTGGGGCGAGTTCTTTCATTTTAAATCCAGCGTTTGAGGTTGAGGTAATAGCACAGACGACCTACAAGGGATCTAGTATTAATGTTTTCCATTACGCTTCGATGTTTCAGTATATTTTCGAGTTTAATGGTGATATATACCAAGACCACTTCTTCTATAAGCCAAAGATCAGAAAAAGATTCTTGGCTTTCTTTGGGTTTCCGATGTATACTGACGAAGAAATGGCCTATGGTGAACAAGTGATGTTAAGTGCAGCTATGGATTCCATTGACGCACTTCTTACACCTGTTCCATACAAAACTCCAGCTAATGTAAAAGTTCCGACAAACAAGTAAGCTTCCAGCTAGTGATGAATTAAAGGTATATAAATCACTCTTTTAAAATGGCAAAAAGCAATTCTCCATACCAGGTACTGAAGGTTCCCTATGAAGATATAGATAGGGAAATTGTCGAAGGCGAAGAAGTTGTTTTGGATACAGTTGATGCTGAATTACAACAGAAGATAATCGCTCAGGTTAATGAGGAATACAATGTGTCTTTCAAGTTCAATGAGGCTAAGAGAGCAACGAACCTAGCAAGACTACAACTTTACAACAACCAACGCAGAGATTTAGAGGCTGTTGGCGATCCGTTAATGTTTACTGTGTTCAATACAATCCATGCTTCTCTATGGGATGATAAGCTTATGGCTTCATGGGAAGGTAGAGGCGGTGAGAGCGATGAGGACGTAGAAGAGAATCTGAATGCTTTATCTGAATTCGATTATGATGTGATGGAGAAAAGCGAGCTCGATTACTTTTGGAATTGGGATGCAGAGTTTTTCGGTAGAGGTATGTTGCTTATGATGGACTTTGATAGAAAGACCACTATGGCACCTGTTCCTGAACTTATTGATGCAGCTTCGTTTATTAGAGATCCGAACGCTAAAACCGTGAATGGATACGCTCAGAAGGGCAAAGGAGCTATGAGATTTGGTGGGATGGAGATTGGAGCAACTTACTACGAATTAAAAAACTCTCCAGGTTACTTCAACATAACTTCTCTTCGAAAGGATAAGGAAGTTAAGAATCTGCTCAAAGAGGTTAGAGATGCTAGAAGTGCGGCTCAAGGAACTTCACGTTTTGAAGAAGATCAGGAATCGCTAGGTAAGTTTAATAATTACGAATTCACTTTACTTGATTGGTTCACAACGATTAAGGGAGAAAAGTATTTAGTCACGCTTGGAAACAGTCGATCAGTAATTGTGAGGCTTGTTAAACTCAAGTATGGGAACAAGTGGCCTATCATAGACAGACCGTTCTATCCTATGTCGCATGATTGGGATGGAGTATCAATACCAGACATTACAGAGGATAAGCAACGTGCAAAGGCAATCTTGCTCAACTTAGGGCTTAACTCGGCTAAGGTGGAAGGTATGAAGCAATTCTTGTTTGATAAGGACAGAATTAAGAATGTAAACGACTTAAACTTTAAAACGAATAAATTTATAGGTGTGAAGGGAAGAGTTGATAATGCGATAACTCCTCTTCAAACTTCGACTGTGCATCAGTACGTTAATATTATTATGGACATGCTCGATACGTCTGCACAGAGAGCAACTGCAACTCCTGAAATACAACAGGGTGTGCCTTCCGATCAACAGAGAACTCTTGGAGAACTTAACCTTGTTTCTTCTAAGGTCGATACAAGATACTCAATGAGTGCTAAGGTCTTCGGATGGAGTGAAAAAGCGTTCTGGAGACAATGGTACAAGCAATACAAAATGCACTTCAAGGATGGGATTGATGAGAAGGTAGTTCGTATTCAAGGTCCACTAGCTCCGATATGGAGGCCGCTACTACGCGACAATATCATAGCTGAGAAAGATCCTGATGTAAGAATAGAGTCTAAGGTAATATCAGAAGCGAAACGTCTTAGGGATCAACAGTCGTTCAATGCGTTTGCTACAATAGCAATACAGAACCCAGAGAATAACAGAAGGTATATCGAGAAGAAACTGGCTAAACTCAATGGAGCTAGTAAAGAAGAAATAGATTTAATGTTCCCGCCAACTATTGACGAGATGCAAGCAGAGGATGAGAATGTTTTATTGAATGCTGAGAAGTTGCCGAAGATAGGGATTGACGACGATCACCAGGTTCATATCTCTATCCATGCTAAAGCTAATCAGAACCCTCAGTCTATGGCTCACATTAGAGGACACAAGAAATTGATGATCGTAAAGCGTAATAAGCCTGAATTATTCCAGCCACCGCAAGAGCAACCAGGTCAACAACCGCAACCAGGACAGCAGCCTCAAGGACCTAAACCACCTGCTACACCCTCACCTACCACTCCAACGAATTAAATATGCCACTAGAAAAACATAATTTAGAAGACATAGGAAAAGTTCTGATTGAAGGAGCTGAAAGTGAATTCTGGGAATTGATGAAAGAAGGGATTGATGATGAGTTAGAAAGATTGGAGAGAGTGTTTACAGAAAGCTTAGCAGAATTCAAGGATTTCCCTGCAAGTGAGTGTAAGCTCAAGGTACTCGCATACCTAGCAGAGAAAGAACACATGAAAGGATTGAAGGATATGCCAACAGATGTAATCCAGATGTTAAGTCCATCTGTAAAGAATGAAGAGAATGTTGATGTATACCGTAGTCAAAAAGACTTTCTTCCCAAAGAAGACTTATTATAGTATTATAAATATAGATTTTATTTCCGCCCGGACGATGTACTTCTCGCTATATAGTACAGATCCGCGTATAACCCCCCAAATATGGCAGACGAAGATACCGTTGTTGACGAGAAAGTCGTTGACGATGAGGGTGTAGACCAGCCAAAAGAGGTCGATCCAGATAAGGAACTTGAATCAGAAGGTGCTGATAAGGAGACAGAAGATACCGATACAGGTGAGGATACCGATATTGAACCTGATGATATTCCTGTTCGTAGTAGTGCTCAGCACATTATCGCTAGGAAGAATCGACAGATCGAAAAGCTCAAGTCAAAGACTGAAAAGGTTGGGCCTGTAGATGTCGAGCTGGGTGACGATGATGATTTAACTCCTGAGGCTCAGAAAGCAATGGATAAAAGAATCAACGCAAGAATAAGTCCATTGATAGATACGATAGTCGGTGAGGCTGATAGTAAGGAACTTGATAAATTATTCTCAGAGAATCCTGAAGCGAAGAAATACGAAAAGAGAATAAAGGCATACATGAAGCATGATGCCTACAAAGCAGTTCCACCATCAGCAATCTACCATCACTTAGCGTTTGAGGCGGCAGCCAACGCAGGAGCTAAGAAAAAAGCTGTTGCAGACAAGGAAGCCGAACAACTAGGTGGAGCAGGTTCATCCCACAGATCTAAAGGTGGAGGTAGTAAAGCTAATCCTTCGGTACAAGAGATAGAAAATATGTCCGAAGAAGAGTTCAATGCTTATACCAATGAGGTCAAAGGAATAAGGTAATTCTCAACTGTATATATTGATTTCCGTTATTGATACCCGTTACTGAAATTATCAATAATCAATATTTACATGGCAACAGTAGATACAACAACAGTTCCACAAGGAGTAAATTACTTCTATGTGAGAACAATGCTAAAAGCAGCACGTCCGTTGCTTTTACACACACAGTTCGCTCAAGTTAAAGATATTCCAGAAGGCAACGGTGCCTTGATTCGATTCAGACGTTATTCGTTACTTGCTGTTAATACAGTAGCTTTGACGCAAGGTGTTACTCCTACGGGTAAATCTGTAACTGTCACAAACGTGAACGCTACAGTTTTACAATATGGTGATTACATCACTCATACAGACTTCTTGTCTATGACTACTCTTGATCCGATTGCAACTGAGTTTGCAGAATTGTTAGGTCAACAGGCTGGAAATAGTTTAGATCAGCTCGCTCGTGACGTTATGGCTGCTGGTACGACTATTCAATATGCTTCTACTTCTACTGCTAGGGATGAGGTTTCTGCTTCTATGAAAATTAATAGAGATGAGATTAAGGAAGCTGTTAGAACATTGAAGGGTAACAATGCTGCTAAATTGACAAGCATGGTAAACCCATCAACAGGATTCAATACTTCTCCTATTCGACAGGCTTATGTCGGAATCTGTTCAGAAGACACAGAGTACGATCTTAAAGATGATCCTGATTGGGTTCCTGTAGAACAATACTCTTCTCAGAAAGGTATTATGGAAGGAGAGATTGGAAAATTGGATGAAGTAAGATTCATCTCTACTACAAACGCTAAAGTGTTCAGTACATCAGGTGCGGGCTCTATAGACGTTCACGGTACTCTTATCCTTGCTGCTGATTATTATGGAATCTCAAGAATAGCTGGAAACGCGCTAGAAAACATCATAACTCCTCTTGGTTCTGCTGGGTCTGCTGATCCGCTAAAACAAAGAGCGACTCAAGGATGGAAGGCTTCGTTTGTAGCAATGAGATTGAATGAGAACTTCTGTGTAAGACTAGAGCACGCTGTTAGTGCATAATTATTAACATAATTAACCAAATACATTTATGGAAAATGTTAAAGAAGAGGGCATCGAGCCTTCAGAAGACCAACCGGTTTCAGATGTTGAATCTGAGCCAGACAAGCTTGAGTCTTCAAAAGAGGATACCCCTGAGGTAGAAACTCCTAAGGAAGCTCCTAAGAAGCCTGGCCGACCTGCGGCTAAGAAGCCTGTAGTAGCTCCTGAAGCTTCTACTGAGCCAGAAGCACCACGTTTAGAGCCTACTGTGACTGATGATGCAAAGCTGGAGACTGAGGAAGAAGACTATCTCCGCCAGTATCAGTACAGGAAGAATACTAAACCTGGATCTAAGGGATCTGATCCTCAGCCTGGAAGTAGAGCTGCTATTATGAAAGCGAAACTCTTGAAGCAGGAAAAGGTTAGAATCATGGTCTTCAGGCCAAAAGGTGAAAGTAGGGATATGTTTCATACTGTTAATCTGAATGGGTATAGGCTCGATTTCCCAAAGCAACAGTATCTCACATTGCCTCAGCAAATTACTGACACTATCGAAGAGTCACAAGCTTCTACAGATGAGGCTCTAGAAAGACAGTTAATTACTGGCAATGAAGACAAGGAGGCAAAATTACAGATGTAGTACAGATATTGTTATATTTTTCTAAACTAAATTTACGATGGCTATAACATCAAATATTACCAACCCGGGCAACGTCCTAAGGATAGCGACAGGCGACTATCTTGATACAGGTACAGTTGCAGCGTTCGATCTTGATATTGGTTTCGTTCCTCGGTATGTCAAAGTATTTAACGAAACAAGTGGAGATTGTATCGAGTGGGATGACAGTATGGCTGATGCTGAAGGATTCAAAGCTGTTGCTGCTGGTACTCAGGCTTTGGTCACTTCAAACGGTATTACTCCGTCTGCTGATAGTGATGACTTCAAAGGATTCACAATTGGTCTTGATACAGACATTGTCGTTACAAGTGAGCAATTAAGCTGGATCGCTATTGGGTAGTTACTGATCGCCAATTATTTACGTTCGGTAAGCGTGTAGCGATACGCTTCTAGCCGAAAGTAACAAGAAAATTATGAATTTTCAAAAAAGAATTGCGGAACTGGTACGTCTTGGAGTTAAAGACGATGTGATCCGTGCAAATCTGTTAACGAGTGGAGAAGTATTCTTACTTCTCGAAGATTCTGATACTGACTTCAATAAGATCCAACAAAGGTTTGGTCTAAAGAATGTATTTACAACGGTTGCGACTGTTAATGGGGCTGTTGTAACAAACAGAAACGATATAGTATTGTGTTCTGCTGTAAGCGAACATTCTACTGCTATGGTTACTGTATCAAAGAATCGTGTGCATTGGCACGGACTTGATGGAGGCAGAAGAATAAGTTCTCAGGGAACTAAGTTCGCTACTCCTGCAACTGACGTTGCCGCTAGTGTCGCTGTTATTACGAACACAGGAACACGAAACACCTACACCAATATTAAATTTATCCAACAGGGTACTAACGTAGCTCAAACAAGTGGATTTATTGAAACAGGTGAAGGAACGTATTGTGAGCATTGTGAGTTTGAAGTTAATTCAATCCTCACGACTGCTACTCAAGGTTTGTTATTTAAAGGTGATACTTGTACTTATAGAGAATGTCAATTTGGTAATTCAACCGTATATCATACGGCTGCAAACCAAGCTCCTCTTGTTATCCAAACTCCTGCAAGGTATTCGTACTTTATTGATTGTACGATGATAAACTATTCGGATAAGACAACTGCATCTTGTATAGATGCACCTGATACGGATAGTGTCATCGGATGGATAATGTTCAAGAATTGTTCATTAATTTGTGCAAATCTTGGAAATGGTGCAACTGCTGGTGCGACACTCGCGGAAGCCGTTACAAACGCTGGTACATCAGGGTATTTGTTATTCGATAACAGATGTACTTGTTATGGTTGTGGTAAGTTTGCGGAAGCCGTTGCTTATACCATCAACGCTGCTCCTGCTGGAGCTGCTACTGCTGGTGGTGGTGAGGGTGTCCCTGGTGCGTAAGACTGATATTGTAATATTTTCTTAATCGTCAATCATGGCTAAAGAAAAAGCTCCTGAAAAGGAGGAAACAAAAGGGTTACTTATAGGAAAATTCGAGTCTGGAAAAGTAAAAGTTACTACTCCAGATGGTGAAGTTTACAGCCTTGAAACGCTGCCGAACACTTGGGTAACACTATTGCCAAAGGAATATCAAGATGAAGCGAGAGGATAGATATTTCTAGTGTGGGGCTTTTATAAGCCTCACCTAGAGAAATTTAATTTATAACCCTGAAAACATGGGATCATCACAAATTGGAATGACTAAGGAGTTACAGGCTGGTCATAGAGCAGGATTCGTTTATGATGTAGCACAAAGAGGGCTCGATGCTTCTTTTTGGAAGACTATTGCCGCTACAGCTTCAATAGCTTCAAGTAAGCTACGATTAAATGGTGGAGGTAATGTTGCGTCTTACACGCAATTCAAGTACGGGATATTTCAGTTCTTGGTAAATGTACCAACTACTCCATCAGTAGGGGAAGCTAAGAAATGGGGTTTAGCGTTGCCAGGTACACCTACAAGAGGTTCTGCTTACTTTGAGATAGTAGGGGCGGTATTTAATGCCGTGTCGTATGATGATGATGGAAACGCTCAAACAACAGCTATCACATGGGATAGTTGGGAAACTGCTGAAACATTGTTTGAGATTGAATGGGAGAAGGATTATGTGATATTTAAAGTAGCTGGAACTGTCGTTGCCTCACATCAAACAAGAGTGGGAAAAATGCCAGTACCAATTTACATATTAAATTCGGATGCGGATAATACCGACTTCGGATCATTTATTATTAAAGAAACAGCATCTTATGTCTAAATTTAAAAAAACATTACTAGGACTGTTATTGTCATGGTTATTGTTATTTAGTTCTGTTGCATACGCTGGGCCTACATCACCAGGTTCGGGAAGTCCGACTACTCCAGGGGCTTTGTGTTTAGCTGATGCTGACACATGGGCTTTATGCGAGAGTACGTTTACATTTGGTGATACGTCTAATCCTATTGCGGATGGTGAATTCACATTATTAACGGTTGGAACTCTTACAACGGGAGGGATTGTGATAACGGGTGATTTAGACATGGACGGTTACAATATAATCATGGACACAGACGGTGATTCAAGTTTTGTAAACGATCGAGGTGGAGTTGTCAA
>Ga0208904_1001243_pt1 | contig 17901 bp, 17 predicted proteins | sample AntAceMetag02UKB_FD_184774 | JGI IMG/M metagenome (GOLD analysis project Ga0208904, IMG submission 184774) | Saline lake microbial communities from Ace Lake, Antarctica - Antarctic Ace Lake Metagenome 02UKB (SPAdes) (version 2) | ecosystem: Environmental > Aquatic > Non-marine Saline and...
TTGTGATGAAATTCTAGTAAAAATCCTTCACTAAACTTTCTACCACATACCTCGCATCTCCAACCTCGTTTCTTACCAATACGTTTCCTCATCTCATATGGGAATGGCAATACTCACCTCACAGTTTAATATCTGTTAGCTCGTTTTCAATCAAGGCATACCCCTTGCTATTTTTTGCTTCAACAAAATCCTTGATAATATTACGCATTTCTTCAATGGAATTACCCTCTGATTTTAAAATAAACTTCTTTGAATTACACTTACCCACTTTTGTGAACGTTCCTACCCATGTAAACTTCATTTCTCCTCCTCTATAGGTTATGATATCTCTCTAGGGCTATATAACACTCAAGGTTAGATTTTACCTCTAGTACCCATTCCAACAGTATCTTATTTATAAAACACTGTTAGGATCGAAACTAGAGCCTTACTTTTCAGCTAAAAGACGATTTTTTACTTCCGGGACAACTTCTCCCAAATAAACCAATATTAAGTTAATAATTTGTGCAGAAATTCTAATAATGAATGTTCTTTCCAAGTTTCCTATTTCAATAAGAGTTTCAGAAAGTATAATTGATATAACCAAATAGAAAAATACCTTAACTGTCTTAGGCATAGATTCCCATATATTTATAATTCTACTCATAATGTTTCACCTCCCTATTTTTTTAAGTAAACCAAGTACAATTTCTTTCAAAGAATAATCTGTTATAGGCGTTTTATTATTAGCTATTGTTTTTCTAAGTTCTTCTATTGTTTTTTTACTATCTTCTATTTTATTATATAGATCAGATGACACTTGATCGAATGATTCTTTATCTTTCAAATACAATTCTTCTAAGTTCTTATATGAGTCTCTCCACTTGTTTCTACTATCTCTCATGTCTGTTAACTCCTCTTCTAATTTTAGTATATTTTCTTCACACTCGTTATAAATACCAAGTCCTTTTAATATTCCTGTTGAAATTGCATCCGCTATAAAATCAAATTGTCTTAACACCTCGTAGTCTTCTGGTTTTCTCCATCCAATACCGCACTCTATTAACACACATGGCGTACTCTCTGTTAGGGCGCTCCACATATAATAGAATTTAGTATTAGCATTTGATCTTGAGGGTTTCTCTGGTATTCCTGTAATTTTAAAATAGTGATCTCCTAGTGACTCTGCCAGTTGTTTAGATCTAGCCCAAACTTTATCTGCTGTTGGATCCGGAAAGTCTACAAAACCACCCCTATCGTTATATATATCGGCATCATAGTGAACAGCTAGGAACATATCCCAGTCAGTACTTGTTACTGTTTCATCTGTATTACCTAAAGCATCAGTTATATATGTAGTAACTCCAGCACTCTTTAGTTTATCTGCAATAGATACTACAATCTCTGCATTCCACGCCATTTCTCCTGGCGCTCCTGTAGCACCACTTGTTAAACCTACGTGACCAGCCTGTAAACATACCTTCATAAGTTTTACCTTTCAAATTTAATCTAGCATCTAAATTCTTTAAATGTCATTTAGTTCATCCTTTAGTTCTTCTGTGCCTAAATCTGTACTTCTTTTTCTAAAAATCCTAGCTGTTACAGATACCCCTATCATAGGCAGTATCAACAGGTCCCTTAGGACAGAATGTGCGTCTTTAGTAAGTATTATTGAGTAGCTTAGCACTAGTCTGTACAGCACTAATAATGTGAGTGCTGTTAAGAACATTGCTAAGCCACTGATAATCCTTGACTGACTCATCTTCTTGTAAGCAAACCAGTAAAGACTTGACAACAACCCTACCTCAAATATTGTCCAAAGATACACTGCCCATTTAAGTATATCTAACATTATAAAGATATAAATTCTAAAACTTTATTAGCACCAGCTAGTACAACTAATGCACCAGACATAATAACTATTAGGTTCCACCACTTGCTAGACATAACGTTTATCTCATTTGATAAGCCCTCTAAAGCTTTGTTATGTAATATGTTGCTGTCGTTTAAGTCCTTTATAGCATCCTGCAGACCCTCTAGGGCTGAGGCTGTTCTACTAGATAACACAGCATATTCTCTTGTTATATCTTTTACTTCTTTATACATATCTTCGTTCATATAAAATTAAGCAAAAATGCCCCTCCTAATACTCCTGTCTCGAATGCCGCCACTGACTGTGCCCAATCATTAGAGCTACCAGTCCAGGACATTGTAGCTGATCCTGCCGAACTTGCTACTTCGTAACTACTTCCATGCCTGTCATTGTATTGCACTCCCTGATATATCTGTGTCTGACTTGTCCCTACTGTAAATTCACTAGAATGTAAACTTGCGAAAGCATCTATGACAATACAAGAATCTTTAGTTGTTGTAACTGCAGTACTTGGTACTCCAGAAGAATTACCACCAGTACCAGTTATGTTAACAGGAGAGGATTGCTTTGCGTTGTATAAATCCACACACCCAGCTCCCCAACCCCTGCTTGCAGAAGCCAAAGTTACTACTACCGTTTGTGATCCAGTTGGTGGGTTCTTGACATACCATATCTCAGACCATGCTTCTGTCTGTACCTTCCTGCAATTTGCAGTGACTCCTGATACGCCCCCAACCGTAACAGTACTGACTACTGGCGGTGTTCCAGTATGCCTACCCGATACAGTTACTACTGCCATTCTAGATGAGTTTGTACCTACTGTGTGGCTCCATGATGCTAAAGATGCACTTTCAGCAGGAGTACTTCCACTTACATTGTCTACTGTTATTGCAGACATTATATATCTTGACTAACGACATATCCGTCGTAAGTATCTGTTCCAGTACAGACGAAACCAAATGTATCTCTCTTACCTCCAGTTGTTGTTAGTGTTGGTGCAGAACCGCCAGCCCATTTAATTGTACTAAACCATGTAACTGTCCTAGAACCTGTACCATCTTGAGTTATTGAGATTATGAATTTCCTACCATCTGTTTCATTTGATATTGCTATCGTAATGTTACCTGCCGGCATTGTTATTCTAAACTCTTGTGAGGTACTTACATCTAATGTATCTGTTGACGCTCCTGCTGGTGTTGATGTTACCGGTGCTACATCTCCTGCCTTCGTATCTACATAAGCTTTTATAGACTGTTGAGAAGCTACCGATACATCACTATCTCCTGATAATGTATCTTGATCTAAGAATGCATATCCGTCTATTAGGTCTCCATCTACATTCCACTTAGCTATGTAGTCCTCTGTTCCTGCCGTACCTGTTACCAAATCATCATCCGATCCAGTAATGTTTCTGTGCGATCCGGTTTGTGTATGTTCTACTAATATTCCGTCTACTATGTCATTTAAATCATCAGAGTTCCAAATATATTCTATTACAGTACCGGCAGAATGTGCCTGTTCTGTAGAATTATCTATTGACCTAGTGTAACTTGTTAAATTTGCACCGGAAATAGTACCTGTTATTCTCTCTACTCCATCTGCATCTTGCTTTACTCCGTCACCATCTACACGATTAAAAGTAAGCGTGATTTCAGTATCAGTAGGTAATCCAGTGGCACTATTTAGGGTAATTGTATCTCCAGTTCCAGTACCTATACCGGAAACTAGCGTTGTTGCGAATAATGATTTCGCTTTTCTAAATTTGTCAGTTTGAGCCATAATTTTCTCCTAAATAATTTTATAATCTTTCATTAGAAGGATCTTTGATATTTAGCAAATTCCCCTCTACTCTATAACTATGTAACTTATATCCGTTCTCTAAACCTTTCGTTTCTATTTCAACTTGAATATCTCTTACTCTATCTCGTAGTCTTATATTACGCTGTGTATTACGTGATGAAAAGGTAGTAGGTGATCCCTCTGTGTCTCCCATCAGCGTATCTCCTAGTAAATCAAACCCTAATCCAGTAAGTGCTTGTGACGTAGACATAACACCTGTAGCTATTGTTCCAAATGATTCTCTTCTTCCAGTTCCTAACAATGATATGCTTACAGCTCCTTTTGGTTCTTCAAACCTAAATTTTGTTATTCTTAGTCTAGCGAATTTCGACCAATCGGTACCCATAGAAAATCTAGGTCCCCTATATCTTGTTGTAAATGCTGTTCCTCTATCTCCTAATATATTTTCACTAAACTCTACTATGTGACCATCTTCAGTTGATCCACCTATAAAGTGTGTAACACCATCTGCATCAGTAAATTCCCCAAATTGTGTAACTCCTACTGACCAATCTGATAGAAATACTTTATGTTCTCTATCGTATATAAATATTCTGTTATTCTCTTCTCCGCTAGTACATGCTGAAAAGAATATCTTGTCATCATAATAATATGCGCAGGCTTTATTTAAATAGTCACCAAGTAAAGAATCTATGTAAGGTCTTATCTTTACTGATAATTCGTTTGTTCTTAAAACACCCCAGTATTGTTTCTCATTACCTAATACATCTACACCTCGTTTATTTAAAAAGTAAATATCATTTTTTGCGACTACGGATGATAGAGGAGCGTTAGTTCCTGTTGATCCTGTAACCTTTTCTGCTGATGGAATAGTAAATGTAACGTCTCCAACAGTAGCACTCACAAGAGCTATCTGCCAAACATTACCTGTACCTTCAGGTGTTGAACATAATACTGTAGCTTTAGGAGTACCTTGACCATCCCTAAAGTCCATTACTATTTGAGGTCTCGTTCTACCACCCTTTTCTAAGTCTATATATCCACCACCATAAAATGCCGAAAATGTACCCATGTCTGTTCCAGTACCAGTAAAATAAACCCTATAAATATTCTCAGGATCTAATGTTCCCCACATTCTATTACCTGATAATGTAAGAGGACCTAGTTTAGGACCGGTAGTTGTATTTGCATCAGGTATTTCTATATAAGGATTGACTATAGCAGTCTTGTTATCTTTATATGAGTTTGTTTCCGATGTAGCCAGTAACTTCTCATATCCGGATTCATCTGATAAATAGTACTGGTATCTTACAGCACCGGATACTGCATCATGACCTATTGTTATGTATTCATCACTTTCAGCCCAATCTGCTCTTTCTATATCTGTTGTTGTACTTACTTCATCACTTCCTACAGACTCACCAACTGCATTTAATGCTGTTACTTGTACGTAATAGTGATAATCTCCTGCCGATAATCCTGCACCTAATGTAAGAGTTACATTCTCTGGGGCAGATAATGAAGAGTATGTAGTCATACTTGTACCATCATATCTAGCCATAGGATCTGTACCGCTATTTGTTATGTATAAATATCCGGCTATCTGTCTACAATATGCTTGTTCTCCTTTTGTAAATGTTGCTCCACTAATTGTTGTCCACGTACTTCCATTCTTCTTTTGTACTACTCCATTTGCTATTACAATAAGTTCTCTTGTACCATCTGATTTTAAATATTCGCTAAATCCATCTATTCTGTCTGCTCCAGATATCTCACCACCATAAGTTTTAGTACCCCATCTAGGAGATGGGAGTCCATCATCAACCAACATTAAATTTAGGAAACTAGAGTACTCTTCAGGCAATATTCTAGTATCTGACTGAATAACATTAGAGCCTTTGTTAAACTTGCTTACGTTTATGACTACCTTTGTAGGTGTACTGTAGTTATATTTCCCTAATTGCATATTTACCTTCCAAACCCACTAGAAGTCTTATCAAAAATAGATCTATCTTGGTAAGGTTTCTCTAAATCGTTTTTCAATTTCATATTATTTATAAGATTTATTGCTAAGTCTAAGTGTTCTCTAGACATTCCTGGATTCTCTTCTTTGTATAACCAGTGAAGTGCATAGTGTACTAAGAACACATGATCACTTGGTTCCGGTATATCAGTACCTGCTGTTACTAAAGTAGCTCTCTTATAGTACGGATAGTCTATTGTCTTTCCATCATCACCGGCTTGTATCTTAGGGTTCCAGTTAATCTTATAAGAACTTGGACTTCCAGACATCCAATATACATGTGATCCACTTGAAGATCTTATAAATATCTGTGCCTCGTCTTGATCTACCATTGTGTAATTATCAGCATTACTTGTACTATCTACTATTTGTACAAAACCTAATGTATCTGTTAAGTCTGTTGGACAGTCTGATTGTGTATCTCCTGTTGAAACTGTTGTATCTCCATCGGATGCTTCAGCTAGTGTTGAATACAACTCACTCCATCTTGTCCCTCTCCAACCTTCCCAGAAACCTATACCCATGTTTATATACATTCTTCTACTTAGGTAATCATCTGAGGATGCATCAGGAGTACTTGTGTCTCCCTCGTACATTGTGTGTATCTGTGCTTGTAGTTCTGCTTCTGTTAAAATCATTTCAAAATTCCTTTAGTAACCATTAAATTGCATTCCTTTAAGTGGTTCAAGTTTATACGCATTGGCTATCTCGTTATCCATGTCTTTAAGACTGCTGTTTACAAAAGACTTCATATCATCAACACTGTTTATAACGGACTCACTCAACGGTGCTAGCTTAGGCATCTTAGGTACTGACGTACTCATCTTTGGTACGTTAGTAACACTAACTTTAGAAGATCCTATCTTAGCCATAGTAGGAGCTTTTACCTTAGACTTGCTTCCTTTATATGCTGAAGTTTTTCCACTTGCCTTACTCTTTAAATCTTTTACCCATTTCTTTAGGGCATCAAGTTCTATTATTTTAGAAACGGCTTCTTTTTGACTTATAAAACCATTATAGTATAATTTCATGATATCGTTTTTTCTTGATGTTAATTTACTGTTGTAGTCAACTAGTATTTCCTCGTCTAGTTCGCCATTTCCTGACAGTTCAGGCATAACCAAGTCAACATTTAATTTTACCTCTTGTACTGATTCTTTCTCATCATCCCAGTAAAATACAGACTCACTTGCTATTGCAGACTCACCAGTTTTCTCAACTTCTTTTTTAAGTTTATTCTTAGCAGTAACGCTTATATTTTGTTTAATAAATGTGTCGTACATTGTTCTAGGATCACCGCCATCAACCAATGCTTGTTTATAAGCATCTGATTCTTTTTCTGTTAAACTCATTTTTATTCCATTCTCTATACCATTAAAATAGTTCTTTGCCTCTTCATTAGCATATCTACTAAAGACCATAGACTTTACTATATCCATTGGTTTTGATGGTGCTTGGTATTTAACATTACCTGTAGGAGTTTCTGCATATCCTCTTATCTGATCTTTTATAGCCGGTACTGTTACATTAAATGCCTGATTACCAAAAGGCACTATAGATCTGTTTAAATTCTTCTTTAGATCTTGTTTGGCGTATTCATACTGGTACTCCCCTTTGTTTGACTCTTTTCTTACGTTATTGAAATTCATTGCTGATTTAGCTGTATCTATTAAAGGATTATATGCTTGTGGAGGACTACCAATTAACGTATTGAAATATCCATATTTAGAGAATGCATCCTGCTTTTCACGACCAAACATCCATCCTACAAACTTCTGCTCTACCCATGCAGTAAATATCATACCTGCTAGGAATTGAGCATCTTTGTTTTTGACACTAAATCCCTTCTCTACAGCACCTTCTAAGGATCTAAGCATTAGACCTAGCTTTTTAGTTGGATACGTAGAATACATAGAAAAGAATTTCATATAAGGATTCTTTAATAATTCTGGAACACTTGTATTAGAAAAGTTTAATGCGTATTTCTCGAACTCATCCATTACATATCTACCAAGTTCATCCCCTTCTAACCCATTCTTTACTCCATCCATTTCTGCCGCTTTTATAAATATACTGTTTTTAATATCCTCTGTTTTAGCTACTCCATAGTAACCAATCTTCTCTAACTTCTCCAAGCCTTTTTCAAACCTGTTCTTTTCAATCTTTGTTCCATCTGCTGTTATATAGTTCTTATAACTAGTATAATCTTTTAAGAATTCGTAGTCTGACTTATTACCTGAAAGTACTTCATACATAGACTTTAGACCTGTTTCAGGACCATATCTTGAAAGTACCCTTAGTGTTTCTAGTGGCTGTACAGCGATTGTAGTTGCTTTTCCTCCTATACTTGCGATCTGTACTAATCTTCTGGCATCATCTACTGCTCTTGATAATTCTGATGATTCTCTAGAGCCATTAGTAAATATATTTATTAGCTCTCTATCAACAAAAGATTTAGTTTGTGGATCCTTTATGTCTGTTGCTTTAACCCAGTTCTCTACCATTAGTACATTCTTTCCTATCCTATCGTTACCTACTTCTGTTGCCATAGCCCAAGCAAACTTCTCTTTTGATTCAGGTGTTTTTATACTACTAAACTTACCTGCTAGTTCTCCGTAGAAATCAGAATATTCTTTGGTACCTTTTTGTACCCCAACATCCTCTAAAACCTTTAATATAAATGGAAGTGGATCGTCTGGGGATGCTTTATAAACGTCAACTAGATTACTCTTATATGTTCCATCACTTAACATACTTAACTTTAAATCTTGTATCATGTTGAAAACATCGGGACCTAAATCTCTCCATCCTTCGATACTGTTTTCTCCTAATGAGGTTAATACTTGTTGTGGTAGTGAGTCCTTTTTAAATACATTCTGAAATATTCCTATCTTTCCATTAAAAGGTATTCTGCCTTCAGCACTGGTTCCTTCTTGTATCTGTTCTATATATCCTTTTCCATCACTGACATCTAGTTTCTTTGATTCTTTAATTATGTTTTGTTGTGCTCTAGCAAATCTCTCTCTAAACCTATCTGATATGTTTGCATCACCCTTCCAATTATCTGATGTTCTTGATTCCAGTGGATTAAATATATCCATCAGGCTTGTTGATCTAGTATCGTAATTAGTGTTTAAAAACCTTCTTCCAAGCCAACTAGCTTTTACCTGCGTATCATCTATATGTGGTATGTAATATTCGTTTACTCCTACTTCTTTACCTAGCCCAACTTCATGTTCTGCTTCTATAATGTCTTTGTATATCTCTTTGCTTGCATCTATGAACCTAACCATGTCATCTGGTACATCCATATTCCCCTCTACCATGTCTATTACATTCTCTATTCCATACTTCTCTTGTGCTTTGTTTGCATCTATAATTGTTGGTAGATTAACCTTTTCAAACTCTCTGTCTCCGTTTATACCTATCGTACGTTTGGTTATAGTTGATACTGTGCTATTAGATTCTTCTATTGTATTTCTTAATATACTTGCTGTTGTTTTAGTTTCCTCTTTTATTGCCTCATCTGATACTTTACTTACATCTACTTTATCTGTTTCTATCTTTCCTAGTTTTCCAGTATCTTCCATTCTAGTTTTTTGTGCTACGAAATTAGCTTGATTTTTCAAACCTATCATTTTCTTATATAGCGCCCTACCCTTCTCTACATCCCCTTTTGCGTATGCAATATCTACTTGTCTTTTCAAATCGTCTGCTTCTACATTTATCTTATTTATTTTAGATCTACTTATAGCGTTATTCTTTTCAATATTTTTAAGTCTATTAAGTTCTGCCAACTCTTCTCTTACCTTCTTAGCATCTGCCGGAGTCTGGCTACTCTTTAGTTGTTCTAATTTCTTTTTCCAAATATCCGCAATATTAAAACCATCCTCATCTACTTTTTCTTTATTATCCCAATACTCTCCTATCTCTTTTGTCATTCTGTTATCTTCTTCTTGAGAGAATTTATAATCTTCTGGTAGTGAGCTTTTAAATCCATCTGGATTATCTAAATCTCTACCATCTAAATTATCTAATCCTTCTAAGTATTTAGCATCTATTACATCTAATGCTTTGGTACCTCCAGCAAACAGCATAAGACCTATTGTTCCCTTTTTGGCATCGTAATGTACTTCCCACATGCCCTCCTCATTTTGTGTCATCTCAAATCCCATGAATGCTCCCATGCTACCTTTTCTATAAGGTCTTGTTCCTGCAACCCATTTAGCCATTGTTGTATATGTTCCATCGGATTTTCTTAAACTCTTCCCTAATGATTGTAGTATCCTTCCCTTTACTCCTTTTAGAGCCTCTTCAAATGATCCAAATGCTTTACTTCCAAGATCTTCTGCTACCGGATATAAGGCATCTATCATTATACTAAGACCTGTTGTTTCAGTTTCAGATACCTTGTCATAAGCCATTCCTTGCAATACATTGACTGCTGACTTTACTGGTAATCGTGCTGGACCATTCCAACCATCTACTAAAGGGTTTGTTGCATCTAAAAGTCCTTGTGATTGAGCAAGTGTAGGAGACATTCCTACCATAGTGTTTAATGCTCCTTGTTCGAAATCACCTCCGGATAGAGATTCAACCCAACCACCAATAAAACCGCCAAATCCTAATCTATATAACATTCCTTTAACGTTATTCATACCACCTGCGGCTAAAGGTCCTTCAAACGCTTCTAGTCCAAGAGTTCCTGTTTCAAAAGCATTGCTTTCTGTAAAACCTAATTCTGGCATCATTACATCTGTAAGTGGTACGTTCCATTTTCCTTTTCCTTTATATCCCATATCAGCAAAAGGTTTCTTTATAAGATCCCCATTACTGTCTCTTTCTGTATATTCTCCTAGATTCATCCCAAACTGAACTGGCTTAGATCCTGGTCTGAAATCTCCTATATCACCTCTTACAGCCATAGTACCCATTTTTCCTAAATCTGCCGGTGCTTTTACTAATGTTGTAGCAATAGCCTCACCTGCATTTTTAACTGCATTAAAAGGTATTTTGGACAGGTTTCTTACTGTTGATTGTTCTGGGTTATATTCTTTATCTCTTCCGAATTTGAATTTCTTATCGGGATCGTTTAAGAAGTCCTGTATGTTGACTAGATTCTGAGATGCGTTTTGAGATCCTTTTCCTAAGTTACCACTCCAAAACCTAGTGGACAGGGAGTCTTCGTTATCATCTCTTTTATCTACTCGGTTTAATAAGTTTTGTAGAGTAAATTTCGACATAAGTTTTTCTTAAATTACCAACTACCTATTCCACCACCACCACCTGCACCGAATATATTACTTTCCTCATCGTCATTATAACTTCCTAACACCGGTGAAGTATTAACGCTTCCTGCATTTGCTTGTAGTCCTGATATATTTCCTGCATCAGTAGCGTACCCACCTCCATAATTAGCTTTTGTTTGTAATTGTGATGCATAGTCTTGTAGTGTTCTTTGTCTGCTTATATAGTCTGCCGCTAAATTATCTTTATATTGCATTGAGTAGTCCTCTAACTGTTGCATTCTGTTTTTAGCATTCTCGTATTGAGATTTTATAGCGTCTATATTTTGAGATCTCATAGAAGAGTCTATGTTATTCTTTTGTGCTTCTAATGCTTTTTTTAGTCCGCTAACATATTCCATTATCCCTCTCTCTTGTTCTGCTTTCCATTGATCTATCTCTAATAGTGACTCTTGTGCTTTACTTTTTAATTCAACTCCCAAATTCTCTATATTAGATAGTATCTCTCTAGTTTGACCGACAACATTTGCTGTATTCTTATTTCCTTGTTTAGCAATAGCCCATTTAAGCATATCTGAAGCACTTGAATCTGAAGCTCCCATACCACCTAATTTCTGATTTCCTGCTTGTAGCATGTTCATTACATCTTCTGATAATGTTCTTAGTGTAGATTTCTCTGTTTGTTTTGCTGTTTCTGTATTTTGATTAAGTTGGTTCTGACCTTGCTCTAGTGAGTTATTAACTAATCCTTGTTGTGCTGTTACTGAATTACCTATGTTTCCCATGAATTGATTTTGTACGTCTCCAAGTCCGGCTATCTGGCTATCCATACTACTCATCATTCCTGAGTACTGATCATTAACAGAACTTAACATATCTTTAAATGAAGGTTCGCTACCACTACCGCCACCATTTTGAACTACATCACTTGGTTGAGAATAGTTATCTCCACTATTGTAACTTCCAATAGATTGATTGGGGTAAGAGGTACTTTGTGTAGGGCTAGGACCATACATGGTATTAGAACTACTATTATTATTACTGCTTGGGTTACTAGATTGCTGTGCGCTATATATAGATTCGTAATTACTCTTATCAGGTGTTACTCCTACTAATCCAGAAATAAGCTCCATGCCTCTCTCTGTAACACCCATTTCAGGTAATCCAAACCAACTTCCAGATCCATAATTAGGCATACTAAAAATTCTCCTTTGTAAATTAAAAAAGACCACCAAAATAAATGGCGGTCTTATAACTTTTCTGAAATAATTATCGCAACTGAATAATAGGCAATTCTACCGCATACTCGGTTTTGTTAATTTAATCACTATGTATATGGCTTGTCAATACTAGAAATTCCAAACTTCTTCTAGTTCGTTGTTTACTTTTCCTTCACTCCTATATCTAAGCTTTGTATCTGTCATGTTTTCTGTCTTACCATCGTGTTTATAAAAATAGTAATGTAATGGTTTATCAATCTTAACAAATCTACCTAATGGATTATATTTCTCTATAGTATCTATTAGCAAAGCATCTGAACAATAACCAGCCCTATCTTTATCTTTTGAAAATCCAGTAAAATCATCTCTAAACACTGACTTCTTCACCATCATATCTCCAACATCTATATAGTTAGATACTGACTCAAGTCCAGAATAGATCTTTGGTTTGACTGTAACAGTAGGTTTAAGTGTAGAAATATCTTTATATGAAATCTCGCTAAGGTTAACTCCTTGATATACTTTTCTACCGCAATAAGTTACAAGTACGTCTTCGTTTCTATGTGGTTTGGCTAGTTCTTCTAAAAATGTCTCTTCCCAACCCCCATCGCTATCCCTAAAAGTTATTAGATCTCCTTTAGATTCATCTATTCCTTTGTTTCTTACATGAGTATAATAATCTTGTTTTGGTAGTTTGAAGTACTTTATCCTCTTATCTTTGTAAGATTTAACAATCTTTTCAGTATTATCTGTGCTAGCATCATCCATAACCAGTAGTTCCCAATTAGTATATGTTTGGTTAATACATGACTCTATAGGTATGTGTAATAAGTCTCCTCTATTCCAAGTTGCTAATATTATTGAGATTTTCTGCATAAAATATCTCTTTCTTGAACGATAATAAATATACCACCTTTCAAGTCTTCATCTTTTATTTCATTTCCTACGTAATTATTATAATGAACCATATCGCCAACTTTAACTTCTTTACATTCAGGACCAACTGATACTGCCTCTCCTTTAGTTGCTTCTGATATCAATTTATCACTCATTGAATCAGGTATAACAAGTTCTGTCTTTTTAGGTTCTAACTTTACAAGTATAAGATCTCTAGTTGCTTTTAATTTCATAACCATTCTCCTGCTCCTAAGATTTCGAGTATCTTGCCTAGTGCATCAATCTCTACTCTCTCATCAAAATTTATTAACATGTCGCTAAAATCCGTTTTTATCTGATTGTCTATACAGTACTGTGCAAAATATTTCTGTGTTTGATTCCATAGATTCCATAATTCATCCGGATTAAGTTCTGTTAAACCAAATAATTTATGTTCTACTGATAACGTATAGAATGGGAATATTGCATCAGATTCTAACATTATTAGTCTTGATCTATATGAAGGATTAAATTGTCCTCTTTTAATCAGTATTGCATCTCCTAAAGCTATAATCATCTTACCTATCTGTGTCATTATCTTATTGTTATCGGGATCTTCTTTCATCATCTCGTGTTTACCAACTAGCATTGAGATAACTCTTTTATTAAGTGAGTTTATAGCATCTGCGTATGGTATATCATAAGGTTCCATACGATCTAAATCTGCTAATATATCTTTTCCATATAATAGTTCTGCTGTATACATTGTTTCAAATGTCTGCTGTGTCATCTCAACTCTTGCTCCTTCTGGAATTATATGTACCTCTACCATAGTAGTAACATCTACCTTTTGTATTTTCTTTCTAAGTTCTTCTGTACCACCTATTACTAATATATCGTAATCATTTACAGCCTTACCATCTGAAAAACCACCCTCCCCTTTAGAATAAGATCCAAACAAATAAACACTTGCATTCGTATTTCCTTTTACAGCTTCTTTTATCTTTTCTAAATCTTTTTCTATAACCTCATCTGCTCCTCTTACTTGTGAGTATTTATACATAGTGACTTCCCTTCATTAAACCTTGTACATCTTAAACCTATTAAATCTGTAATTGTTGGACATATATCAAGTAGAGTCGCATCTTCTATCCTGCCTTTATGTTTGCCATCTATTATAATTGCGAATCCTTTTTCAGTATCTAAATCTGGATCGTATCCATGCATACTTACCGGTGCCTGTGCTAGTGAGTGGAAATGACATGGTGACACTAAAATACCTTCGTTTGCTCTCCATATAATGTCTCCTTGTCTAGGTGACGGACTTTCTATAAACTTACCATTCTTCTTTAGTACCGGATCGTTTAAAATAAAATTCTTTACCTTATCATTAAATAACCAAAATTGAATTGCAGCACTACTTTTTAAATAAGAGAAATCCCATCCTTCTATAAAGTGAGGGTACTCTAGCGGTATATCAACATATTCAGTAACCATAGTCTGTCCATGATCGCCAAAAATCAATAAATTAACATTATCATAAAGTTTTGAAACCTCTTCGTATAATCTTTTTACTTCTCCATCTGCCCATAACAATATCTTTTCCATATATTTAGGATCACTTCCTCTTATATGTGCCTGCTGATCTACCTCTGAAAACTGAATATAAGCAACATCTGGATGGTTTTTCTTGATCTTACTTAGCAGTTGCTGTGGTCTACTGCCATGTGTTGTCTTACCCTTATGTGATACCACTCCTAGAGCCAAACATGCCTCAAAAGCCCATGTAACGTCATTTGTTTTCATGACATCCCATATACTTTCAATACTTATACCACTATCTGGGTTATAAAAACTCCCATAATCGGTATCTGGCTTGGTATCTTCGGTCATACACAATCTATCTCTTAGTTGTTTTGGTATGTTAAATCTAGGTTCATAGTATGCTCTTTTGTATCCTATTGGCATTAAACTCATGGCGAACAGATTGCCTGTCGTAGAAGGGTTAGCCCCAGTCATGAAGCAGGAACGCTCACAATAACCTCCGGGATTCTTCATCTTTTCAACATATACACCTTTCCCTTTAAGGGAATTGATAAAAGGCATGTGTTCAACATAATCATGCCTTCCTGAGTCTAATAATATTACTAAGGTTATTTTATTTTCTTTCATTTAATATCTCCCTTAATTCATCTACAGACTTTTTATATTCTAAACCAAGTTCTATATCAGATATTTCATTATGACACTTATTATCAAAATTAGACCATAATATTTGTTTGTAGTGTTTTCTCCATACAGGAGGTTTAACACCATCAGAATGCATATATGCTTGATCTGGTTTATAACTCTTTCCTGGATTACCTCTTATAAATACTTTCTTTCCCATATGTAATGCATACATAATTGCTGTAGAAAATTCGTTACTAGATACATAAGAATATCTGTTTACTAGATTCTGATACTTTATTAGAAAGTCTGTATCAAACTTATTACCAATACACACAACATTAAAATCTTTGAATATGTCTATAATATCTTTATCTGCATAATCGTACATTCCTAAACATATTGTATGACTATCAAATTTATCTAATATAGGAATTATTTGCTTTAGGTATGTTCTAAAAAACTTTATTGGGTTATAAAAATATTCACGATTAGTAGAATGAATAGGAAAGAATATAATACTTTTAGGTTTAACAGGCTCTACATAAGCAATTTTTGGCAAATACAAGAATGGTGCACCTATACACACGACATTATTAAATCCAAGACTCTCATGAGATTCTAAGTTTCTTTTACTCCATACATATCTTCTTGTACTAAAAAACCTATTTCTTTTATCCTCTCTTATATCTTCTCTTAATGGTAAGTCAGAAAGTCCGTTGTAAAGTGTCCAACCATGCATTAGTACTCCATTTAGCATCTCATTTATTTTAAGACCTGTGTATATTTTTAATATATCTGCACCGCCATACAATCTGTTAGTTGCTAGGTCCTCTTTATTTCCATCACAATCTAATATCTTATCTATTATTTTTATATCAGAATTAAAACTCATTTCTTTGAATAAACATCCTTTAAAAATTTGTAGATCTTATCTACGTGTGTGTCTATCGTATAGTTGTCCAAAACATCCTTCCTAGCATTCTGTGAGATCCTCTTACGAGCTTTCTCGTCTTCTATGAGTAGTTTTAGCTTCTCGTACCATTCGGTCTTATCTTGCGCCAGGTAGCCGGTCTCGTGTTCTTTTACAACGTTTATATAAGGACCGACCCAAGAATAAACTCCGGGTATTCCTCTAAGACTGTATTCATAATATTTTATAGATGATTTCGCCAAATTAAATGATGTGTTTATTAGCGGTGCTATTCCTATATCTATTGGTATTGTCTTCCATTTCTCTCTCCACTTGTCATGATCCCTCTCGCCTTCTCCAATTACAAACTTGCCGTCTGGAAAGTATTTTTTCATGTCATCAAAAGCCATTCCTATTGTATAAAACTTTAGGTCATCATATTCTGCCAAAAGTCTTCTAAGAGCAAACATGACCCCCGTGTTCATAAAATCTGAATAGTGTGTACTAGATCCTTGATAACCAATATATATTCCATCATGTTCTTCTATCTTCTCACCATTGTATTTATATGTTTCTGGATCTATATAGTTTGGTAAAACAATAGGCTTTTTTCTATACCTTGACAGTACGTTTGCTAAATGTTCTGTTGAAGCAACCATGTAATCTGCATCTTGTATTATTATTGTTGCGTTTCTTAATCCTTCACTTCCTTCGTAGTAAACTATATTAGCAGGATTCATAGAGTCAATATCAAATATATTGTCATCCATATCCATTACATATGACATGTTAAATTTCTCACACATGGCTTTTATCCATGCATAAGCTTTTGGTGTATCTATGTAAGAGGAATAAATGATATCGTAATTCTTGCCAATTTCTTCATAACTGGCTTCTTCTATTTCTCCATCTTTTACAATCTTCTTTATAAAATCTACTTGTATATCTGGGTATTTCTTTGCTACTGCTGTTAAAGGATTAACTATACGCCACCAGTCAACTGCTGATAAGCGCAACTCTCCTGTCGGTGTTTGATAATGAGTTTCTACTCCTAAAACTTTGATGACTTTACTCATGCGTAAATGTTACCTCTTAATAGACTATTTAGTCAAATCACCTTAGTAAATGGTATTAAACAATAACCTTTCCATTAATTAATAGTTCTGGATTCTTTAGTTTCTTAACACTATTTCCCATTGTTCCATCTCCATAGTCTGAAGTAGCACTTGCACTCCAAACATCGTTAGCTGACAGTACAGTAGCAATAGGAGGTGTAACTGGCATTGCATTAGCCCAGTCATCTAGGCCACCTAAATTAAGCTTGTAACCTGCTGGATATAAAACTGTGTAATCGTCTATATAAACATAAGCTCCAGAACCAGTAGCATCAGTCTTAGCACTAATAACAGAAGTTATCTGTCCATAAGTTGTGTCTGGTGTAAATGGTACTGATAAGAATTGCCAACCCTCTTTAAGTCCTGCTTCCATAAAGGTTTCAGTTCCGTTGTCATAGTCTATTGTTAAACGGGGTAGTGCGTAAGTACCAGCCCAGTAAGCTGAAGCGTTTATTTTAATCCAAACACCTACCATCATAGCTGTATCTTTAATGTTTCCTGTAGGTACTGTAAACTCCCACTCTAAGTTATCTGTAGAAGATAAAGGTTCAAAGCGTAAAGCAAACTTATCTGTTCCAGTAGTTCTAACAGTTGTATCGGTTAATCCGTCACCACTTGAGTTCTGGTTTCCATTTGTTAGCCAAGACCTGTGGTCATTAGCTACTTGATTGTGATTGTGTGACCTGA
>Ga0208904_1001245_pt1 | contig 17882 bp, 9 predicted proteins | sample AntAceMetag02UKB_FD_184774 | JGI IMG/M metagenome (GOLD analysis project Ga0208904, IMG submission 184774) | Saline lake microbial communities from Ace Lake, Antarctica - Antarctic Ace Lake Metagenome 02UKB (SPAdes) (version 2) | ecosystem: Environmental > Aquatic > Non-marine Saline and Alkaline...
ATAAAAAGAGTACGACAATTGAGAATTGAGATCCGAAATGAATCTCGAAATATGGAAAATAACTGGTTCGCTGTTTTTCTTAACATTCTTTTAAAACTGTTTGCAATTTCCTAACCGGACACTGCTGATTGTAGCTAGAGACATAAGTGAGCAAGTAAAAGCCAAAGAAGCAATTCTCCGAAGTAAAATCCTATTGGAATCAAGCATCGAAAGCCCTAAAGATATGATAATACTCTCGCTGGATCATGAATACCGATATCTCTATTTCAATAACACCCTCACAGAGTCAATGATGCATGTTTATGGATCGAGGCCTCAAATGGGAGATTGTATCTTCGATCATATTAAGATTAAAGAAGATATTGAAAAGGCAAAATCTCATTATGATAGAGCTTTGGGCGGTGAAGGACACTCCGCTATTGAAAAATACGGTGACGGTCAACTACAATTTTATTACGAAACTCAATATAACCCAATATATGATAATAAAAAAGAAATAATCGGAGTTACGGCTTTCGCTCAGAACATTACAGAACGTAAACAAATTGAAGATAAACTCAAAGCGAGTGAAGCGAGTTTAAAAACTCTAATTGAAAATGTTGATGGGAGTATATGGGCTGTAGACCGGGAATATAATCTAATTGAATCTAATTCGTTATATCGTGAACATTTTTCACAAGCCAGCAGTAAAAAAATATCGAGAGGTGATAATTTGCTAATTGGATTTCCAGAAGATTTAAAAAAGGAATGGCAAGGACATTATGATCGAGCGTTTCAAGGGGAAACCTTTATTATCAATACTCAATCTAGATTTACGTCGATACCGGTTAACGTACAATATCGATTTAATCCTATCAAAACTAAGGATGGAAAAATAATCGGCACCACTGTAATTCGTACTAATTCAGAAACAGAAGAACAAAAGTAGTAAAAAAATTCGCTTTAAGCATGTTTATATATTTGCAGTTAAGTTGTTAAGTCGTTGGCTTATTCTCCAAAAATATTTAGCAGAGCATATCACCCCGCTACCATTTCAACCATCCTATTCTACACAAAATAGCTTTCCTGTTCGATTCCATTTCAGTCAGGCTGATGTAACCGAATTCATCAGCCGTCATCTCTGTGACGTAACAGAATGCAGTTTTCTCAACTGTATCATATTCCAACAAGTACCATGTGGCGGAACCGCATAGATCAAACAGCTTGACGATCACTTTAGGGTCTTCTTCATGTTCCTGTGAGTAGAGCGGATAACCTTTGAATAATGCCTCGAACTCTTCAATCACAATTTTCATTTCATTCTCCAAGAATATTAGTGGAGCTAGGCCCTGCCATTACCTTATTTCCTCCTTATTTAATCCTTTTTTAATCCTCTTTATTCAGCCATCACAGAATAAGCAGTAACTGTGAAATCTCGAAGACCACCAGCAAAGCTATCAAAATTGCCGAAGAACTATCCACTGAGAAAACTGGATGTGAGGTTACTCCTTTCTTCGATCCGCACTATCATGTCCTACAGAAGATATTTTCAGCAAGAATTGTCACCCGGAGCATAATTTCCCTAAATGCTATCTATCAGGCGCTTTTAAGCTATTTTCTGGAAATCGTTATACGGGGTCTGAACGTTCATAAAATTTAATCCATGTCCTCGCCTCTAATCCGGTTCAGATATCACTTCAGAGGTCGCCAAACGACTTTTAAGGTATAATTGAAGCAGTTTTTCTTTTGATTTCGCAATTGCCTTCTAGGAGCCAATCAAGGGAGGTTTTTCACTGATAATACTGAAAGTATTGAGGAGCAGTCACAGATAGTTGACCTCCGAAGTAGGGTGAATAAATAGAATTTTCTCGATCAATATCCTAACTGTAGAACTAATTTTTTGAATTTTCTTTTTTGTATTTATTCATAGAAGAAGTTATTTCAGTCAACATTCTTCTAGCATTTTTATGAATTGGCTTTTTTTCATATAATGCAACGCCACGTATTAAATATCTCACCTGTAGCATAAATTTATGATAGACCGTTATAACTTTTATATCGTTGATATATCTGTCTTTATAATTAATTAACGCACTATATGCTTTAATAAATGGATCATGTTCATATGCTTTCTTTAGTGGATTATCTTTCATATTACTTTTTATAAGATCTATTGTTTCGTAACAGTATTTTATCAATGTATCCAAATGTTTTCTAGTAGATTGAGCACTGCCTCCTCTTCTAGATCTTTTTTGTACTGATCTTGGGATGTTAGTTGTTCCTTGTACCTCAAGTTCAGGATTTTTATCCAGCCAAAAAGAAGTAAAAAAAGAAAAGGTGTAATATTTTGAATTAGCTAATCTTAACCTTAGATTGATCTCATAATCACTGCTATTCAGCTTGTTTATAAGTTTTTGACCAAGATCAAGATTGGGTGCAATAGTAACATAAGAAAGCAGGGTAAGATATAGATTCACATAGATTTCAGAATGTATTTCATTTACTATCCTTTTAGGTTTACTATTAACCACGTTTTGTATTGCTTTTAACATGTGCTTTAGATAAAGATTTTTCAGTTTTAAATCCATAGAATAGTTGGCGAAGAAACCCATTTGTTTTGATTCAAAATCTTTTGCAAGTAGCATTACTCTTTCTATGCTACTGTTTCTTGGATTATTAAATACTGTGGGACTTATATAATAGGCTTTCCTCAGTATCCCTTCTAAACCTTCCATATGTCGGTTAATTTCACTTTCACTACTTGCTAAAGCAATATTTTTATCAATATCTTCCGCTTCAATTTTTAGCTGCATAAAATAATTATGAATATATAATAGAAAGGCTTGTACGAATCCAGTTACATTAAAATAATTAAATCCTCCTAGAAACATTGCCTGACAAAAGTGTTTTAGCGTGTCTAGTAATACGGTTCTTTGTCCTGTCAAACTAGCTTGGTCTCTGAGCGAAGACCAAGAATGCAAGGCCAGCAGTGTTTTCAGATCTGCTAGTTTTGCATCGGATTTCCTTTTGCCATATAAGTCATCAAACATTTGTCGTACTTTCTGTTTACCATGATTTAGATCTTTGGGTTGTATGTTTTTTTGCATTGCAGCATATAGTACTTTGATATCTTCAATTACCTCAACGGATCTGGAGGGATTTTTATCAAATAGTCCTAGCCTTGGTTCTTTATATTCCTTTGAGCCTACCCAGTCCAAAAATGGTGCTATCAGAGGGGATTTCGATAATAGTTCATGGATACCTCGATTTTTCTTTATGATTTCACTAGGGGTCAATTTAGAAACAGGTTTTTCTTTAACTTCTTCAGTTGCGTTATTATTATCATGTTCTTTTTGATATTTAATAACGAATTCATTCCCGGAAAATGCGTTAAACAAGGCTTCTTTGAAATTATCCTGCTTGCCATACATTAATTTCAAAAAAACATCATAAGTCTCAATTTTATCAAGAATTTTTTTTATTCTTTTAGTACTGAACTTTTGCCCGTTATCAATCATGAGAAGTGCTGCCTTGAGAATTGAAAATAGAAGGAAATATATGAAAAATATTTGATCAATTAAGAAAACTGGGGATGGTATTCAAATCTTCTAAAAATATTGGCTATAGTAACAACATCATTAATATTTCTTAACCAAGGTCGATTCATGGCGAACAACGTTGGTACATAATTCGGTTGTAGCGGGACAGGTATTGGTCTCTTCAAAAAATCAATTATCATTTTGGTTTTCCTTGCCACATTTTTTAAATTCCCAGCAAATCAACTTACTCATACGTTTTCATTTTTATCGGGGTCTATCTTGGTGATTGTCTTTCAGAACAAAAGCATATGAAGCATCTAAATCTGCGCTTCCCTCAGTCAATTTTTGTAAAGTATTACACCTATGAAATATAGTTATTGAAACCTGCCTTGTCAAAAAAAATTGATCTGTTTATTATTCTACCCCACCTTTCAATGCTTTAAAGCCATTCTCAGTAAATCAACACATCTCAGAGATGATTATTCAGAGCAACCCCAATAAGATATCAAATCGTTACACGGGGCCTGAACGCAGAAATATATCGTCTATATCCCTTTTTCTTCATTACTGCTTTTCCATCACTTCAGATGTCACCAAGCGGCTTTTAAGGGGTATTTGAAGCAGTCTTTTTCCATTGATTCCGGTAATTTCCCTCTATGAGCCTATCTAGGGAGGTTTTCTACTCTAAATACTTATGTGCGAAACCTTGAGGGGGAGCCAATTTATTTAGGCAACGCCCTTTACTTCCCTTCAGCTGCGTTATTCTCTGCATTTGATATTGCCGGATAACCTATTTGTAAGTGCTCACGGATTATATAGTCTATAGACTTCCTATTCGTACCCATTCACAGAATACATTATCTGTAGACGACATATTTGTGCGCATTCACATAATATTTAATCTGTGTATAGATTGTGTATTCACAGATTTAGTTCACGAATATTCTGTGTGTTCAATTAATATTTAGTCCTTGGTATTCTGCCCGTGCCTTTTTTAAAAACTTCTTGACAAAATCAACTAGTTATGTTAAGCTTACGAAGTATTTTAAAACAATTTTTTTTAGGAGCAATTTATGGATCAAGAATTCATAGAACGCATAATACAAGTCCTTTAGTAAAGAACTCGTAATGATAAGCATTACCAATTTATTTGTATGCTTTGGATGAAAAGAGTCAGCTAATAAGGAGAATTTATCAGGAAGAATAATAATTGCTATAGTCTTTAACCTCGATGAAAATCTCAACACTGCACTGCAGTAATAAGGGCCAGTCCTCATCCCCATTCATACAAATAATTTTATATTCTAATCAGAAGACTAATCACCATTCTATTTTTACTGGTTTACCTGATTTCTAGTAAGGTAAATCATTCAAATTTAGCTAGATCGTGATTATAGAAAATAACTAGGAACTGCACTCCAATTTCCTTACAGGATTGGTGTGTCTAAAATTTCTTATGATTGTTCATGGGAAATATGATTAAATAATATTAATAATATCAAAGGATAACAATATGCATTACGAATACCAAAGTAACGAGATTAACTTCTTTCATCCTTCAGGGGGAAGTGAAACAAAACTTGAGCAAGGAATAACAACTCTAATAACGCACCTTTATGGTCAGGATATCATGATATCGTGTGGAGCCAGTTATGGAGATGAAGGTGAAAAAGGGACTATATGGTTATACTTTAATTCAGCACACGAAGCTGAATGCTTTCTTCGGTTGATGAGTAGAAATAGTGAACTGCTAGGAGACCGTATTTCAGAAATGCCGTTCAATAATACAGCTGAAGTAGGCTGGATGTTCAATATAGGCTCTGGTGGCTGTGCTCCTGATGATGATGGTTTTGACCTTGATTTTACGATACATTTTCCAAAGCCTGATTTTCCTTTGGTGATGGATGTATTGACCAAAATAGAGGCAGTTGAAAGTCCTTCTCAGATTTAGGCTCTTCACCTAAAAGTCTTGAACATGAACAAAGAGAGGCTTCCCTTTAAGATCCATAAAGTAGAGCCTCTCCAAACACAGCTTCGCCCGTGCCTGATATCATATTATTTCATTTTTATAAATACAGGTAGAGATTTAACACAAACATTCCATACGGAGACTTATGAAGACAATAGATACACCAAATAAAAGCAAGAACATACTGGTTCGAATTAAAGATTTTAGACTATATGAGGAGCTGAAATCAATTGCGAAGCTGGAGTCGAGGAGCATCAACGGGCAAATCATCTTCTTTTTAAAGAAATCAGTAAATGATGGTGGAGTGGAGTAACTGAGAGGTAAATATGAGTGACTGCTCAGGACACAGCCACTTATATGCAGCATAAACATTTAAAAAACCGAAGATTCTCGATTTGTGAGGTCAGATAATCTTCCTAATACTTACAATACTATTTATGAAATTTAAAAACTATGAAAATACCGAAGAACCAAACGTAACAACTCTTAGAGCGAATTTGCCGCTCAACAAATCAAGCTATCTAAATGACAATCAAGAGCTTCAGTCAAAGCCGAAAGTTCACGCTAAATATCTTGGTGCTCTCAATTATAATCTTTCGATTGTTACGTCTAAAGATTATCCATTACAAAAAATCTATACGCTAAATGGGAATAGCCATATTGAAGTAAAGCTTTACACTTCCACATATTTCGAGATTAATCGTTTTTATGTAGAAAATATCCATCAATTCTTTAAGCTTTTATCTGTTTTGTCATCGAAGAAAATGTCAGCTATTGCCAGCGGAATTGGTAACAAAGATAATCTTAAACACTCCTTTAAAAACAATTCTACACTTAAAGAACCTGAAGGTGGCAATGACTGGATTTGCATAGAAGTTGACAATAAAAAACTTCCAGTAGGAATTAACCAGTATTCTGAAGAAGGAGTAGAGTTTTTCATCGATCAATACTTGCCTGTTTGTTTTCGAAATATAACATACAGCTACCAGTTCTCAAATTCAGCTGGATTATCAAACGAGGATGATGATTTTACGCACATAAGTTTGGATAGTGACGGAATACCTAAGAAAACAACGGTCAAAGATGGCTTGAGTGTTCATCTGTTCTTTTGGTTGAACCGAGGGGTGACTAACTACCAAAAGAAAGTCTGGTTTAAAGATTATGATAAAGATGTAGTTGATAAAAGCATATTCACCCCGGCCTTACCCATATTTACTTCTGAACCAAGAATAGAATCAAATGGTATCGAGTGTAATATAACAAAGCGGATTGGATTAGTTGAAAAAGCAAACGATGTGGTAAGCGTCCCTGAAGATGTACTGCAGATTATACAACAGGATTCCATAAAAACCGATCTAAGCAGCACTTTTCGTTATGAGCCACCAAATGACGATCAAAAGAGGGAGATTATAGAAGAGTTAAGAAACTGTGCGGATTTACGGCAATTTGATAGTCGCAGCAACTGGATTGCGCTTGGAAATGCTTTGTTTAAGGCAGGGTTTTCAATTTTCGATTGGAAGCACCTATCTTGGGAAACTGTTTCAGAAAAGGATCTTAAATCCAATTGGGGATCATTTGAGAGCGACACATATGAAGGTGGAATAGAAACAATTTTGGGATTCATTAGGAAAGATAATCCCGATTACCATTTCATCTCTCCGCTCTATTCTATTCCAGAAAGTCTGAGCCTTGAAGATGCTCAGAGAGAATACATGGAGATACTTAATGAAGCTAACTCGAATATAAACAGAAACCTCTTGTTCTATTATATCGTTAAAATGACTGCAGGGGGCGGCAAGAGCTACTTGGCAATTAAGCACTTATTGAAAAAGGATAGAAAAGTTCATTATTTTATTCCACGGCATAAACTAAGCAAAGAATTTCAAAATGACATCAAGAAACTACACCCAGAATTAAAAGTGGTGGTTATCTACGGTCGGACTTACCAGAGTGAAGATAAAAATGTACCGACTCCGTGTCTAGACGATAGATTAATCGGAGATAAGAGACTTGTTGATTTTTTTTCCACTAAAGACATGTCAGTGTACCAGCATTGCTGCGAATCGACATACAATGGTTCATCTATTAAATGTCAGTATTTTGACGAATGCCAATACTTAAAGCAATTTGAGGATGCACAGGATGCTGATGTGGTAATTCTTACTCATAATGAACTGGTCATTCCACGGAAAAAGCAACTTCGGTTACCCAGACCTGACTTATTGATAGTTGATGAGTCTTTTTATCAGGTATTCAACAAAATTACGAAGATTAGAAAAACAAAAATAGACGGATACCTGTATAAGCTGAATAAAAACTTGTATGACTTTGACGATGAATTGGAATTAAAAGATGAAATAGCTGAAAACGAACGAAATATCTTAAAGGTTGCCAGTGATTGTTGTCTTTCTCTGGAACCAATGATTAAAGCACTTAAAGATAATGGGATCACGGAAGAGGATCTTGAGTCCGTAAGGAGCAATGCCAGTAAAAAAACCACTACATATTGTGATGCCATCCCGAATATGGAGCAAAATGAAGTTAAAAATATTTTGAGTCAACTCAAAGCAAGAACCAATTTTTACCGTCTGTATGATTCTCTATTAAAGGATTGGCAGCTTGAAAGGGATGAATGCATCAGTATTAATTATAAAGATTCTACAATTTTAAATCTATGTTATAATAAAGACTTAGATGAGCGTTATAATAATATTCCTATTTTGATAATTGATGGTCAGGCAGATAGAACTATTATTGAAAAAACAATAGGAAAGACCTTCGAGTTTCATGAAATTAATGTAAAGAGAAAGGCAAAGATCACCCAAGTCTGCTCCAGTTCATTCAGCAAGAATAGACTCACAAGGACTACAAAATATAGTAATAGTGATCAGCATATACAGAATCTGAACAAGCTTATCAGAATAAAGGCAAGCGAAGTATCTAAGATGCTTATTGTGTGCTACAAAGCTCTTAAAGACCAATTGGAGCTTCCATCCAACTGCTCATTCGAGTACTTCGGAGGGAATACAACGGGAACAAATGACTATGGAGATTTTGATCTCGCTTTGATAATAGGAAGAAATCAGCCTTCAATAGACGGACTTGAAAATCAAGGTAGATGTATATTCGGAGATGATCCAGAACCTTTAAAGTTCATTGGGATAGATGAACAGGGATATAGGAATCTACCAACAAAATATGCTCGTTATAATATGAAAAATAATGGGATGAACAAGATTGTAAAAGCTCCTTATCATCCCGATAGACGCATTGATTCCATCTTAAAGCAGATTCAAGAACATGAGACTATCCAAGTCCTGTCGAGGTTGAGAGATATTAGGGAAGAAGGAAAAGAAGTGATTATCATCTCGAATCTTATACTTCCTCTTGAGATTGATAGATTAGTCACATGGAGTGAGTTGAATAACTACGGAACTGAAAGGCTTGACGCAATGCTTGATTCAGTTGACTGGACGAACGAAGTTCTTCCTCTATCAGCATCATATATCGTGACTAAATTCCCTGAATTATTCAAAACTGAAATAGCCTATAGAAAATATATGGAGCGTCAAGGGAATCAGTCACTTAATAAATATACACTTCTTAGTTATACTTCTATTAAGGAATGTATATTTATTCTTGTTATGTACCGCTGTGGTTCCGCTAGAAAATACACAAGAGCACTCACTAGATTGGGTCTTGATGAGACTAAAGGTAAACTTGAAGTGATATTCGGTTGTCCAGTCAGACTTAAAGATGGTTAGGAAGCTATTGCTGCAATAGAACCCTTACGAACAAATATTTATGAGCTAGATGCCCTTGAAGGAGAAGCCGATTCACTTCACGGTGGACTTGATGCCCTTGAAGGAGAGGAGGAAATTGAAGTCTGTTTTGTGGAAGCATAAATACAGGTAGATAATATTCCAGTCAATCTACCAGAAAAATATCATGAAAATAATTATTAAAAAAGTAGTGATCAGAAAACTAGCAATCAGGAAGGCACTGGAGAAAATATCGAAGCAGCGAAGCGACTTAAAGAAAACTTGAAGTCTGATAATCTTTTGAACAAACGATTGAATCACCATCTAACGTAATGATTGCAGTTCTTGAATAGTCAATAAAGAAAACTAAAAAGGTTGCCATTATACCAATTCCAATAAAGATACGTAGAAAATTTTAAAATAATTACAGGACTTAATGAGAATTTTTTTTAATAGACCAGAACGTCCAGCTGAGAAGGAAAGACTATCCCTATGGGTGGATCGAAAACTCAAGGATCGTCTCCGGCTCATCGCACAGGAGGAAGATCTAAGCATAAACCACATATCAAGGATCTTCCTGCAAATGATGATCGGCGAGTATTCAAAGATGGCCAGAGGAGACTGCGAGGCATATGAGGATTCCTCAACGCCGTGGTTATATGACTAAAAGCACCTGAAGTACTTGAAGCTGCTTTGAGTTATAGCCTGACCAGCAGATTTAGGATGTGATGGGAGAATCAAAAATCCTTCAGGTGGTGCTAAAACGGTAAACCGGTACAAGGTATTAAATATCGTTTAAAATGGCGATACGAGGACGCTGAGAAACCAGTAAACTCCAAAGTTCTTCAATATCCACAAATGCGCCATTTAAGAAAAATCATATCACTCCATACTTTGCTCACATTCCTAAAAATAATCAATATTTGACCCCTTAAAACGATTCCCGGAGATGGTTTAAGGCAAAATTTCCACTACCTTTCTCCTGAAAACTCTGATCTACCAACTACTGAATTTAAAATTGGATACACCCCTTTGATTTGACATTTGTTGGATTCAAGGAGTACGGTTCCGATAATCATTAAAGAGAATCAAAAAATCAGTTGTCCGGTCAGGAAAAAAATGAAATTTCCATTAAGATTTCTTCTAGGAGGTTTTCTGGTTCTATCCCTGTCTATAGGTCTGATAGGATGTAAAGAAGAGGATGATACGACGATAAATTCAAACCCTCCAGTCTCTGATACAACCCCTCCAACAGTCTTAAGTACTTCTCCTAGTGAAGCTTCGCCGGATACTTTAGCCGATACAAGTATTTCAGTTACTTTTAGTGAATCAATAAAATTAGAAACTGTAACATCAAATACTGAAGATTTAATATGTACTGGAAGTCTTCAAGTCTCTTTAGATGATTTTAGTTCTTGTGTCCAAATGAACTCCGATCCCACTACTGATACTGATCAGGAGGTTTTTACGATATATCCTTCATCTACTCTTGAATATGAAACTATCTACAAAATAAAGGTTACTTCAGACATAGAGGATCTTTCAGGGAATACTCTTGAAGAGGAGTATGTTCAGGATATGGGATTTACGACAGTTTCAGATACTACTTCAGATTCAACTACTGAATATGGGTTTACGATAGGTTCAATAAGTGGGAATACAACTGAATTAGGTGGGACGGCTACTTTTACTATCAAACTTAATTCACAACCTTCAGATGATGTGACTATAACGATTTCCAGCAGTGATGAAACGGAAGGAACCGTTAGTCCCTCAAGTTTAACATTTACGTCAGATAGCTGGAATGGCGAACAGAATGTAACTGTTACTGGTGTGGATGATTCCGAAGCTGATGGTGACCAGAATTATTCTATCATTTTAGGAGAAGCCAACAGTAGTGATTCACGTTATAATGGTTTGAATCCAAATGATGTAACTGTAACAAACACAAATGATGAGATTCCAAGACTTCCCGATACAGGTCAAATTACAAGTTACACCGCTATATTCGGAGAAGACAACGATTACTCCATCAATCCACAGTCTTTTACAGATAATGGAAACGAAACAATTACAGATAACAATACAAATCTAATGTGGCAGAAAGAGGACGACAACACCACAAGAACTTGGGATGCTGCTGGTACGTATTGTACTAATTCAACACTTGCGGGATACCCCGATTGGCGTTTACCAAATCGAAAAGAATTAAATTCGATTGTTGATCATGAGATCGGTAATCCCTCAATCAATCAAACCTTTTTTCCAAATACAAATTCCTCGGGATACTGGTCGTCCACTACCGACGCGTTCAATACGGGCGACGCGAGCAGCGCGTGGATCGTGGATTTCAGCGGCAGCACCGTGCTCAACCGCATTAAGGGCGATACCTACTATGTCCGTTGCGTTCGAGGTGGCAGTGAATCGGATATTTGGTCACTTGATTTTTCGTTTATTGGTGACGATGTCATTAGCCATGGAAGTACGAATTTGATGTGGCAGAAAGAAGATGATAATACCGAAAGAAATTGGGAATCTGCCCTTACATATTGTGAAGCATTAGACTTAGGAGGTTATAACGACTGGCGTTTACCAAATATAAATGAACTGCAAACAATTGTTGACTATATGGCCTATGGGCCAGCAATCAATCAAACATACTTTCCAAATACAAATTCCTCGAACTATTGGTCGTCCACTACCAGCGCGGGGCATACGTACGATGCGTGGTACGTGGAATTCTACTACAGCTACGTGATCCAAGAGGATAAGAGCAATAACAAGTATGTCCGTTGCGTTCGGGGTGGACAGTAGATGATTTGTTTTTTTGGTTATTTTTCTTTAAAAAATAAGCGCGAAGCGATCAAATTTTCAAATCCTTCTTTTTTGGTTTATGCCAATTTGTAACTTTGTCTGGGCCATTATGATTATTCGATTTCTACGAATACTGTTGAGAGGTTAAATAACAAAATTAAACCGATTGATTGTATTAAGTATCAACTATGCGAATGAACTCAAGTTCTTCAATACATCTGCTTCAGTCCTAACTTTTTCTAAACCTTCAAAATCAATATCTTTTGTCTGTGATAATCTTCATATTCCTCCAATAATAAGATTATCGGAACTGATCCCCCTCCCTTTAGCTTGGAGTCCATAAATTTAAACTTGAGCGACTCCGAGTGACTAAAGTACCAGAAATAGCCATTGGACTGTTTATCCAAACCTTTGCCATCTATGGGGTTTTGAAATTCAACTGAGAGCACTTTAAACCCCATTCAGAACCCACCCACCATACAATTTATTTGCCATTCTCAATATCATCACAGAACTGATGCCATGTCTCTTTCAATATGTGCTGACCATTCCAGATCGATTTCCTATATATCGGTCTTTAAGTGCTGTCTCTGTTGTGCTCAAGCCCAATCATGCTTCAATATTTGATTTAAATCGGTTCTTCAGATCTTCGAAATCACCTTTGAAAAAAAATATTTACGGCACGGCGCCTAAAAATTTCACGACATATTTTTAACGGAGTTGGATATTCATTATTCGTGTTGGAGGGCAACCAGATTGAATTAGAGAGATTTCTTAAGATTAAATTCTCCCACATTCACAACACGGACTATAATTTTAGCGACATTTTCTTGACTTTATTTGAGTTTTAGACGTATAGAAACAGTAAGATAAAAAGAATTGCGAGATAAAATGCGTATTCGATTTAAAGTTACAAAAACATTGTAGATAGCTTATCCATGCCAAACGAAACCTGTTTAGAAAAATTGGAACAAAGAATCAAGGAACTAGAACAGGATAACATTAAACACAAACGGGCAGAAAAAAAGCTACGAGAAAGTGAGTCGAAATATCGTAATATAATCAATAGTCTTAATGAAGGATTTTATTCAGTCACCCTAGATGGGATGGTACAGGATCACAATATTGAGTTTATGAGAATTCTAGGACTTGACATCAACATGGATGGCAAAGGTTTGGAATTACCAGATTTCTGGATGAATCCCGAAGAGAGAGAAATCTATATCGATGAACTAATGAAAAACGGTTTTATCGAGGACTACGAAATCAACGCAAAAAAAAATGATGGTGAAATAATAGTTATTCAAACCAACTCCCGACTAATCCGTGACAAACATGAAACACCTTTGAGGATCGAAGGATCATTTCTTGATGTCACAGATCGAATAATTACTGATAAAGCATTAACGGAAAGCGAAGAACGCTTTTCTTTGGCAATGGATGCCAGCAAGGATGGTCTTTGGGATTGGAATATAACTACTGATAAAGCGTACTACAGCACCAGTTATTGGAATATGCTTGGTTATCAATTCAACGAACTTCCTCCATATAGTAGCTCATGGAAAGATCTTATCCACATTGATGATAGAGACAAAGCTCTACAGGCAAATAACGATTGTATTGAAAATCGTTGCGATGCCTTTGAGGTTGAATTCCGCATGAAAGCCAAAAATGGTGATTGGAAATGGATTAAGGCACGAGGGAGAGCGATTTATCGAGATAAAGATAAACAGGCAACTAGATTAGTTGGTACAAATACTGACATAACTGCACAGAAAAAAATTGAGAAGGCATTACAAGCCTCTAAAGATGAATTAGAAGACAAGGTAAAGCTACGAACAAATGAGTTAGTTGAAGCAAACACAGCTCTGAAAGTCTTATTAAGTAAAAGCGAAGACTACAAAACCGAAATTGGAGATCTAATCCTATCAAATGTGAATAAATTAGTTGTACCTTTTCTGAAAAAAATAAAAAAAGCTCCATTGAGCACTTGTCAAATCAATTCTTTAGCTATTGCAGAGTCAAATCTCAGAAAAATTACTTCAGCTTTTTCATATCAGCTTTCTTCCAAGTATTCCTCTCTCACACCAAGTGAAATCCAAATCGCTAATCTGCTAAAAGAGGGTAAATCATCAAAAGAGATAGCAGAGATAACATCTTCAAAAGTGAGAACTATTCAGTTTCACAGAGCAAACTTGAGAAAGAAGCTTGGTTTAAAAAATAAGAGTGGAAACCTCAAGCAATTCTTACAATCCATCCAATAATACAAGTTTTTACCTGTCAAAATACCTGTCAATTAGTGCTATTAATAGTTCTTGTTTCTTCGCAATTAGTATATATACTTACCCTGAACCCTCGCGAAAATAAACGGATTTCATCATTGGAAAGAGAAAGCAACTTTTCCTTTTAGAATAGATCCATACTTATCACCAGTTGCAGTAGCTCAAGTCCAACAGGCGACGCACAGATTGCGAGACGGAAGAACCAGTTGTATGGCAACCCGACCGACCGCCAGAGGACCTCTCAGGAAAGTGTTCTGTTCAAATTAAAAGAAATTGCGGAAAGATATGATATCGGAATAACCTTAAATCAGACACCAAAATTCAATGACAGCAGCTGTTAATATTGAAGAATGTAGGAACCCAACATTGGTAGACGGGCCGGAATCGGACAACGAGCTTGTCAAATCGAAGGTCAAAGTCGGAAAACTGAAAGAGGGTATGGTTATCAAAGCCTATACCAAATTCAGCGAACGTTATCAGTCTATGGACGAGGGAACCTGCGAATTTATCCGCCATAATTTCAAGGGAACCCGGGTTATTATCGTCCGCAATAATAAAAAATACAACACCAACGTTAAATCCATTCAGGCGGGTGATACGCTGAAAGGTCTTTATGATTTTCCTCCGGCGCTACGTAAAATCACCATTGCCACCAAAGAGTTGGGCCAGGCTCTGGAAAAAAGAGGTATGTTGGAGTTCATCACTGTGCAGCCAAAAGCTGTTGCAGAGAGAGCAAAGGAGCAGTTGCAAGAGCTGGTGATGATGGCCGAAGACTCCGCTAAATCCAGGCCCATGTCTGCTGCGATCGGTGGCTGGAAAAGTTCCACACCTTCTGCCAGGATTGCACAAAAATTGGTGGAGAGTGTTCAAAACAGTATCCCCATTCGTAAAGAGACCTCCCTATCCATTGAAAATGAGATGGAAAATGCCAGAAAGGGAACTCTCAGTGTCAAAGCCATCGAAAATAGTGTTAACAATATCGCAGCCAATGATTCTATCGACGCACTGACGTCAATTTCCAGCCTAAAGGAGAGCCAGCAGATATACGATCACTGTGTTGATGTGGGAGTGATCTTCCAATCCGTCTACTTTAAGATTCAGACAAAGCGGAATAAGAAAAGCGTGTTCAGTCATAAGAATCAAGCCATGCTGGGCGGTTTTTTACATGACTTCGGGAAATCGGTGGTTCCCAGAGAGATTTTGGAAAGTAAACGTCAGTTTGAAAAAAGCAGCCGTTCTATGCAGATCATCCGCTCCCACCCTGTACATGGTGCACGACAATTGTCGATGTTGAACATGCCGGCCCCCATTATAGACATGGCACGTTTTCATCATGTGAAAATGAATACGGATATGTTAACCAGCTATCCCCAGGACACCGACTATAAAAATATCAGCTTTGAAGCCCGGCTGATGTCCATTATTGATATCTACCAGGCGCTTGTCGGAACGCGAAATTATCAAAAATCCTGGTCTCCCCCCGCAACGATGAGATACCTGGAAGCACTGGCCGGAGTGGAAATCGACCAGTATGTATTTGACCTGTTTATTCGCGAGATGGGGGTCTACCCAAAAGGATCGATGGTCGAACTCAGCGATGGCAGTCTTGGATTTGTAATGAACGTCCCGGAAGGGAAACAGGATCTTAACCGTCCTATTGTGGCTGTCGTTCGAAACGGCCAGGGGCAAGATCTCACACACCACCATCTGATTGACCTGCAAGCGGACAGGGATGTCTCCATCGCCCGTGATTTGGATAGAAAAGATGTTTTTGGCGAAAGGGTCCTGGAAGTCTTCGCCACCATTACCGTATAGTTGTCGCACTGTCTGTGGGTGTATCTGCTTTAACTCAGTCTGCAAAACCACTCCCAGTTGTCATCTATAGCGGGTTCGATTCCTACCCAGCTTAAAGGATCAGAAACAGGTTAGACGATTTTTCAGAAATCATCTTTTCTTGATTTTATCCTGATGATATTCCCCTATAGTTCTGTCTACTAAAATAGACAGATTACATCAGGTCCAGGGATACAAAGTAGGCGATATTTGAGGTGGGGTAGGGTTCTCTGTCCCTATGGATGCTTACCGTATCCTTGAAACAGGATGCTATCAGCAGAACGGCGGTTTATCATATTCTAATTGGGATCAGTTGGCATCAGTTCAGCACATTATCACCTTAAAATAGCAGTTTTGTTTCCAGAGAATATCAGGAGTAACCATTGAATTTAGGTATACCACATTATATGCAACGTACACATCCAGATGCACTTTTGAGTTTGGAAAGGCCTTCTCTCGGCAGGACTCATCGGTATCTGTATGGGACGGGTTCTTATCGCAAGCTTGATGAAGAGGGGGCAAGTCCGGATTTCAACCAGAAAGAAGATCCCAGAGTCAAAACCAAGGAGTATCGGGAGCTGGAAAAAGTTCTGGATAAAATGGAGGATGAGCAGAAGATAAACTATCTTAAAAAACGATTAACCAGTCACATATGCAGTTTTTATATCGAAAGTCACCCTGAATTGGGTTTGGTAGCTGACGAAGACACCGGGATGGGGAATGAAATCCAGAGGCGAGTTAACCGGATTCATAAGATTCTTGACGATTCCCCTTTGTACTCCCCTTTTTTGAGGGGCATTAACACGGATAAGTATAATGAAACAGGCTGGTCAAGGCGCCAGAAACTGGCAGTACCGTTGATTAATGATATAAAAATCGTGATCAGAAAAGTCGAAGCTAAACCAGTTGATAAAGAACCAAAAATGTCAGAGATGATGCTTTCTGATTTGATCTATGAAAATGAAAATAAGAAAAAAAGCACTTTATTGCCGGAAGTATTCATCCTCAGGGGGCTTTACTCCCTTTTAAAAATCCAGAAAATCGATTCCCTCAGATATGCCAGCGAAAAAGACATCAGTATGCTCAGGGCCAATCATGGGAACTACCGTAATGCCTTGCGCTATTTAGCAAAAGGGCTGTTCAACGGCGGTTTTACACTGTTCAATGCCATCGTTTTCGGCAGCTTTTTTGATAAATATATCCAGAACTACAGAACCTGGCTGGGTATTGAAATGGTAGCGATCAAATTTTCCGGGCGACAGGACGTTGAACAGTTGCGAAGTAAAGTCAAAAGACAAGTCGCCACGCTCAAACATGTCCGAAAAAACAATAAGAATATTCCGGTGCTCACACGCATGTACCCCTGGTTTTCTGATGATTTCAAATACGTCAGAATTAAAAAATCCGATATCAAAACCGCCATTGGAAACCATGAAAACAAACAGCATGGCAAAAAAGTTCATGGCATCGTTAACCGGCAGATGCTGGCCCTTTATATTAACCTGACCACTTTCTTGGCCGGCAGCCCGCTCAGCCGACTGGCGGTCATACTGTCCAATGAGCTGAAAACGAGAGACCCCGAACTGATTTTGCAGAAAAGAATGATACAGTCCACCCAGATGCTGAATAACTATTATCGCATGCTGGGATTGGGGACGGACAGTCAAAAAGGGCAGGGGAACTCATATAAATTGTTGCAGGGACT
>Ga0208904_1001248_pt1 | contig 17823 bp, 19 predicted proteins | sample AntAceMetag02UKB_FD_184774 | JGI IMG/M metagenome (GOLD analysis project Ga0208904, IMG submission 184774) | Saline lake microbial communities from Ace Lake, Antarctica - Antarctic Ace Lake Metagenome 02UKB (SPAdes) (version 2) | ecosystem: Environmental > Aquatic > Non-marine Saline and...
GCACAATTACTTCTTTAGTAGCAACCACAGCAGACATAAACGCAGGAACAGTAGACGCTGTAATCGGAGGAACGACCCCAGCAGCGGGAGCGTTTACAACTATTACAGCCACAGGTGGAACCTCCACTGATTGGAACAACGCCGCTACTTTAGGGGCTTGTGATGGAATAAACACAGTTTACGATGTTGATGGAAATAGATACGGCACAGTGGTAATTGGCGGTCAATGCTGGATGAGTGAGAATATGCGTACAACACAATATCCTGATAAGACCGCTATTACAAAGGGATGTATTGCAGAGGGCTGTGGTGATTGGGATACAGATACTACTCAATATTCCTGTCCTCCGAATGTCGGTAATACTGCCGAGGACTGCAACGCAGCTTACAGATATGGCGAGAACAGCGGCACAGGCACTGGCGAAGCTTTGGGAATGTTTTATCAATGGTCCGCGGCAATGAATGGTTCTACTGATGAATTGGCTCAAGGCATTTGCCCTGAGGGTTGGCATATTCCAACAAACGGGGAGTGGGAAATTTTAGAAGAGTATTTAGGGTCTGCTGATTGTAGAACTGACGTTGGATGGCAGTGTACCCCAGCAGGAAATAAAATGAAAACACCTGATAAATGTAGTGTTGCAGGCGATAGCAATTGCAGTATATCCGGTTTTAATGGTCTCCTCACCGGGTACCGCAATACCAATAGTAATTACGACCTTCGCGGCACGTACACGCACTTGTGGTCTTCTACGGTGGGCACGACGGGGGCGTGGACTCGCTACCTGCATTCCACTGAGTCTAATGTCTACCGGAACGACAACAGTAAGGCGTACGGCTTTTCTGTGCGGTGTCTCAAGGACTGATTTGACTATTTTGACAATTTGTCTATTTTTTTCACCAGAAGCTGGATAGAACCCGGGAATAATCCCGAAGGTAAAGATGTCCTCTCAAAAGCATTAGCGGAGAAATTACACACGATAGAAGTGATAACAGAATACAAAGTTAACAAAGAGAAACAGAAATTAAGAAAGTAAAGGACATAGCCGAGGCAGTGTGGACAGAAGCGGTTATATCGGACTATGAGGCGAAACAGATAGAGATGGTGGAATAAAGGAGGAAGTATGAAAAATCTTACAATAACAGAAAGATTGATTAAGTTAGAAGTTCTTATGACAAACCATTTACGGCATCACGAGGGTTGGATAAAGTTCTTTCTATTCCCTATTTTAGTATTAGTCTCGGTGTCTTTTATATTACAATTAACTAAAATAATATTTACACAATGAAAGAATTTGACGAACAAATCAACAATCTATTACATACAATTATGCGTGTAATAGATAATATAGATAGGGATAGGCGAGAGTTTAATAGTAGGAGTACGAAGGAAATCACTCAGCTATTACTAGCTCGTCAAGAGATATTAAGGTTAGTAGAACTAAAGGAGCAAGAGAATGGCAATGGCAAGAGGAAATGAAAGATATAGATACCTATACCGATACAGCAACAGAAGGATTAAGCACCGCTTGGGATATGGTATTATATAAAAATCATAATGGAATAGAAGCAACAGCTGATTGGTATATAAGTAATGCAGTTGATTACCCTAAATTGTGGTACGAATGGGTATCTTTACCACCCTCTCCAGTAACTTATTATTTCAATGCATATGATTCTGGGGGAGAAGAGTGGGGAACCACTCCTCAGTATATGGTTGATGGAGATTTGGGAACTGAAGCAAGGGATAATCCTGCAGCAAATCAAAGCACTGTTCAACTACTCACAGGAAACACTTGTGATGGAACAGATTTAGGAACAATTACTAAAGTTGAAATAAGAGCATATACTTGGGTTGGGTTTTATTCTTTCGGTAGCGGAACAAAATTTAGACCAGTTTTTGGTGGTTCCTCAGACGGAGATAACCACGAAGATGAATCAGATAGAATACCTGATTGGACTTATTATTTTGATATTACTTCAGATACAAATGCTCCTGCTACTTGGTCTTGGACAGATGTACAAAATTTAGATTGTGATATAGAAGCATATAATGGTGCTATAGTTCAATTTACACACGACTGTTATAAAGTAGAAATCCAAGTAACTTATGGCGGAACCAGAAGAATTATAATGATACAATAATGATTAAATTACTCAACAATACTCTTTCACCCTCATTTATAGTTAGGTCAAACTACAAAACATTTCTTGTAAACTGCCCTAAGGGATATTTTAAAAATCTGAGTGAAAAAGTTAATGCAGTAATAATAACTTCAGAAGATAAATATCATATACACGATTTAGATAAAATAAAAGAAGATACCCCAATCTACATCTTAAAAGAATTTGAATTTAATATTAAAAGAATATTTCCCAAAATAAATTTTGATTTTAGATACATTAAACCATATAAAAAATTTGAAGGAATTACACCAATTCAACTACACAAAGATGAAAAGTCATCATTAGGATTAATTATTGATGACCTAACCATCTTGCCATCATTTTGGCATCTAACAGAAAAGACAAAAGGGTTATTAACTAAAAATGTATTATTATCAGCAAAGTATTTAGAAGAAAATGAAAGAAAAGATTACACATCAATTGAATACATACGCAAAACATTCAAAGATATTGACATCAAACAAATGGGGTTCATTGGGTTGAGCAAAGAATTGAAAGATAAATTTAGTGATACATATTTAAAAATTGGGGAAAATAATTTAAAATCTAATAAAAATAACGCATCGAAAATTTTTCTTTATTTATGCAAGGAGGCTTTGATGAAGAAGACATTCTATAGTCAAAATTTAAAATTCGATTGTATAACAGCTATTAAATCAGAAAAATCTGCAAAGGATTTTTATATCATAGGTTATGCCTCTACTCCGACGGTAGATAGACAAGATGAAATAATTACTGCACAAGCTTTAAAAGCAGCTGAAGGCGATTTACTTAAGCCCCAAAATTCAACTTTATTCTTAAATCATAATTATGACAAGCCAATAGGCAAAATAACTGAAGTTAAATATACAGACGCAGGTCTTTTAATTAAAGTACTAATTTCAGAAACTGAACCGAAAATTAGAAAGCAAATTGAAGAGGGTCTATGGACAAGCTTTTCAATTGGTGGAATCATAAAAGAAATTGAACAAGTCCATGATAAAGAATTAAATAGAGACATCGTTAAAATAACTTCAATTGAATTAGTTGAAGTTTCATTAGTTGGTGTCCCTGCAAATCCAGAAGCAAATTTAATTTCTGTTCTTTCTAAAAGCTTAACAGATGTAAAAATAGATAGAAAAGAATTAACTGAAAAAACACGAACCTCAACTTTAAAAGAATTAAAACTAAAGGGTAAAGAATTTGAAACAAAGAGAATTGATTTTACTAAATTTGATACAATTGAAAACTTCTTAGGTTCAGTTTCTCACGAGCAGAAGGTTTTGACAGCAAGTTATTCTTATTTTAAATTAGCTTTAATGTCCAAATCATTAACTGAAGTAGCAAAAGAATTAAATTATAAAATTACTAAAACAATTAATTTAGATTATTACGGTCAACTAACAAGACCTGAATATATGAACTTATCCGTATCGAGAAGTGAAAAAGAAGAGCTCTTGGTAGAAGGATTAATGTTTTTACAAAATGATAAAAATGAAAAATTAATCTTAAGTATATCTCCCGGTTGGAATTCTTTTAGCATTAATGTTTATTCAAATGCAAAATCAGGTGATTTAGCAAAGAACTTTCAAGATACATATATTACTTGGAGTAAAGAAAACAATTTCTTTAAGGGTGAAAAAATAAATCCACAAGGAGAATTTTTAAGTTTACCAGATATAAGTTTTGAAGATTTAAAAATAGTAGCTGACAAAAAGAAATCAATTGAAGTTGGAGCATTAGAATTCTTTAACAAAAAAGATATATATAAGAAAAATAGTCTTCCATTTAAAAGAGGTTTAATATTTGCTGGGGAACCTGGAACGGGAAAGACAATGACAGGAAAAGTATTAGTTGCCAATACAAAAAGCACTTTTATTTGGGTAACAGCAGGAGATTTATCTGATGGGTATGGTGGAATTGATACAGAAGCATTTAAAAGAATGTTAAAGATGGCAAAAGAACTTTCACCTTGTATTTTATTCGCAGAAGATGTTGATGATTATTTAGCTTCATCTGGAGCAGTTGATACAATCAAAACTCAAATGGATGGATTAGATTCAATGGATGGAGTTGTTACAATTCTTTGCACTAATTATGCAGAAAGAATTCCAAAATCTTTAATTGATAGACCAAGCAGATTTGATGACGTGATAATGTTTGATTTGCCAGATGAAATATTAAGGTATGAAATATTAGAAGCTCATACAAAGGCAATTGAGATAACAGATAGAGAAGTAAATTTAAAAGAAATAGCTAAAGAATCTGAAGGTTTAACTGGAGCACATTTAAAAGAAATAGCAATTTATAGTCTTTTATTAGCAGCCGATGACAGCAGAGAAATAATTGAAAATAAAGATTTAATAACAGCTTTAAATAAAGTAAAGAAAACAAGAGAACTAATTGCCGATTTAGAAGGCAAAAAACAATATGTCAATAAAATTAGAACCAGCAACTTAAAAGAAACACTAATTAAGGAGATGAGTATGGCAAAGGAAAAATTAAAAGAGGAAACTCTTGAACCTAAAGAAGAGATTAAAGATAAAGAACTAGAAACTGATGTTGAAAAAGCACTCGAAAAAGCAAGAGGAGATGGACAAGGCAATGGAGGAGACCGTCAAGGTGATGGCGGAGCTGATATTTGTGTCTGTCCAGATTGTAGTAAAGAAGTTACCCATACAAAAGGAACTCCTTGCAATGAAACTAAATGTCCTGATTGTGGAACTCCAATGGTTGGGAAAGCTTTAGATAAAGAAGTCGAAGAGAAGAAAGAAGAAGTTAAGGAAGAAAAAGTTGAAATAAAAGAAGAGAAAATTGAAGAGAAAAAGGAAGAAGAGATAGTAGAAGAATTCAATTTGGAAACTTCAATTAAATCAATCTTAACTAGATTGGATTCTTTGGAAGCAATTGTAAAAGAGTTTACTTCAAAATCAAATAAAGAGCCCGACATTGAAGAGCCGATTGAAAAAGAACTGAAAGTTGAAGCTAAAGAAGAATTAAAGGTTCCTGATAACACTGAAAAAGAAGAGAAAGTTGAAAGAAAAGGAATCGTAGAAGATAATAAATTAGATACCGAGGAAGAGAAATTATTGGCAAAAATCTCAGGAATGAGTATAACCGAAATAATGAATGATGCTGAAATTTGGAAAGAAATTCCCAAACAGATGCAAGAAGAGATGAAGAAAAATTATTTCACAAAAATGGTTTTATAGACCATATTTAAAAATTTACAACGAGGAGGTGTGTTAATAAAATGGATATAAATACGAAAAAAGCTTTTATGGAAGCTTTAATGAGAAAGACAGCAATGGCTACTGATACTGACTTGTATACCCCTGATTCTACTGACCAAAGCTATTTACCGAAACCGATAGCCGATGAGATAATTAAAGCGATTTATGAAAAGAATATTTGTCGACAATTATTTAGAACGATTACTGTTCCAGGAAAGACTCTGTCTATCCCTTCAGTAGCATATGATGAGGACCATATCTACCAGGTTGCGACCGGTGTAGGTACTTCGACTGTTGTTGGCGATGATGATGATAAACAGTTAGAGTATTCAACCTCTGCCGTGGTTTTAACCCCAGGTAAGTTGGCTGCAAAGGCTGAAGTAGCTAATGATGATATTAATGATGTAAACTTAGATGTAGTTGATTTGATTTTGGAGGCGTTTGGAATAGCATTTGCAAGAGCTGAAGAGAAGGCGATTCTCTCAGCAACTGTTAAGAATGCAGCTTCAGCGACTTATACTGATATAGTTTCTGGATTGTTCTACTGGGCAACAGATTCTTTGAATAATCAGACTGCAGTGAGTATAGATGCAAGCGGTGATTATGGAATGACTGATGGAATATCAGCAGCGATAAGAGAGTTAGGTATATATGGACGTGACGAGGTTATTCTTATCTGCTCAGATAAGTTTGCCCATTATTTGAGAACAGACAGAGGACTGAAAAATGATGTATTTGGAAGTGCTGTTACTGTTCAGAATGGTGTATTACCTAAGATTTATGGCGTGACTGTTTATTCTTCAAGTTATGTGGACGCAATTGATGCAGATAAAGGAATTTTAATTCCCCGAATGGAACCGATTATAGGACAAGGAAGAGGAATTCAGATTAAGCGAAAAGAGGATATCGAAAGAGATTCTCAGATTTTTGTTGCTTTTGAAAGATTTGATTTTCAGATGAGACATTTGACTTCAAGCAAAAGTGATGCAATTGTAAGATTAGACTTAGACACTACATAATCAGATAAAATAAAAATTCGAGGAGGGATATTTTTTATCCCTCCTCTTTTCTCAAACCTTAGTTAAGGAATGAAACTTTTAAAAATTCAATCAGTATTTTCAAAAATAAGACTTAATTTCCAAGAACAGAAACTTAAAATTCTCCCAATTCATTCGGGAGAATATTCTTTTGTTTTAATCTACGCTTATAAAATTGACCCTGAAAAATATCAAAGAGTAATCAAACCCCTACTGCAACAAGGGTTTTTTGTTATCTTTGCTTCTCCGCAACAACCACCCAATTCAATAGTTAATAATCGCTTAATCTATGTTAAAGTTTCTTCCAGATTTATGGGGATAACTACTTTTACTCCTAACACATTTAGAAAATTTAGTGCTGTTTCAGGATTAGATTCTCAAGGACATATAGAAGCAACAAGAGTAAATATGAAATGGAATATTGGATTAGTTGATTGTGATAATTTAAAGATTAAGAAGAAATTAATTAAGATAGACAACCCAGAGATGACTAATTATAAAATATTATTTGATACCAATTATGAAGCATCAGGAAGAGGGTTTGGGGATATTTTAATGTCAACTGCTATACTAAAGCAGATAAGAAAAAACAATCCCAATGCTCATATAACATATTCAACAAGACCTGAAGCAAAAATTATTTTTGAAAACAATCCGAACGTAGATGAACTAATAACAGTAACTTATGATAAGCAAAAATTTGAAAAAACTTTAGATGAATATGAAAAGCATTTTTTCTTAGGGAAAATGACTGAGGATTACACGATTGAAAGAAATCGCCAACCAAGAATTGATTCAATGGCGCAATTATTTGATTTAACCTTAGAATCAAAAACACCTGAATTATTTTTAACCCAAGAAGAACTTAGTAATGGCGAAAAATTTATTGATAAGGAAAAATTCAATATAGTTTTTTGTATGGAAGCTGTAGGCGCACGGAGAAGAATTAAAAGAAATTTATTAATAAAAATACTTCAAAAGATTAAAAAGTATGATTACAATATAATTGTTGTAGGTAAAGATAAAATTAATCTTCCAAGAGAGATTAATAACCTGACAGGAAAAACAAGTTTAAAGGAATTGTTTTCAATAATTGCTTTATCCAATTTAGTTGTAACAGCAGATAATTTTGTTAGCCACATTGCAGCAGCTTTTGACAAAAAAGAAATAATTTTATATACCACAATTCCTGCTAAATGGAGATGTAAATATTACGATAATGCAACCCCAATTCAAAGTAGTGCTGTGTGCTCTCCTTGTTGGAACTGCTATAAATTTGATAATAAAAAATGTATAGGTGGAGAACAATGTTCAGACAAGTTTGATGCCAATGAAATAGCTGAGAAAATCCAAAAAAGTAAATCAACAAAAATAGTTCAAATAGATAAAATGTTTGATTCAACTCCAACTAAAAAAGTAAATAGTTCACCCAACAAAAAAGCTATTTTAGTAAAAATGCCAAGTGGTGAATTAGGTGACAAGCTTGTTGTTTTGGGATTAATGAACGAACTTCAAAAAAAATATAAAGATTATAGATTAGATATTTACATTCAATCTGGAAGATATAATTCAAAAGATGGTTACGCTAGTTTATTTATCGATGGCGTAGATAATTGTTTTACAAAATTAAAAGATATTAAATATTCTATTTATGACAGAGTATTTGAAATATCACCATTTGGAATACACGATGCTGAATTAGATTCAGTTGTTAAAAAAGAAATTCAACTTTCAAGGTACCAACGTTGGGCAAAACAATTGGACTTCACTTTTATGGGTGAAGTTAATGCTAAATATATAGTAAGAGAAAGTGATTGGCAAAATAGAAGTGACATACCAAAATTTAAGTCTTCTAACCGTCCTATTATAGGTATAACTCCATTAACTTCTAACGTGGCTAAAAATTGGTCTGCAGATGATGCAATTCAATTTAATAAATGGCAACGAGTAATTAATTATTTATACGATAAAGGATGCAACGTTATAACATTACACCATTCACCTCTTAAATATGAAAACTGTTCAAATTTTGGTAATTTAAGCCCAAGAGAGCTAGGGTATTTAGTTTCAAAATTAGATTTATTAATCGGTTGTGAAGCAGGAACAACTCATTTTGCGGGCATCTTAAAAATACCTATGATTGTTTTAGTTGGTTCATCCAGTCCAATTGTTTTGAGGCATTATAACAACGTCAGAATATTGCATCGAGGAAACTGCTATTCTTGTAATAGATTTATATCATTGGATTTTGATAAGTGTGAATGCGGTTCAGTTAAACAAAATCCAAACTCAGAATGTTTAAATTTAGTATCCATTAGCGATGTTACTAATGAAATAAAAGATTTTAAAGGTGATGAATTTGCGAAAAAATATAAAATAAAATTATGATAAATAAACACATTATAATTTACTATAAAAAGCATTACGACAAAAAATGTCCTTGCTCGTACTGTGTTAACAAAAAAGGAATAATTGCTTCACTCCAAAAATTAGATTATTCTGTTGAAGTAAAAAAGTTTAATTGTGATTGGCCTCATTTTTTCCCAGCGGATAGACATTTCGATTATGCACTTTCTTACCAGAATAAAATATTTGGTGAATTTATGTTTGAAGCAGATAAGATGCCAGCTGGTGTTATAGAGTTTGCTCAAACCTACTTTGATTTTGTTATTTGTGGTTCAAAGTTTTTATATAATACCTGGTTGGACAGTGGTGTAGATAAAAGATTTTTAATTCCTGCAAGTTTAGGAATTGATACAAACATTTTTAATCATGCCGAACCAACCAATATTCTCTATCCTGATACTTTTAAATTTTTAAGTGTAGGGGCTTGGCAACATAATCACTGGCATGATAGAAAAGGATTTACTAAATTAATAGCTTCATTTAAAAGATTATATTCAAAAAATAAAAAAGTAATGTTGATAATTAAAACCAATGAAAATGCTCCTAAGGATATTGGTATCGATAACATTAAATTCATTAGAGAAAATTTATCAGATAATGATATGGCAAATTTATATAAAAGTTGTGCTATAAATGGAGCATATGTTTCTTTACACTCGGGTGAGGGATTTGGTAGAACCGATTTAGAAGCTTTATCTTGTGGTTGCCATATAGGTGCAACTGGGTGGTCAGGGGTTTTAGATTTTTTAAATAAAGATAATGCAACTTTATTTCCATATACTTTTACTAAATCAAAACTGTATACAAATGATTATTACTCAAATAATGTTCAACCAAATGTAGCACAAGTTAATATAAAAGCTGTTGAAAAATGGATGCTGGATATTGTAAAGCAAAAAGACACAAGTGCTGAATGCATAGAAACAAACGAATATAATTGGGGTAACGTTGTTAAAAATTTAATGAAAGAAATCAATGGGAGAATATAATGGTTAAAAAAGATTTACCAGATATCAATACTGCTAAATATTGGGATGAACTATATTTAAAAGGGGGAGAACGAGTTGGTTCTTGGAAAAATATAAAACCATTTCTAGATTATGAAATTGAAAATAAACTAAAAAATACTGATGAGACTATTTCTATGATTGATGTTGGGGGCTATACTGGTTATTCAGTAAGACAAGCTAAAAATGATTTCCCAAAATTAGAAGCTTGGAATTTAGATATAAGTCCTGTTGCAGTGGAAGATGGTAAAAGACTACACCCCGAAATAAAACAAGTATTGTTTGACATAAATAAAGACGTTAGTCCTTTAAATTTTGAAGGAAAATTTGACTTTATTCTCATGCAAGATGTAATGGAACATCTCCCAGAACCCATAGAAATGTTGGGTAAGCTTTATAAGTGGCTAAAAAAAGATGGTATTTTATGGGTGAATAGCCCTCATGATGAAGGTGATTGGGGAAGTAAAGAACATTTATTTAAAGAATTTAATCATGATGATGTTCATTCATTTTGGGAAGTTTGTCCTGAGATATGTATGTGCAATTTTAAAAATTATAATGAGGAACTTCAAGTGGCATTTAAAATAAGAAAAAGATGAGTTTATCAACTTACATTATAGCACAAAACGAAGAAATGGATATAGCTCAGGCTATTGAATCAGTTAAATCTATTTCAGATGAAATAATTTTAATAACTGATTTTAACATAGATAGAACTGTAGACATTGCTAAATCTATGGGTGCTAAAATAGTTTATTTTCCAGAATCATTTGACGTAATTAAAGACGGTTGGAGTAAGTATGAAAACTTTGCAATGAATCAATGTTCAAAAGATTGGATTCTAAAATTAGATGCGGATGAAATATTAACAAACCCAGAAGTTGTAAAGACAGCTATTAGTAAAAAACTTAACTCAGATGTTTTACTTGGAGTAAGAAGTGAAAATGTTTACGAGGGACACCCATCACAACTATCTTGGTTCCCCGAAGCTAAACATAAAATAGTTGATTCACAAACAGTTAGAAGAATCTGGAAAAATAATGGAAAAGAAAGATATGTTGGATTTATTCACCCAACATTCAATCACGAAACAACTCTTAACATTGAATATAATCTAAAACATACTAGCTACTCAAAGCCTTACGGATTACGTATTCGTAAATCAAGATTTTATAGTAGATTATTATTATACATTTGGGATAATCCCGACTTACGAGCTGGTCTTGGGGAGAATTGGTTCAAAGATTACATTCCTAAGAACATGAAAATGATTAGAAAAAGAGCTGCAAATTACATAAAATTTTATGAAACTGATTACGCTGGAGAAAACGCACACAAACAAACATTTGAAACAATAAAAATGTTGGCCCAAAGAGATGTCAGATGTATCGGTTCTAATAAAGATATCACAAATATGCTAACAAAACTTGGATTTAATTTTGTTAACAAAGAATGTGATACACTAATTTGCATAGATAATTATACTGATTATAAGCAATGTTATACTGACTTAAAAGATAAAGGTATTTTAATATTATTAAATAAACCAGATAAAGAGATTGAAAAATTATTTTTTCCAATAGCAACAGCTAACCCTTATGTTTATATTAAGAGGAGAATAGCGTAATGGCAAAAATACAATTTATGGCAATGCATCAATTTATGGCGAATATGATTGAGCCTATTGCAGTAGAAATGCATAAAAGAGGGCACGACGTCTACGAAAATTATAAAGCAGGGCTTTTTGAGGGTAACAAGTACCCGAAGTTTAGAGAGGGATATGATGCTACAGTTATATCTTATCATCAGTTTTGGAACAAGGAATATAACTTAAGAAGACATAAAAATATATTTTTCATGGAACATTGCGTAAGTCCTATTAAGGGTGTTTATGGGTTTCCCATTTTAGCTACTGGGAAAACATTGCTTGAAGAGAGCGTAGATTATGTTTTTGCTCAAGGACCAATGTTTATGGATTGGCTTAAATTAAATAGTCCAGATTTTAAAGGAGCATTACCAACTGGATTCTCAAGAGCTGATACATTATTAAATATGCCTGATACGAGAAATAGAATAATTGAGAAGCATAAGTTGGAAGCTAATAAGCCAATTATTGTTTATGTGCCAACTTGGGATGTTAAAACGGGAGCAGGGAAACCAGGCACAATGAAAGAGGGTTGGAAAGTTCTATCTGAAATGGGATTATCTAATTTACTTTGTGTTGCACATGCAAGTGATTACTTTGCAAGGCATGTATATAAAAATGACACAAGGGTTTTACAAAATGCTGACCAATATGAATATATCAAAGCAGCTGATTTAATAATTGGAGATATTTCTTCTGTGCTATTAGAATCAACTGTATTGAATAAGCCGATAATTCAACTTAATCAATTTAATGATTTAAGAAATTTTCAATTATTTCCTGCTTGGACTGACAATTCAAAAAGCAAAAATTTCACTAGTTTATTTGGCTACTATCAATTAGGAGACATAGTACGAATTGATAAGCAACCTATTAAATTAGCTATAGATGATGCTTTGATTAATCCTAATAAATATCAAGCCCATAGAGAATCTTGGAAAAGTAAGTCGTTTTATAATTTAGGTCATGCGACCGTAGCTTGTGCAGATGCAATGGAAAATATTTTAGGCAAAACAAAATGAAGCAAACAGAAGATACTCAAGTAGTTGTTTTAATGGGAGGATTGGGAAAGAGATTAAACAAAAAGTTACCAAAAGCAATGGTTGATGTTTGTGGTAAACCATTTTTTAATTATCAATTAAATTTAATGAAGCAAGCAGGGTTTAAGAATTTTTTATTTTGTGTTGGCTATAAAGCAGAAGTAATTAAAAATTACTTTAAAGATGGAAAAGAGTTTGGGGTATCAATTACTTATTCTTTAGATAATGCATTGGGCACTGCAGGGGCTTTAAAAAATGCTTACGAATATTTGGATGAAGATTTTATGTTAATTTATGGTGATTCATTTATGGATGTAAATTATTCAGAAATTATAACTGCATATTATAAGTTAAAAATAAAAGCAATGATTGCAGTTATTAAAAATGAAAATCTTTATGATAAAAGTAACGTGATATTAAGAGACGGCGGTGGTGGATTTCTGTTACTATATTGTTCAGATGATAAGTCTCGTTTAATTTCAGCATTAAAAAAGATTAATTTAAAACCAACTTGGTTTTCGTTTGAACATACAGGTGTAAAAACAATATTTAATCAATGATAAAATTAGACACACATACAAATAAATATTTTGAAGAATTGAATACAAGCGTACTAAATTGCTTCCCAAAGAACGGAAGTAAGAAAACAGTTTTAGATGTCGGATGCGGTTTGGGAGTTTTGGGAGGCGTTCTTTCAAAATTAAATTATAAAGTAACTGGAATTGAAAATGATGACGAAGTTATTAGAACAGCTAGAACTAGATTGGATTCAGTTATAATATCTGATTTAACAGATTATAGTGAAATTGACTTTACTTTAGATAATGATAAATTTGATTATATTGTTATATCCGATGTTCTTGAGCACTTGTATGACCCATTTAAGGTAGTAGAAGAATATTCCTATTTTTTAAAACCGAAAGGAAAAATTATAGTATCTGTACCAAATATTCTTGTGTGGGCATTTCGCTTTAAAATGTTGTTTGGTAAGTTTGAATATATGGATAGCGGAAACATGGATAGAACCCATATAAGATTTTTCACATTAAAAAGTATTAAGCGGTTAATTAAAGCAGCAAATTTTAAAATCATTAAAACTGATTATGTTCCATATTTCACAAGAGGACTAAGAAGACCATTTCAAAATCTATTAGGAATGAAAGGGTACCAAAAATTATATAATTTTTATCTTAAATATATTTATCAAATAGAATATGTACTTGGATTTTGTTGGAAACAAATGTTCGGATTTAGAATCGTTGTAATGGGGGAATTAAAGGAGGAAAGCAATGGGTAAAATAATCTATTCATATTATGTATTAGACCTCGTTCATAGAGGACATTTAATAGTCATGGAGAATGCTAAAAGAATAGTTGGCACTGGGGGTTTATCTGTTGTAGGTATTTTAACTGATGAAGCATGTATGGAAAAGAAACCAAGACCAATTTTAGATTTTGACACTCGATTTAGAATAGCAAAAGCATTAAAATATGCTGATATAATTATCCCACAAGAAACTTATTCACCAATGGATAATATCAAAGCTTTTAAACCCAATATTTTGATAGAGTCTATGACACATGGAGAAGAATATATAAAAAATATGATTAACACTGTTTCTCCAATGGGTATAGAAGTTATATCATTTCCATATTTCGATATTTTTAAGTCTTCAACGGCAATTAAAAAAAGAATTAAGAAAGGTATAAAAAAATGAAAAAAACATTACTAGTAATTTCGATGTTACTTTTATTTTCTGGGTGTGTAGGAGTAGGTTTTGATAAAAAATGCACTCTAATGCCTGATGAAATTTGGGTTTCGGGGGATTTCAATCCTGATAATAATTATGATATTAGCGAAGTCGGAGGAGGCTTAAAATGGAAATTAAAATGAAAGAATTAAAAATACGTTCGGCAATTAAAAGTATTATTTGGAGACTCATAGGGATTTTAATTTTAGGAGGAGTAACATTCTTTTATACTCGTAAATGGGTAACAACTTCTCTAATAACATTTATTCATCACGGGGTATTCTTATTTGTATTTTATGCCCATGAAAGAATATGGTTAAAATGTAAATTAACGGGTTTAAAAAGAAAAATTATAAAGTGTTTAACATATGAAACACTGTTAGGAAATCTTATTCTTGGGACAATTACTTATTGCATCACAGGTAGCTGGAAACAAATGACTGCAATTACACTAACATACATAGGGATTAAACATTTGATATATATATTTAATGAAATAGTATGGGAGAAAATAAAAACAGGAAAGGTAACATAAATGAAAAAAGTTCTAATAACTGGAATTTGTGGGCAAGATGGTTCATACCTTGCTGAATTATTATTGAGCAAGGGATATGAAGTTAGCGGAATTGAACGAAGAGTTGCTATTGAAAACATTGATTCAAGATATAGTAGAATAAAGCACATTAAAGACAAGATAAAACTATATTCCGGTGACATTAGAGATTATGCAAGGATGTTTGAAATAATCAATGAAGTACAACCAGATGAGTTATATCATTTAGCAGCACAAAGCTTTGTTGGCGTTTCCTTTAAAGACGAACAAACAATCTTACAAGGGAACATTGGCGGGACAGTTAACATTTTAAATGCTTTAAGAAAGATAAAACCATACTGTAAATTTTATCATGCAAGTTCAAGTGAGCAATTTGGAAGTGCTTTACAAACACCTCAAACAGAAGATATTCCATTCAACCCAGTGAGCCCCTACGGTATTGGTAAATGCACAAGCTTTCAATGGACTAAATTATACAGAGAAGCTTATAAGATGTTTTGTTGTAACGGGATTCTTTTCAACCATGAAAGTCCTAGAAGAGGATTTGAATTTGTAACACGCAAGATAACTAGAGCAGTAGCAAACATTCATCTGGGAAAGCAACAGCGATTAGAACTTGGGAACTTAGATGCTAAAAGAGATTGGGGTTTTGCCGGAGACTATGTAAAAGCTATGTGGTTAATGCTTCAACAAGATAAACCTGATGATTATGTTATAGCAACTAATATCGTACATTCAATAAAAGATTTTTTGCAAATAGCCTTTTCATATGTTAATTTAAATTGGGAAGATTATGTTGTAACAAACGTTAAATTTTATAGACCGTTAGACGTAAATCTATTAAAAGGAGATTACAGCAAAGCTAAAACAATTTTAAACTGGGAGCCGGAAGTAGAAATTTATGGATTAGTTAAAATGATGGTTGATAACGATATTAAACAAATAAAAAATGGCTAAAGATAAATACCGTTTATTATTAGAAGAATTTGTTTGCAAGTATAAGAAGCTTGATATTAGAAAGAGGGAGGCTATCTTTTCTCAAGATACAATCATATTTAGTTCAATGGTAAAAAAGCAGTCAATATTAACTAATAAATATGCTAATAAGCTTAAATCAATTTGTAATGAATAATTTGTTTAGGTGGTCGTTTAGAATGCTTAAAAACACCTTCCCAGTAGGTTCTAAGGGTGAAATTTAAACGAAACAAGGCTTATATATAGTAATACCTTAATATAACGTAAAGCTTAAAATAGAGCATTTAAAACGAATGGGGGAATAAATTGAAAGGATATATAATAAATATATATAACAATAATATTTTCTTTATTAATACAGGAGACAAATGAAGCTATTAATACTAAGTTCTTTGAATGATATTAAAGAGAAGTTTTTAAACAAGACTTTAATAGAGCATTTCATTAATCAATACAGTAAGAAGTTTGATATTAAGATATGCTCTAAGTTTGTAGAAGTGCGAAATATAATTGACCCCAAATATTTAGAACAAGATATGGATTTAAAAAGATTACTATTAGAGTTTGATGAAGATTTCATTTTAATTGTAGGGGCATTCATAGCAAACATTGATTTTGATAAGCTATTACTTTATCATAAAAATCATTCAAAGAAATGTACGGTTGTCTTTAGAAATCTTGTTAAAGATAAGACCACCCCAATTTATAAAATGAATGATAAAAAAGATGTAATTTCTTGGAATAAGAAAAGATACATAAATTGTGGAGTATATATATTTAAAAAAGAAATGGATTTTTCAAATATGAAAACGCTAAATGTATTTATAGAAGAATTAATTGAGCAAAGAGAACTTCGTGCTTTTGTGCATAAAGGATTTTACTTTAGAAAGAGACAAAAATTTGATAATATTAAGCAAACGTCACGAAATAAAAAGTTTTTAAAATAGGAGGAACAAAAAATGTCATATTTACTAACCGAATCAGAAATAGCGGCTTTAACTGGAATCACTCAATCAGACATCCCAAATGATGTAATTGATTTAGCTGAAGACCAAGTAAAAAGAGCATTGTCAAAAGATTACAAGACGGAGTCTGAAACAGAAACTTTTTATTTATATACTGAGCAAACTTACGTCCAATTAAAGCACCGAAATATAGTAGCAGTATCTAGTTTTACAATAGAAGATGTTAATGAGACTGGATTAGATGAAGACGAAGACGAATTTAAGACATTTAAAGAAGAAGGAATTATTCGTTGCACTCAACTTACAACGCTTAAAGAAATTGAAATTGTTTACACATATGGAGCTTGCACAGTTGAAAGTTTAGATAAATATTTACATCTTTTATATGTATTAAAGTTAATACTCTTTTCAAATCCTGATATAATCCCAGCCGGTAAGATGAGTGAACGAATAGGCGACTACGCAATTACTTATAACGTTGTAGATTTAAAACAACGCCCTAAAATGATTGATGATGAGATAAATAAAGTAATTCTTTCCGGTGAAGATACACTCCATTTCATCTAAAATTCAAGTCATTTAATTTTCTAACACCAATTATTTTCACGCACATCAAAAAAGCATTGATTTCATTGCCTTTTTTAGTTAAAAATAACTAAAATAAACCTTTACTTTTTTTTATAAAGGTTTAATATAGATATATGGATGGGATAAATAAAAAATTATTAACCGGACAAAACAAGGAGGACGAGATGGCACGATTCAAAGAAGGTTATGGAATAAAAGTAAATAGCATAAGAATATCAAAAACATTATGGTTAAATACTGTAATAGTTCTTAATTGTAGTGATGATGAGAATAATAAAATACAGTTTCAAAGTTACAAGAAGCTAAGAAAGAAAGACATAGAATTAAAAATAACTGACTAATTATTAACCTAATAAAAAGGAGGGAAAGATGAAAGATTACAAGGCAAAGAGAAGGAAATTATTTCACACTCAAGAAAGCCTGGAGCTACTCAAGGCAAAGAAAAAAGAAACTATGCAAG
>Ga0208904_1001250_pt1 | contig 17809 bp, 19 predicted proteins | sample AntAceMetag02UKB_FD_184774 | JGI IMG/M metagenome (GOLD analysis project Ga0208904, IMG submission 184774) | Saline lake microbial communities from Ace Lake, Antarctica - Antarctic Ace Lake Metagenome 02UKB (SPAdes) (version 2) | ecosystem: Environmental > Aquatic > Non-marine Saline and...
CTGATACTCCAAGCCCACTTTGATTTTGAGATTTTTTTCCCAAATTTCTTTTCCCCAAGTTTTTGTCATGTTATTTTTGTGATTAAGAAGGTTTAAAAAACTTTCTTGTCAATGAAGACTATGGAGATGGGTAAAAAAAATATTTTTAAAATTGCTATAGTTATTGGAACGCGGGCAGAACTTATTAAGACTTTTCCCATAATGTTAGAACTGCAAAAACGTAGTACTCCTTATTATTTTATACACACAGGGCAACACAATCTGGGAGATTTGTGTAAGATTTTTTCCGTGAAAAGTCCTGACATTGTTTTGACGAAAGAACCCAAAAAAAGTTCTAAATTTAATTCTCAGCAGACTAAAGCAATTTTTTGGAATTTAAAGCTGATTGGAAAAATAAGGAAGGAGTTGAGGGAGTTGAGGGAGTTGAAATATGTTCTTTATCATGGTGATACCATGACTACGGCCTCTGCATCTATTGCTTCTTCTAAAGTAATGAATCCTTTTAAAAAATATAAAAATGTTCATCTCGAGGCTGGTTTGCGAAGTTGGGATAATTTTGAGCCATTCCCAGAGGAAATTTCTAGAAGAATTGTTGGAAAATTTTCTGATATCTTATTCGCGCCCTCAGAAGGATCTAGGAAAAATCTTGAAAAACTAAAGAATAAAAATATTCTTGTTTTTGGAAATACTATTGTAGACTCTGCTCATTTTGCTCTTAGTTTGGCAAGAAAAAAGAAAATTAAGCCTCTAAATAAGAAGAAATTTGCCATTGTTACAATTCATCGACATGAAAATCTTAAAAATAAAAAAAGGATGGGGGAAATTGTTGAGATTTTGTCGTCAGTAGAAATTCCTTGCTATTTTGCTGCGCATGATAATACTTTAAAAAAATTAGAGGAGTTTAAATTATTAAAGAAATTAAAAAATAATAATAACATTAAATTAATTAAGCCTATGGATTATGTTTCGTTTATTTATCAAATAAACAAATGCTCTTTAATTATTTGTGACGGGGGTTCCATGCAAGAGGAAAGCTTGATTTTTAAGAAGCCGTGTATTATTTTGAGATATGCCACAGAGAGGCCGGAGGGACTGATTACAAATTTCCAGTTTTTGACAAAGTTTGATATTAAAAAGACCAAATTAAAAATTAAGGAGTATTTATCTCCTAATTTTAAAATTAAAAAGTTTAAAAATCCCTATGGAGAGAAGGGCTTAAGCAAGAAAATCGTTGAGGTGTTAATAGAATGAAATTGCATTTAGATTGTGGGAATAATAAAAAGAAAGGCTATATTAATTGTGATATTTCTCCCTCGGTGAAACCTGATAAATTTAGTATAATAATAGATCTCTTTAAAAAAAATATTCCTAACCGTTATTACAAAATATTTAGAAAAATTGTTAAGAAATATCAATTAAGAAATTTTGATAGATCGTTGTTTGTAAAAATTTATTTAAATAATTTGGATTTTTGGATTTTAATTGATCCTGCAAATGGGGAGCTTGATGAATTTTTATTTATTAATAAAAAGAAGTTATATGAATCAGATATTATACAAACCTCTGTGGGAAGGTTTTAGAAAAAGGGAAGGTTTTAGCTTTTGAGCCAATTAAAAAAGTTTATGAACAAAATAAAAAATCTAATGAAAAAAATAATTTAAAAAATGTTAAATTATATAATTATGGTTGTAGTGATAAAAATCTAATGAAAAAAATATATATCAATTTAGAAAATGTTGCCGGATCTTCTTTAATTGAGAAAAAATCTTTTTTAGAGAATAGAAAAAAATATGATAAAATAGAAAACATAAAGGTTGTTAACTTAGATAATTTTTTAAGAAAAGAAAAGAAAATAGATTTTATTAAAATAGATGTTGAAGGATTTGAATTTCAAGTGTTAAAAGGCATCAAGAATATATTGAAAATAAAAAAACCTAAAATGGTAATAGAATTTTCATCTTATATTTATGAGAAAGAGTATAGGGGTCTTTCTAAGCAAATTATAAACTTTTTATTTGGTTTTTATAAATATATAGAAATAATTGAAAATAAAAAAATTTATAAGTCCGCAAGACCTCTTTTAAAAGATGCTTTAGGGAAGCAATTAAATTTTTTTTGCTATAATTAAATTTCAATCATTTTTTCTTTACTTTTCTTATGGCCCTTGTTATTTTTTCCATAATTTGGCTTTTTGAATATTTTTAAATAATCTCTAGCCTGAAAATATTTAAACAAATTTCGTTTCAGAAAAAAGGCATTTGTCCCAGTATTATCACAACATATTAAAGAATAACCTTTGGATTCTCCAAGTTTCTTTAATGCCAAGAGACTTGCTCCGAAGTAATTTGTACCATCCCATGTTCTTTTAGAATTATATTTTACAACTTTGCTTTCTGGGGGGGATATGGATGAGTTATATTCTATAATAACTAGGCGTGGATTATATTTTTTAATAGCTTTCCAGACATAATAGTCATTAAAATCTATATCAATAGAGAGTAAGTCTATATTTTTTGGTACATTATATTTTTTAAATAATTTTTCAATGTTTTCGGCAGTTATGAATTCTCTTCGTAAGTTTATTTGTTTGTTTTTATTTTTTCCATCCATCAATAAACCTTTCCAATTTTTTCTTAATCTAAGGTACCGCGTATTTGACTCGGTTCCGTCTTCGACTCCAAATTCTACATAAAATTTGTTTGTGGTTTTTATTTTGTAAAAGATGTACTCTATTATCCCATCTTCTCCATTTTGAGAATAAATACTTTTTTCAAAAAGATTTATATTGGAGATATTTTTATCCTTAAGGAAATTAAACAAAATATAAAATTTGATACTAGAAGAAAAAAACTCTATTTTTTGTAAAGTTTTTTTTAGCATTTTTTTATTCATAAGGGACATAATATTATAGCCTTTAAAAATTGCTTGTTTTCTTGATTTGAAGAAAGTTTGTCTATGTATTTAAATAGGTAAATTTCTTATTTTTGTGATGAAAATAGGTTTAATCGCGAGAAAATTCGATGAGAATAGTGGGAGCGGGGTATGGATTTATGCTGAAAAATTGAGTAAGAAATTGGAAGAGAAGGGGATTGAAGTATATAAAATCGAACAAAAAGGCTCTGGATTAAATAGCAACAGATACCATAAATTTTTTCATGATTGGATAAATATTCCTTTAGAATGTTTAAAATTATATTTATTTGAGAATGTTAAAAAATTTCATTTTTTAAGTGAAAATCAGGGGGTGACTATTCCATTACTAAATCTTTTAAAAGTAGAAACAATTGCCTCATTTCATGATTTAATGCGAACTCCTAATATTCAAAATAGTTCAGATAGAAGACATTTTTGTTTGATATATTGGCTGGCATCAAGGGCAACAAAAATTCACTGTAATTCAAGTGAAACTAAAAAAGATCTTTTAGAAAAAATTAAAACGAATAAAGAAATTAAAATAATTCCAGTTAATTATAGAGAATTTAAGCCATTGAAGAAAAAAAGCAAGGAAATAGTATTGGGTTATTTGGGAGCATTGAACGATCGCAAAAGACCTGAAAAGTTATTGGAAATTGAAAAGGAGTTAATTTCAAGAAAAAAAATGTTAAGGATAGATATCTGGGGCAAAGGGGGGGGTTTTAAGAAGATAAAGCAGAAAAAGAAAAATTTGATAAAATTGAAAGGTTTTGCCCCAGAAGGTAAATTAAACGAAATCTACTCTTCTTTCGATTTTTTATTATTCCCTTCTGCTTATGAGGGATTGGGATTGCCAGTAATAGAATCGGCTATGTGTGGGGTTCCTATTTTTATTTATTCCGATGCAAAGATTCCTCCAGAGGTAAAGGACTTGTGTATCATTTGTAAGAATTCGAAAAATATGATTGAAAAGATATTAAGAATGAAAGCTGTTGAAAAAAAGCTGTTGAAAAGAGAATTAATAAAGAAGGCGGAAAAATTTTCCTTTGACAAGAATGTTGAAAAGATGATTAGTTTTTATAAATTGAAATATTAACAATCTGTGTTATCTTCGGCTATTTCTTCTCGTGGGAACCTTTCTACCCTTTCTAAATCTGCTTCGACCATCTCCTTCACTAATTCTTTAAGTCTCGCTTTAGGAGTCTATTTTAATTTTCTCATGGCAAAAGTATATAAATAATTTTTATCTGAAATAATTATGAAATATGCCTCAATAAAAGTTGTTTTTATGTTTATAGTTTTATTTTCGTTTTTACCATTTACTTGTGGGCAATCAGATGATTCTGATGTAACTTTTATTGCACTTGGACATGTTTATGGAGATTATGACGCTTTGAATTTGAGTATTCCTTTAATTGAAAAAGAAAATCCTGATTTTGTTATATTTCTTGGAGATTCGCTTGCAGCGCCTGATAATTCTTGGGATGAACTGAAATCTTTTGTTGATAAAATTTCTTCTCCTGTTTATTTTGTTCCTGGAAATCATGATGTCTATGTAAATGGAACCAGGGGAAATTACTTGGAAAAAATGTCAGAGGACTTATATTATAACTTTAGTGTGGGTGGAATAGATTTTGTTTCACTGAATACTGTCACAGATGATATTGCACTTTATGATCTTTCCTATGAGCAAGTTGGCTTTATGGAATCTATTTATGAGGGTAGTGCGAACAAGAAAATTATTTTTATGCACCATTGTCTTTTCTATAATTACGATAATCAGTTTTGTAATTCAAGGCCTTTTATCGATAATAATAATTGGAATAATATTATTCCTGCCATCAAAGAAAATACTATCGCAGTTTTTGTTGGAGATGTTGGGATTAATGAGCCATATTTTGGATATGAAGAAGATTCTGTTTCTTATTTTGGAGTTGGGTTTTCTGGAAAGGAATCCCAGTTAAAAATACCTCAACATTTTTTGAAAGTTATAATTCATGAAGATGGGCTAACTGTGACTCCAATTCCGATAAGACAAGATTTAACAAAAATAAAATATTTTCAAAGAATGGATAAAAAATTTACCGTTTTGGCGAAATCCTTTATCAAAAAAAACTTAGCTATAGTTTTAAAAACATTTTCTATAGCAATTGCTTTATTGTTATTAATGGTATTTTTTCTTTCTTTTAAGGTTTTAAAAAATCGTTAAAACAAAAAATCTATACCATAGACATATTTTGAGCTTGCAGTTAGTCTAAATGGAAAATAAGAGGTAATTTCTGAAGCTGTGAAATCATTTTCTCTAGAATATTTTAATTCTACTATATTTCTTTCTCTGTCTTCAAATTTTTCATAAAAATTATTTCCATGAACCTTTATCCTGTAAAAAACAAGATTGTTGTCCAATGTAATTCTAAAAGATTTGTTAGCAGAAATAAAATATTTTCTAGTATAGCTATTTAGCAATGCTGGTCTTGACATTTTTAGTAATTCAGCAACCCACTTCGGAAGATTAGAATTGCCAAAGATTTCTTTTTGTAGATTTTCAAATGAAAAGTTTTTATCTAAAACAAATGGATGTAGAACAAATGCTTTTTTTCTTCCGAGCTTTCCTTCTTTCATTTTTAATTCTAGAACTGGCCTATCAATTTTTCCAAATAATTCTCCATACCATCTTATACGTATTTTTATTCTCTTTGAAAACCCACCAACGTTCTCATGATAATTTTTTAAATTTGCAGAATCAAAATAAATATTATTAATTTCCCTTTTATAAAATGCTTCTGAGAACATGGCTGGATGGTGTAAAATTAGACATTCAATTTCTTTTATATCCATTTCTGGAACTATAAATTTTCTTTCATATCTGTACACCTCTTTAGATAATTGTTTCTTCATATAATTTTTTGAATGTATTTTTAGTTTTGTCTAGAATAATAACACCGTTTAAAAAAAGTTCTGAATCGTCCTCAACAATATATTCATTTTCACAAGAATAAAAGTTAATATTTTCCGCTCTAATTGTTGATGGTCCGAATTCTGCCTTTTTCTGATAAACTGCTAGTCCATATGTTGCATTATAAATTTCTATGTCCTCTAAAAAAACTTCTGAAAAATCTTTGCTTGCAATCCCGATATATGCTATGCCATTAATTTTCAGCCCTTTTATGCTTGCAGCACCTCGTTCACCTATGCTAATTCCCTTGTCTCCTGCATTAATAATTTCTACGTTAGTTATTTCCGTTTTGATTCCAGAAATATCAATGCAGTCATTTCCACAATTTTCAAAAATAGTTTCTATAATTATTCCCCCTCCAAAATCGTCATCGAGACAATCTGAGAAACAATTCTTGAAGATAGTTTTTTCTATTTTGTATTCAGAGCTGATTATATCCACTGAATCTTCAGACATTATATTTAAGATACTTACCTTATTCATTGTAAAGGGCGCTTCGTTGAATGTAAGAGCTCCAGAAAGTTCCCATCCTTCTTTCGAGGGATTGGTCAAATTAGAGAATTCTACATTTTCAAAGGAAGAATTTTTTTCTGTATTAAAAACTGCAAGTCCTTGCCCTGTTTTGTCAGAAGATGAAATTTTTATTGGATTTTTAGAGCTTCCACGAAAATTCAATGAAGAATAAGACAAAATCATCGATTCGTCTATTAAATCTATCTCTGTTCCTTCCTTGGCGAAAACAGTGAATCCCTTAGGAATTATTAAATCTTTTTTCAGCGTCCAAGTCCCTTTTCTAAATTCAATTACCTTGGTTCCTTCATAAACTTCTAAAAATTCGAAAGAACTTAAATTGGACTCTTGTCTTATGAAATCTTTTTTAGTAAAATTTTCTTCAAAATATGACCAAGGTAAAATTTCTATATTATTTGAAGTTTCAACTCCAAAAATTTTATAATTAACTTTCAAATTAAAAATCCAGCTCTTGTTAAAATTTAATGGTTTTTCAAACTTAAAAATTTGATATTGTGGTACACTTGAAAGATTCCATGGTTGTAATAAATTTTGTTCTTGATTTAATTTAAAATTAAATTCGCCATGACTGATACTTTCAATTTCAACCGGCAAAGGATTTACATTGGCGATAGATAAAATAATATCGTCTTCCTCTTTCTCAATAAAATAAGCATTTATTCCTTTTAATGGATGCAATAATCCCCTTATCTGACTTTGCCCTCTATATGCTGCATCAGAAGAAAAATAATAAAAAACATTATTTTTATGAATAATATCTATGCTTTTCTCTATTTCTTCATTTAAATTTACGAACAAGTTGTCTAGATATTCTTTTTGCGACATTCTTTCTAATTCTTTAATATATTTTTCAAAAATAATTTTGTCTCTTAATATTAAATTAGAAAATCCTTCAAACTTAAAAGGACAATTTGAAATGGACTTCTCTGAGTATATACAGTCTGGAATATATTCTTTTAGAGCTTCTCCGGAACCATCCATCCTGCAATTGCCGTCAAATCCAATTGGTTCCAGCAGAGAAGTTATGGGGTTATAATAGATTCTTGTATTATGCCAAACCTTATTATGAGGACAATTCATTAAAGTACTGACCGCATAAAACTTTGCAATTTTTTCTGTATCAAAAATTTCATGTGGCTGTATATCTCCCCTACGAAGAGACTCTAAAAGATTTTTTCCTTTTTCGAATTGGGCAAACTTAATAGCATCATTTAAAATATTTTCTTCACTTTCAAAAGTAATTACTGGGCTACTATAAAAACTTTCAGTTAATTCAAAAGGTATGTTGTCTTCTCTTGCAAAGTTTTCAAATGCGATATCCTCATCAAATTTTAAAATAACCCCATCCCTTCTTTGGTTGTTCTCAATTAATTCTTTTGAAAAATGTTCTTCTAGCGCATAAATTCCTTTATTGTCTCCATTTATCACTACTTCAACAAATTTATATCTTAAGCCGATTAATCCTTCAAGCTGCAGTGCTCTTTGGTAAATCATTTCGTTTAAGTCCTGTCTGGTAGAAGGATTTTGTAGCGAAAATATTTCCATTCCCAAAATTTTATCATCTCCTTTAACATTAATTCTTAAGGACCACTTATCTCCTGTCCAATGATCTGGCAAGTCCCCTTTTAATCTTAATTTTACTTTGTGAGATTCTCCATTATGAGTAATTGTAGCTGGGACATAGTCTTCTCCAGAAGAAACTAATGTACCAAGTTCAATAGCTTGTTGTCGTTTGTATGCTATTTTCTGATAATCTTCAAATTTTATATCTATAATTAATTTGTCTGGACTTGAGAATTTGCCTATAAAATAATTGTAAGGAATTTTAATATTTTGTTTTAAAATACCTTGTGTAAAAATTTTTAATTCGTGAAGGTTATTTATTCCAATTGCACTTAAAAATGTATATGCTCTTCCTGATGGTTGATCGAATGTCCCAAAATACCCGGACGCAATTAGGCCCGAGAAAAATCCAACAAACAAAATAATTAAAATAAAGAAAAGTTTATGGGCTTTTTTTGTCCAATTATTAAATAATTTTTTTCGTAAAAACAAAATGCTTTTTTTAAGATAATAGAAAAAATTATCTTGTTTCTCTTCTTTCAGTTTCATTTGTTAAATCCCCGATTTATCTAAATAGCTAATTCTAATTGATTTAGAAAGGTTTTCAAGCTCTTTTTTTGTTTTTTCGATACAGTTAAAGGATTTAAAATCAACAATAAGGGATACTTCCAGCTCTCCAGTTTCGGTTTTGTCAAAGCGCTTAAGTGTTGCGGCTAAAGAATTTTTCTTGGCAATTTCAACAATTTTTTTAAGAGAAATATTTTTACCAGAAATTATTAAATGGAGATTTTGATGGTTTTCTTTTTCGGTGGAAAAATGCCTCGTCCAAAGAAAGAGGGAAATTACGAAAAAAGAAACTGTCGTAATTAAAAGTTGTCCTGCCCCGCATCCTACTCCTATCGCGATACACAAAAATAAAAATGATAGTTCTTCGGGTTCTTTGATTGCGGAACGAAATCTAACAATAGATAGCGCACCTACTAGCCCTAAAGAAAGTGCGAGTGAAGACTTGACTATAGTAATTATTAGCGTTGTGGTCATGGCAAGTAGAATGAAATTTCCTGTAAATTTTCTTCGATTGGATAGTGATTTCCCATATCTAATATAAATCTTACCTAGAATAAATGATAGTGTCGCAGCTACCAGTAGAGCCAAAACAATAAATGTGATATTAATATCAATTGAACCCGTAGCTAAAAATTCCTCGAATGTGCCAGTTTTTACCATAATAATTCTTTGAGAAATTGCCTTATAAGTATTATTGTGACAAAGATTAATATATTTTAGAAATTAAATATAAAAATTACTTTTGTTTTGTTTTTCCAATCTTTTCAAATCAGCTTCAACTATTTCTTTTATCAACTTTTTGAATCTCATTTTAGGAATCCAGCCTAATTCTTTTTTGGCTTTTGTAGCATCCCCCATAAGAGAATTTACTTCATTCGTCCTAAAAAATTTCGGGTTAATGGCAATTATTTTATAGGGCAATCTTTTTAACATGCTTTTATTATATATTCTCATGAAAAAAATGAAAGTTAACACAATTTTTGGAGGACATCAGATTTATCAAGAGATTGTTAATTATCCCCCGAAAGGTGTTGAATATATTAGAGTTTCTGAGGAAACCAAAGAGGGTAAATATTATGAATCAAAAAAAATGAAAGAGAAATTGGGAGCAATGCTTCAAAAGTTGAAAATACCTCGTATGATTTATGTTAGGCCTGGAAATTACGATTTAATACACTCCTCTAGGGGAATTATCCCATTAAATAAAAAACCATGGGTAATTGACATGGAGCACGTCCATTCTTTTTTTGGACTAAATCCGGAATTAACGAAAAATAAATTCTGGAGGAAATTTATAGAGAGAAAACTTGCCTCAAAATATTGTAAGGGGATTTTGTGCCATTGTGAGGCGACTCGGCAGGCATTTTTTCATTATTTAGATTGCTCAAAATTTAAAGACAAAATAAAAGTATTATATCCCTCTTCACATATTATTCCAATAAAGAAAAAGAAGCATAAAAAAATTAGAATTTTGGCTGTGCTTAGTATATTTGAAGGAAAATCTGGTCCTCAGGTTCTGAAGGTTTTTTCTAAGATTGAGAAAAAATATCCGAATGTGGAATTCTGGATTCGGGCGGATGTTCCGGAACAAATGAAGAAAAAATTCAATTTGAAAAATGTTAAATATATGAAATATCTAGGCGATATTATTCCCCGGGAAAAACTTTTGAAAGATATATACTCAGAATGTGATATTTTGTTTTATCCTACTCTTTGTGATAGTTTTGGTTATAGTCTCATTGATGCAATGATTGCAAAAATGCCAATTGTGGGGACAAATCTTTTCGCAGTTCCGGAAATTGTTAAAGACGGAGAGAATGGAATTATTGTTAAAATTCCTAGCTATAAACTTAAAGAAGGCTATGTTCAGTCATTTTCTCAGTCAAAAATGAGAGGCAAAACCGAGAAGAAATTTATAGCTGATTGTTATGGGGCATTGGTAAAATTAATTGAAAATAAACCACTAAGAGAGAAGATGGGGGGAAGGGGATTTGATAGAATCAGTAAGGGAGACCTTTCCATTGTTGCTAGAAATAAAAAATTAGAAAAAATTTATGAGAAAGCAATAAAATGAAAAAACATTTTGATGTACTTATTTTGGATTCACGATACAAGCATTCGCTATCGGTGATTAGATGTCTCGGGAAATATGGATTAAAAATACTTGATGGCTCAAAAGAATTTAGTCCGTCTAAATTTTCTTTGTTTTCCAAAAAAAGTTTTAAATATAAAAATAATTCTTTTGAAAAAGATTTAATTGAACAATTAAGAAATAATTATGTTGATTTAGTTATCCCCATAGATTATGCATCCAATATTAAATGTTCTAAGATAAAAAATAAGATAAAAAAATATTCCAACATCATTACATCTGATTATAATCTCTTAAAAGTTGCTTCAGATAAAGGGAAGATGGCTAAATTATTAAAAAATATGAAAGTTCCTTTACCAAAAAGTTATAATATAAAAAATATAAAAAATATAAAAAATATAAAATTAACAGGGAAAGTTGTTATAAAATCTATTAAAGAAGAGTTGGGTAAAAAGGTTGAATATGTGTTTTCTTTTCACGAAATGGAAAAAAAATTAATTGAAAGACTTGATTTGTATGGTTCTCAAATTGTTCAAGAATATATTAAGGGATTTGGCTGTGGATTTTTTGCACTATGTGATAAGGGGAAAATTTTGCAAAGCTTTCAGCATAAAAGAATTAGGCAATATCCTGAAAGTGGAGGAGTGAGTTCTGTTGCTGAAAGTTTTTATAATAAAAGAATGGAGAAATATGCGAAGGAAATAATTAAAGAATTAAAATGGACCGGTGTTTGTATGGTAGAATTTATTTACAATAAGGAGGCTGATGAATTTTATTTTATTGAATTTAATCCTAAGTTTTGGGGATCTCTTGATCTGTCTATATCTTGTGGGATTGAGTTTCCTTATTTGTTGTATAAATTTTCTAAAGGTGAAAATATTATCAAAAAAAACTATGAAATAGGCAAACGATTTCAATGGATGTTGCCTGAAGATATTATAAGAATAAAAACCTCTACTCATAAATGGAAATCCACTAAAGAATGGGCTTCGGATCTGTTTGATAAAAAAACCAAAACTGATTTAGGATATATTTTTAAGGACCCCTTTTCTACATTAATTAAAATAGGTGGCACATTTTATAGGCTATTGAAAAATGAAACTTAAATTAGATCTACACATACATAGCGAATATTCTTATGACTCTAATTCCAAAATTAATTCAATTATAAAAAAAGCTGAAAAAATAGGATTGGATGGTATCGCCATAACAGATCATGAAGAATTTTTTGGAGCAGAGATTGCAGCTAAAAAAAGTAATAATTTAATTATAATTAAAGGACAGGAAATTGATACTGAGTATGGAGACATTATTGGTCTTTTTTTGAAACACAAAATTGAAACACAAAAATTCGCAGCCGTAATCTCTGAAATAAAAAGACAAAAAGGAATTGTCGTGTTGCCACATCCCGCCAAATTTCATATTTTAGTTGATGAAGTTTTGAAAGAAATAGATGTTGTTGAAGTTTTTAACGCTAGGCTGGGATATGAGGAAAATAATATGGCTAAGAGGTTGGCAGAAAAAACTAAAAAAAGAATTATAGCAGGAAGTGATGCGCATTTTTTATTTGAAATTGGAAATGGAATAACTATTGTAGATTCTAAATCAAGGAAAATTGAAGATATTAAAGATGCAATATTAAGCGGAAAAATTAAAATCATCCAAAAACGGTCAAGAAAGTGCTTTCAATTTTTAACAAAGTTTGTAAAAATTTGGAGACGGAAAAAATGACTCTTAGTATCTCTATACATGTGGATGGATATTATGGATTGGTGAAAGGGGTTCCTAATTTACTAAAATTATTTGATAGATACAACATTAAAGTAACTTTTTTTATTAATATGGGAAGAGAGGCTAATATTTTTCAACTTTTAAGATATAGAAAAAATTCTCAAATTTCCGAAGGAGATAAAAAGGTTTTTTCTAGATATTCAAAAAAAGAAATATTAGAAATGATGTTACTTAATAGAGCTCTTGGGGGAAAACATAAAAAATTGCTAAGAGAAATTGCTAAGAGAGGACACGAAGTAAACCCTCACTGTTGGAGTCATTTGCTTTGGTCTAAAAATTTTGATGGAATTAATCATCTAAAAGAAATACAGAAAATGAAAAAATCTTATTTCGAAATATTTAGAGAAAATCCCAAAGGATTTGCACCTCCTACTTGGAAATTTAATGACAAGGTTATTGGCATTTTAAAGAGGGAAGGTTTTGAATATTTGGCTGTTAATGATTGTTTTTCCAAGGTTTGCAGGAGGAAAGGGCTCAATGTCATTCCCTTGAGTTTTGGGAAGAATGTTGAGGAGTTGGAGAATGAGGGGAAGACTCGAGATGAGATTTTGGAATTGTACCGGAAAGAGTTGAAGAAAAAATATGTTAATTTGTATTTCCATGCGGATTACGAGGGGTTGGCTGGGATTGGGATGTTTGAGGAGATTTTGAAGATGATTGGGAATAAGCGAACTAAACTTTATAATGAATTGTAAAAAAGTTTAAAAAAGTTCTCTGACAAACAAGTAAAGACAATAGTTAAAAATGGGAAAAAGAAATGTTGTAATAAAAAGGATGTTCAAGAAAGAAAAGCCTAATACTGGTGATGTTTTGGATTTGAATAAAATCTATTCTGAAAAATGTGTGCGAACTATTGGTTTTCAGAAGGTTCCGGCTTACATTCGAGATATTATTCGAGATAAAAAGATAAAAAAGATTCTTGACTTGGGATGTGGTGAGGGTATTTTGGTACATGCGATAAAGGGAGAATTTCCGGACATAGAAATAACTGGGATTGATATTTCGCCTACTAAGATAAATAATCTGAAAGGCAAATTCTTAAAGGATAATTTTTTTGAGAGAGATGTTTGTGACACAGGATTGAAAGATAATTCCTTTGAATTAATTAATTGTTCACAGGTAGTTGAGCATGTGGAAAGTGAGAAAAAGTTAATCGGAGAGATGAAAAGATTATTGAAAAAAGATGGTATTCTTCTGGTGGATTCTGTAGTGAAAAAACCTTTTGCTATATCGAAATGGAGGAGGAACGGGAAATTTGTTTTAGATCCTACTCACGAAAGAGAATATGAAAGCAAAAAGGAGTTTCTTGAGCTATTTAGGAAAGAATTTAGATTGATTAAATCTTGGATGGAGCCTTTTAGGAGTAAATCTTTTTTTATTAAAATTAGGATTCCTGGATACTACAAGGTCCATGGAATTTGGGTGAAAAAATGAATCTCTTTCTAAGAAAAAAATGTGGAGTGGAGCATCTAGAATGAAAATATTACATATCTCTAGCTCTAGAATAACTTATCCTGGAGGAGGAGAAAAGATTGTTTTAGATATGGCGAGAGAGTCGAGTAAAAGACACGATGTTACTGTTCTTCAGACTACTATTAATGAGGATGATGTCCCTTTTAAGAAAGAGGACGTTATAGATGGGATCAAGGTTATCACATGTAAAAATGATAGATGGCTTGGTGGATTTGGATACTCTAAGGGTTTTAAAAAAGTTTTAAAAAATATTTGGAAAGATTATGATGTGGTGCATATACATGGTCATGGTAGATTCACTAGCTTTTTTGCGTTTCAGTTTTTGAAGGATAAACTTCCAATTGTCTATACTCCGCATGGTCTTTCATACAAATAAGTTTTATTTTATAAAAAAAATACATGATTTATTTTATAATAAATTGATAAAATACTCCACTTATTTTATCGCACTTAGTGAATTGGACAAACAAAAGTTTATGAAAATTGGTATCCCCGAGAAGAAGATAGAAATTATTCCTAATTTTATTAACATAAAAGAATTTAGGATGAAAAGTAATCGTACTTCTTTTTTAAAAAAATATGGCTTAAATCCAAAAAACAAAACTATTCTCTGTTTGGGTAGAATTCATAAGAGTAAGGGTTTGCAATATGTTGTTGAAGCTGTAAAAGACTTAGACGTAAACTTAATTATTGCTGGTAGGGATGTGGGATTTGTTGATGTATTAAAGAGAAAAATTTCTGATTTGAAAATAGGAGGTAGGGTAAAAATTATAGGAGAAGTTTCTTCAAAAAATAGATTGAAATGTTATGCCAATTGTGATATTTTTATTTTGTTCTCGCAATGGGAGGGCTTTGGTATTGTTATGATCGAAGCAATGGCTGCGGGTCTTCCTGTTATTGTTAGCGATCGGGGACCTTTGCCAACAATTGTTAAGGATGGAAAGAATGGACTGGTGGCTAAATTTCCTGATGTTAGAAGCTTGAAGGAAAAGATTAGCATGTTAATTAGGGATAAAAAATTATATGACAAAATTAAATTAAACGAGAAGCGATTTGTGAAGCGATTTGATACAGAAAAAGTTGTGAAGCGGATTGAGGAGTTGTATGGGAAAGCTGTTAAAGGGTAAAAAGATTTTGTATCTTTATACGGGAGATCATCCTGTGCACCGCAAATTTGCTGAATCTGTTGGTGCAGATATAAGAGAGATGTCTTGGAAGATTCCAAAGGGATATGATATTTATTTTAGTGAAGGAGAATTTTTTAAATTGATTATTTTGAGAATGATTGGAAAATTAAACAGAAATTCAAAGATAATTAATCTTTTTTCTGATCCAAGATTATTTTATTTAGATAGGAAAATTAAATTCAATACAAAGAATGGAAAAATAGAAAAAAAATCTAAGATGGAAGCAATTATTTTTAAAATGTTGATAAATAAACTTAATGGTGTAATTTGTGTTGGAAAATTTGAAGAAAATTTGTTAAAAAAATATTATTTTGGCCCATTTAAAAAAGTTGATGTTTTTATTGATAAGGATTTCCATAAAAAGCTTTTAAAAATACAACCAAAACTTGTAGAAAAAAGAGTTCTCTTTATAGGTCATGGGCCAGATACTTATTACAAGGGTATTGATGTTTTAATTAAAGTTGCAAGAAAAAATAGGGATATAAATTTTACAATAGTTGGAAAATCTTATGAAAAGTTTATTCAAAATAATGATGTTCCTGGAAATGTAAAATTTATTGGTGGATTGAAAAGTTCGGAGATGTGTGAGATTTTTGAGAATAGCTCTCTTTATGTTCATTTAGGCAGAGGAGAAGCTTTTGGAATTACCGTATTAGAAGCTATGGCTGCAGGATTACCCTGTATTGTTTTAGAATTAACTGGAGCAAAAGAAGCTGTAGAAAAAGTAGATTCTAAATTTATTGTTCCATTAAACGAGAAAAAAATCAGTGATAAAATTACAGAATATTTTAATAAAAGTTTGAAAGAGAGAGAAATTTTATCTGGAAAATTTAGAGAGCAAAGCAGATTTTATAATGAAGCCAAACAATTGGAAAGTTTTAAAAAGCAATTTAGGGAATTAGTTAAAGGAATATATGGGAATAAAAAATGAAAATTAATCTTGGCTGCGGAAAAGATATTCGAAAGGGTTATATTAATGTTGATTGTATAAATTCAAAGGGTGTTGATAAAATATGTGATTTAAATAAAAAACTTCCATTTAAAAATAATTCTGTTAAGGAGGTTGTTCTTCAAGATATAATTGAACATATAGATAATGTTCCAAAATTTTTATTAAATCTTTGGGATGTTTGTTCTCCTGATGCAAAAATATTTATTAGGGCCCCACATTTTACTAGTAGAAATGTTTGGAGTGATTTAGAACACAAAAGAGGATATAACTGGGATTCATTTCAAACAAATCAATATATAGTAGATAAATTTTTAGTAGTCAAAAAAAGGATTACTTTCTCTAGAATAAAAAAGATTTTTGAACCAATATTTAATAAAATTCCTAGAGTATATGAATCTTGGTTGCGTTTTCCCACTGCTGCTAATTTAGAAGTTGAATTAAAGGTTATTAAACCCATGGAGAAATTATGAAAATATATGATTGTTTCACTTTTTTTAATGAACTGGAGTTATTAGAATTAAGACTAAAAATTTTGGATAAATATGTGGATCATTTTGTTATTGTTGAGATGGATAAAACTCATGCGGGAAAATCTAAGAGATTTATTTTTGAAGAGAATAAAAAAAGATTTAGTAAATATATGAAAAAAATAATTTATATAAAGGCTAAATCTCCAGAATTAAATAAATTTTATAAATCGAAATTTTTTGATAAGATAAATAAGATCAAGTTTTTTTCTGTTTTAATAAATAGATTTAATTTAGGGAGATGGAAATTAGAACTTTTTCAGAGAAATCAGATAAGTCAAGGTCTTAATAATTTAAAAAAAGAGGATATCGTTATCGTTTCGGATTTAGATGAAATACCTAATCCTAAAAAATTTGAGGAGATGAAAGATTATCTCGGGAAAAATGAAGGCATCATCGGATTCCAGCAAAATCTTTATGCCTTTTTCTTAAATGGATTTATTCATTCTAATTGGGTTGGTACTAAAGCAACCTCCTATGAATATTTTTGCAATATTTTGAAAAAAAGTGCACAGAAATTAAGGATCCAGCGAAATATATTTTTATCTCAAACAAGTAAGAATTTGAAAATTATTAAAAATGGGGGGTGGCATTTTACCTACCTGGGAAATTTAGATAAATTAGTGGAGAAGATGAATTCGGTTTCCGAGGGACTTCAGAATACGAGTTCTAGGGGGAGAGGTTATGTACAAAAGATGATAGATCATGGGAAATTTTTTGATACGGGGAGAAAAATTAAATATCAAAAATCTTTAGAAGATTTGCCGGATGAAATAAAAAAGAATCCTAGCAAATGGAAACATTTGATTAAAAAAGAGTAGATTATTATTTTCCTATTTTTAATATAAGCGTATCTCCAAGGGTGGCAGGAGTCCATTTAACGGGGAAAAATAATTTACTATGGGAAATAATTCCATTACTTCTCACTTCGATTATTTTCATGCCAGATAATTCTAATGCTTTCGTTATTTCTTTTAAATTAAAATCCCTCACATGGGTATCATAGTCATCTTTTCCCTCGTGACTATATCTTGCACATTGTCCAGGGAGAGCTCCAAATAGCATCCGAATTCTATCTACTAATGAAGATATATTTGGGGTGGATAAAATAAGATGGCCATTTTTTTTAAGGATTCTTTTGCATTCTGAGAGGAAGAATAAGGTGTGGGGAATATGTTCAATTAGTTCTCCTGCCAAAATAATATCTATCGAATTCTCTTTTAAGGGAATTTTGTCCTCGTTTAAATCGCATTTTAT
>Ga0208904_1001253_pt1 | contig 17754 bp, 27 predicted proteins | sample AntAceMetag02UKB_FD_184774 | JGI IMG/M metagenome (GOLD analysis project Ga0208904, IMG submission 184774) | Saline lake microbial communities from Ace Lake, Antarctica - Antarctic Ace Lake Metagenome 02UKB (SPAdes) (version 2) | ecosystem: Environmental > Aquatic > Non-marine Saline and...
TAGAATTATTAAAAGGAACCTTAGCTAAAATAGAGGAAAGGACTAAACATCCTTTTAATCTAATCGTAGTTGATAATTTTTCACAAGATGGTACTCAAGAATTTCTTAGAAAAGAAACTGAACGAGGATTTGTAAATACTTTAATCCTTAATGATACTAACCTTGGACAGACAAGAGCTTTTAATAAAGCATTAGAACATGTTAAGAGTGAAACGTTTATCGTTACTCAAGATGATTTATGGCCTCCAGAATTAAATCCAGATTGGTTAGAACAAATGGATTCATTATTAAAAGAACACAAAGATCATGGTGCTATTTGTATGAGAGTTCAAAGAATTCCTAATGTTAATTTTACTGATCAAGGAGAATTAACTCCATGTAGAAGTGCTTGTCCTGCTTATCTTAGAATTCAATGGTTAGCTGATGTAAGAAAATTTCCTAATGGATTTGGAGAAAGAATGTTTCATGAAGCAGCTTTACTTCAAAGTTTAATGCATAACATTAAAAAGAAATGTAGTTTTACTACAAATATTTGGGCACATCACAATAGTTATATGGAAGATAATAAAGGATATGGAAAGCGAACTGGATATTATGGGTATAGCGCTGAACGTAATAAGGTACCATCCTATAAACCATTTAGTCCAATACATCCAAAAACAAATGAACCAATTAGATAATCCAATCATAACAGTCATTACCGCTGCATTTAGAAAAAAGGGACTGCAGAATGTTTTTGAAATTCTTAAAAAACAAGAATATCAAAATTTTATTCATATTATAGTTAATGATGGTCAGCCAGATATTCGTGAGTATATGTTGGAGCGAATAAAAAGCGAAAGAGAAAGATTTATAGATCTACCAGAAAGACTTGGGGGATTTGGAGGATGGGCTAGAAACATTGGAGTGATGGCAGCTAAAACAGATTGGGTAATTTTTCATGACGATGATAATGAATGGAAATCTAATCATCTTAGAATAATGGTAGATGAGATTAAAAAAGATAGTTCACTTAATTTAGTTGCTACAGATTGTTTAGTTAAAGGGAAAAAGAATTTAGATTATAAACATATTAGAAAGTGTGTATTTGCTCCTCAGAATATTGACTTAGGTCAGATATTATATAAGAAAGATTTATTCTTTAAGCATGGATTCTTTTATCCGCGAGGAGAACATAGAATAACTTTTGATTGGGAAATAATTAACCGAATGCGAAATGAACCAATGAAAATTATACATGAAGCAAGTTTTATTTTCCACCATCGTCGTAGGTGAGTCAATCAATTAATTAAATAAAAAAAATGAATGATACAATTTTACAAATGAAACAAATGAGAAGAGCAATGAATCCATTTGTTTTAACGTTATACGAAATAGTTTTAGAATCAAAACCAGAAGTAGTTTTTGAGATAGGAGTTAGGGCGGCTCAGTCTACTAGAACTATCCTATCTGCTTTAAAAGAATCAGGTCAAGGAAAGCTTTATAGTTGTGATATTAAAGATTATTCAGATAGAGTAACTCCAGAAGATTTAAAAGAAAGATGGAATAATAAAGTTATGCCGTCTGGAGAATATGTTAAAGAATGGAAGCTACCTATTGATATTCTTTTAATCGATGGCGCGCATGATTATGATAATGCTAAATTAGATTTTCATAATTTTTCTCCATTCGTAAAAGAAGGTGGATTGATTTTGATGCATGACATTTGTCATGGCGAACCATATGGAGTAGGTAAATTCTTTAATGAAATTAAATGGCCTAAGATTGCATTAGCTTATTTTGCTGGTATGGCTATTATTCAAAAGCCTCCTTACCAGAATATAGGTTGGTATACTAAGGATAAAAAATAATTGACAGTAGTTCCAAAATGATATACAATGATGATATGAGTAATCATTGTCCTAAAAATCAAATAGATATTTCAAAAAAGAAATTTAATAGATTAACTGCAATTCAATTTAAAGAATTTCGAAATGGACGACCTTATTGGTTGTTTGAATGTAAGTGCAGAAAACTTAAAGTCTTATTAAAAGGAAATGTAGTATCAGGACATACAAAGAGTTGTGGTTGTTTAAATAGTGAATTATCTTTTAAAAGGTGTTATAAACATGGAATGGGTTCTGGAGATAAAAAAAGAAGAAATAGATTTTATGTTATTTGGATGAATATGAAAAGCAGATGCTTGAATAGAAATAATTCTGCCTATCAAAATTATGGTGGGCGTGGAATTGAAATAAACAATAGCTGGTTAAAATTTATTAATTTTAAAAAAGATATGTTTAAGTCATATCAAAAGCATATTAAGAATTTTGGAATTAAAAATACATTAATAGATAGGATAAATAATAATAAAGGTTATCATAAAAGTAATTGTCATTGGACTACGATTATAGAACAAGCTAATAATAAAAGAGATAATATAAAATTAACATACGATAAAGAAACTTTAACTTTAATTGAATGGGCTGATAAATTAGGAGTTCATTATGAAACCATTAGGCGCAGAATTAAAAGAAAATGGCCTATTGAAAAAATAATTCATGGTAAAAAAAGAAAAAGAATATAGTAAAAAAATTAATATAAAGGGGATTTTGATGGCTCATGATGACGACAATTGGCTAATTCCATGTCTAATGAGTTTAGACAAATATGTAGATGGAATCTATATTAATCTAAATGATCCAACTCCAGAATGCAAAAAGATTGCAGAGAGTTGGCCTTCAGTTAAAAGAATTATTTATACTACAAATAAGAATGGAAGATGGAATCAAGAGAAACAAAGGGAGGCAACTATCAGGATGTTAGATGACGTGAAACCAGATATCGTATTGTTTCCTGATTCGGATGAAACTTTTTCAAAAGACTTTAAAGAAACACTTAATAAGTTTATAGAATCAGGTATTAATACCCTGTGGTTTGGATTAATGTATTATTGGAATCATCCGTGTGTGGCACGCAGGGATGGTAGATGGAAATCAATTCACCATGTTAGAGCTTATAGATGGCAACCAGGGATTACTTATATTCCTTATATAGGATATACTAATCCTACAACATTTAAAGATGAGAAAAAGTTTCATTCTCCATCAGCGATTAATCATTGGGGTTATATGATTAAACAAGATAGAAATAGAAAGTATTCTAGGAATACTAAAAGTAATTATATTTCAAAAGATCGAATATTAAAATATATAAAGGATAATTAATATGACTGAAACAAATAAAAAACTTGTGAGCATAATAATTCCGTGCTGGTTCCATGGTATCTCTGGTAAGATCTGTACGGATGGAGACGAGGCATTATGGTTTGCGAAACATTGTTTTGAGCGAATAAAGAAATTTACAAATATAAATTATGAATTAATTTTAATTGATAACGGTTCAATTCATGGACAAGAATTAATGAAAGAACATGCTGATATTCTAATTACTAATAAAAAGAACGTTGGATTTGCTAGAGGATGTAATCAAGGATTCGAAAAAGCTACTGGTGAATATATCTTATGCATGAATAACGATATCTTTATCTGGAATAACTGGTTAGAAATAATGCTTAAAGACTATGAATCAAATGCAAACATTGGAGTTTTAATGCCAGCATTAATGAAAGAATGTAGGCGTGGTGATCAAGCATTACAAATTGAATCTCCTAATCTTCAACAAAATAAAGGAGTGATTGCACCTGGCGCAGAATTTGGTTCGTTATGGTTGATTAAAAAGGACTTCTTTGATATAATAAAAAAAGCTGAGATATGTGAAAAGTATCCAGAAGGATATTACTTCGATCCAAAGTTTTTCCCTGGAATGGGTGAGGACAGAGATCTATGGGATAGAGTTAGAATAGCTGGGAAGGAAACTTATCGTACACATAATGTAAGAGTATTCCATCAGGGTAACGTAACTATTGCTACTTTCCCAGATAGAAAAAAATATACTGGCGCGAATCGTGAATATTTAGCAAGGAAGCGAGAGGCGCGTAATAAGAAATAGTTTATATGACATACAAATTAATATGAGTTGATCCGTCTCATGTTCATTTGTGGTCAGTTAAAACGGATTTAAAAGATCCGTTTTTAATATGCCAGAATTAAATCCAAAACAAAGATTTCTAAATGACAATCCATTAGCTTCTGAAATAACAAGCAAGAGATCTTATAATTCAAAACATTTTATACATCCAGAAGCAGGTGGAAATACAATACACGCACACGCAGGGCATATTCATTATTTTAATAAGCTCGGTATTGGTGATGGCGAAATAAGATTTAGAGAAATAGATTGGAAATTAGAATGGAATAGTATTAGAAAGGGTTGGGAGTTTAAGTACCATAACTTTCAACCATTTCTACCTGAATATTCAAATGATTGGATAGAGTTTAGAGATTTATACCAAGGCAAGGATCAGACGATTAGATATAGACCTCAATGTGATAGAGTCAAAGGTAGATTATTAACTGCTCAAGAAACGCTTGAAATAACTAAGGAAGTAGAACTTAACTCTGTTATTTATGATAATGCTTATGGCGAAGGAATAGATCTAATACTTTATTTTACAAGATCTGCTTTGAAAAAAGTTATTAGGATTAGAGAAGAATATAAAGAGATTAAAGATTATAGTTTTGACTTTGAAATTGAATTGCCAAAGGATAAAAATAATAAAGAGTTAAAAGTTAAACGAGCAAGTAATAAAGAACAGAAAATAAAAGATGGTGCTTATATTTTTGATATTACAAAAGACAAAGAGTTTGATTCCGATAAACAGATTTTAATAGGTAATGATAAAAAAGATGGGAAGGAATGGTTTACATATATTAGAGGATTTAAGGCTTGGGATAGTGAAAAAATAAAAACAATTAAAGTTGACTATTTTATAAAGGATGGTAAAAGATTTTTAAGAAAGAAAATAGATAAAGAGTTCATTGAAAAATCAGTAGGAGATGTATTTACAGATACAACTACACCATATTATATTGGAGCAGGTGATGGAAGAGTATCTGCATCAGAATTGGGGAGCTGGGATGCTAATCATGATGCTACTACTGGCACAGATGCATCAGATGTAGAAGCAACAGCATACTGTCAAGCAAGCACAACGGGAGGTAAGTATTATATTGAAAGATTATTCTTCCCAGTAGATACTTCGGGACTCCCAGATAATGCCAGTATTTCAGCTGCTTCATTTATTTTTTATATTGATACAGATACTGGGACTCCAGACGTTGGTCTTGTTCAAACAACCCAGCCATCTAATACTGCTTTAACAACGGCAGATATTGAATTATGTGGAGCAATAGATAATCCAAGCGAGGGAGCTCCAAGAGTGACAAGTGGGGTTGGTAGTAAAACATTTACACTTAATGCTACTGGCATAGGTTGGATTTCAAAGACAAGTTATACAAAATTAGGAATTAGACAAGCAAAGGATATAATTGATACCGTGCCGGGAGAATTGAATCAAACAGTAATTAGAACCTCCGAATACGCCGATACTGGTTCTGACCCATATTTAAGTGTTACTTATACAGAAGCTACAACAACTAGTTCTTCAACTTCAAGTTCAACATCTTCAAGTACAAGTACTTCAACTTCAAGTTCAACATCAAGTTCTACTAGTTCAAGCACTAGTTCTTCTACTTCAAGTTCTACTTCTTCAAGCACAAGTACTTCTACTTCAAGTTCAACATCTAGTTCTACGAGTTCAAGTACGAGTTCTTCAACTTCAACTTCAACATCGAGTTCTACATCTTCTAGTACAAGTTCAAGTACAAGTTCAACTTCTTCAAGCACTAGTTCTTCAACTTCAACTTCAACATCAAGTTCTACATCTTCAAGTACAAGTTCTAGTACTAGTTCTTCAACATCGAGTTCAACATCAAGTTCTACTTCTTCAACTTCAAGTTCAACATCTTCGAGTACTAGTTCTTCGACTTCCAGTTCTACTTCTTCAACATCAAGTTCTACATCAAGTTCTACCTCTTCAAGTACAAGCTCTAGCACAAGTTCAAGTACTAGTTCTTCGACTTCCAGTTCTACTTCTTCAACATCAAGTTCTACTTCTTCAAGTACGAGTTCAAGTACTAGTTCGAGTACAAGTTCTTCTACTTCAAGTTCAACATCAAGTTCAACTTCTTCAAGCACAAGTTCTTCAACTTCAAGTTCAACATCTTCAACTTCAAGTTCTACTTCTTCAAGTACGAGTTCAAGTACTAGTTCTTCAACATCTAGTTCTACTTCTTCAACATCGAGTTCTACATCTAGTTCTACAAGTTCAAGTACTAGCTCAAGCACTAGCTCCTCAACATCTAGTTCTACTTCTTCAACATCAAGTTCTACTTCTTCAAGTACGAGTTCGAGTACAAGTTCTTCAACTTCAAGTTCAACTTCTTCAAGCACAAGTTCAAATACTAGTTCATCAACATCTAGTTCAACTTCTTCAACTTCAAGTTCTACTTCTTCAAGTACTAGTTCTTCAACTTCAAGTTCCACATCTAGTTCTACTTCTTCTACCTCAAGTTCTACATCTTCAAGCACTAGTTCTTCAACTTCTAGTTCTACTTCTTCGACTTCGAGTTCAACTTCTTCATCAACAAGTTCAAGCACTAGTTCTTCAACTTCAAGTTCAACTTCCTCAACGTCAAGTTCAACTTCTTCAAGTACAAGTTCAAGTAGTAGTTCTTCAACATCTAGCTCTACGTCTTCAACTTCTAGTTCTACTTCTAGTTCTACGAGTTCAAGCACTAGTAGCTCAACTTCGACTTCAACAAGTTCAAGTACGAGTTCATCTACTTCAACCTCTACTTCGTCAAGTACGAGTTCAAGCACATCTTCTTCAACATCAAGCTCAACATCTAGTTCAACAAGCTTAAGTACTAGCAGCTCAACGTCAAGCTCAACTTCTAGTTCTACGAGTTCAAGTACAAGTAGTTCAACTTCTAGTTCAACGTCTTCAAGTACAAGTTCAAGTACTTCCTCATCAACTTCTTCAACATCAAGTTCTACTTCTTCAAGTACAAGTTCAAGTACAAGTAGTTCAACATCAAGTTCAACTAGTTCAAGTACTAGTAGTTCAACATCGTCTTCAACGAGTTCAAGTACTAGTTCAAGTACATCAAGTTCAACTTCAAGTTCAACTTCTTCAAGTACTAGTTCAAGCACTAGTTCTTCAACTTCTAGTTCTACTTCATCAAGTACTAGTTCAAGTACAAGCTCTTCAACTTCAAGTTCAACATCTTCAAGTACAAGTTCAAGTACTAGTAGCTCAACATCATCTTCAACAAGTTCAAGTACTAGCTCTTCTACATCAAGTTCTACTTCTTCAAGCACCTCATCAACATCAAGTTCTACATCAAGTTCTACAAGCTCTAGTACATCGTCTTCAACTTCAAGTTCTACTTCTTCAAGTACTAGTTCTTCAACCTCAAGTTCGACTTCATCAAGTACTAGTTCAAGTACATCCTCTTCAACTTCAAGCTCTACTTCTTCAACATCATCATCAACAAGCTCATCAACAAGCTCAAGTACATCATCATCAACTTCAAGTTCTACTTCAACCGCTCCTGGAGATTTCTGGGAAGAGGCTAGAATAGAATTAGAAATGTGGTAAAATAAACTATTAATTAAAGTTAATATGAAACTAAAAAAGATCAAAAACATAAAAGACAGACCAAATATTTTGAAAGCTAATAAAAAGCATTCAAAAGAAATGATTGAAAAGTATAAGTTGACTGGAATGGGAGTTGGTAGAAAACAAATAAAGGGAATATATACAGATGAATTATCTTTAGTTTTTATGGTTGAAAAGAAATTACCAAAGAATAAAATATCAAACAATGAATTATTACCATCTAGTTTAGACGGAATTAAATGTGATGTTATAGAAACTGGAGAAATAAAACCATTAGCATATACTGCAAAAATAAGACCAGCAACCCCAGGTTATTCTTTAGGTCATCCAGATATAACAGCTGGAACACTTGGCTGTGTTGTTTATAAAGGAGCAACTAGATATATTTTAAGTAACAATCATGTAATGGCTGATTCTAATGATGCAGAAATTGGTGATCCAATATATCAACCGGGTCCAACGGATGGAGGTGTTTTAGCAGACACAGTTGCTTATTTAGATAGTTTCATTACAATCAGAAATTATGTTGAAGTTGATGGTGCTTTAGCAAAAATAACAGATAATTCATTAGTAACTAATACTGGTGTTTGGGGAAATTCTGTAGATAGCTATTCTGATCCATCTATTGATGATACTGTATATAAAACAGGAAGAACTACGGAAGATTCTTCTGGAACTATAACTATAGAACATTCAAATGTGCAAATAAATTATGGAGGGACATTGGGAGTCATAACTATAAATGATTGTTTTGTTACAACGCTTATGTCTGGCGGAGGAGATAGTGGTTCTATAGTTAGATCCAATGCTACAAATGCAGTTGGACTTTTATTCGCAGGAAGCGTTGCATATACAGTACATAATTATATGGTAAATGTTGTTAGAGATTTAGAATTTACATTTATTAAAACAACTACCTCGAGTTCAAGTTCTACTTCTTCTTCTACAAGCTCGAGTACAAGTTCTTCAACTTCAAGTTCAACTTCTTCAAGCACAAGTTCTAGCACTTCAAGCTCAACTTCTTCAAGTACAAGTTCTTCAACTTCAAGTTCTACCTCTAGTTCTACATCTTCAAGTGAGAGCTCTTCAACATCAAGTTCTACTTCTTCAAGTACTAGTTCTTCAACTTCAAGTACTAGCTCTTCAACCTCAAGCTCAACAAGTTCTACCTCAAGCTCAACTTCAAGTTCAACATCAAGCTCTACTTCTTCAACGTCAAGTTCAACTTCTTCAACATCATCTTCAACATCAAGTTCAACTTCAACCGCTCCAGGAGATTTCTGGGGTGAAGCTGTAATTGAACCTGATCATTATTAATATGGCAAATCCAATGATAAGTGACAATTTAGATTCCTATAATGATGGCGACTTAAATGGCCAAGGTGATTGGAGTGGTGCTACAGATTGGGATATTCAGGGAGTTACAAAAAAAGCAGGAACTAAAGCAGCAAAATGTAGTACATCGGGAGGTAATGGAATACGCAAAGTTGGAACAAATTCAACTGATGGAGGCCAAAGAATTTGGATAAGAGTCACGGACATTACTAAAGGTGGGGGTTATATTTATCTTGAAGACGAATATGGTAATGGTATTGCAAAAGTTTTAATGTATAATTTCTACCAACCAAATCCAAAATATAATGTAGAATCTGTTGTTACAGATTTTCCAGGTACTCCAGAATATGTAGCTGATACATGGTATTCAGTTGATTTTCAATGGAGAAGTTCAGATCATAACCTTAGATATAGATGGAATGAAGGAACATGGACAGATTGGAGTATCCCATTAGGAGGAACTGATTGGACAAAAATAGGTAAAATATATGTTTATTCAAATCAAGCAGCTGATGGAGAATTTTATTTTGATGAATTAGAAGGGATTACAACTACAACTACTTCAAGTTCTACTTCTTCAAGTACTAGTTCAAGTACAAGTTCTTCAACTTCAAGTTCTACATCAAGTTCAACATCTTCAACCTCTTCTAGTACTTCAAGTTCAACTTCAAGTTCAACATCAAGTTCAACGTCAAGTTCAACATCTTCAACATCTTCTAGTACTTCAAGTTCTACTTCAAGTTCTACTTCATCTACATCAAGCTCTACTTCAAGTTCAACATCTAGTTCTACTTCCTCAACAAGTACATCAAGCTCAACTTCGAGTTCGACTTCTTCAACATCAAGTTCTACATCAAGTTCAACTTCTAGTTCTACTTCTTCAACATCAAGTTCTACATCGAGTTCAACTTCAAGTTCTACTTCTTCAACATCAAGTTCTACATCAAGTTCTACTTCAAGTTCAACTTCTTCAACGTCAAGTTCTACATCAAGTACAAGTTCAAGTACTTCTTCTTCAACATCAAGTTCAACTTCTTCCAGTACGAGCTCAAGTACTTCTTCTTCAACATCAAGCTCTACAAGTTCTAGTACTAGTTCTTCAACTTCAAGTTCAACATCTACAGATTCTTCATCAAGTACAAGTTCATCTACTTCTAGTTCTACTTCTTCTTCCACAAGCTCAACAACCTTGACTAAATGGCTAGATAATTTTAATATTAAGACAATGAGACGTTTTGAAGCAGACAATACAATTCAGTTTAAGGCCCGATTCTATAACTTTCAGGGTAATCTTAAAAATGCTGATGCTACTCCTAAGATAACTATTTATACTTCTAGAGGAGCTGCTAAGTTAGCAGAAGCAGATATGACAAGAGATACACGTTATTCTTCAGGTGTTTATCATTATTACTGGACTCCAGATACATCAGATAAATATCTGCTAAAGATTCATGGCGTGGTATTGGGACGCACTTCTTTAATAAGAAGGGCATTTAAAGTAGAAGAAACTACTACAGATTAAAGGTCGAAGCAAAGTTAATCTAATTATTAATATGGATATATTTATTACTAGCATTCAAATAGGCGCAATGGCAGCTATTATTACTCAAGCTGTTAAATTGTTACCATTTATCGATCAAGAAAATAAACAGATTAAAAGACTAATTGCTTTTATAATTTGTCTTATCGTAGTTGCATTGTATGGTATATATGAACGCAATATCTTCGGACTCGGCAATTTCTCTTTAATTTTCTTAGGTTCTTTAGTTACAGCTTTTGCTTTATATAAAGCAGTGATTCAAGGAATAGAAGAAAAAATTAGAACTTCATTGATTATAATTAAAGATAGAATGGAAAAGAAAGCAGACGCAGCGATTTCTAAATAAAAGTTAAAGACATGATTCTTTATATTATAGGTACAAAAGGATTCGCTCCGATTAAAGAAAGTGGAGTAAAAAAATATACCCAGTGTCGAATAGTATCTGGTAAGAATAACATTACTATTGATGCTGGGAATGTTTTTAAACATCCTGCAAACTTAGTTTTAATAACCCACTTAGATGAAAGCCATTTAACAAACTTTCATACTGTTCCAAAGGGAACCTTAGTCTGGGCTCCACATAGAAGTTTTATTCCAATCCTAAGAAAGATGAATCCTAGAGTTAAATTAAATCTAATAAGGCCAAGTAAAACAACTAAATATAAAAAATTTAAAATAACTCCATTTAGAGTGCTGCACAATGCTCGTTCTAAAACTTATGCGTTTAGAATAGAAGCAGAGAATAAAAAATTTGTTTGGGCTCCTGACACTAGTAGCTTCATTGGTACTTCAAAGTATCTAAAAAATCTAGATTATTTATTTCTTGATTCTTCATCTTTAAAAAAGAATAGAAAAAAACATCAATCACTAATCAATAGTTTATCTTGGCTTAAATCCCAAGAGATTTATCCTAAAAAGATTTTTACTATACATTATGGAATTGGAATGACTCCGTTAAAATCTAAAATAAAGTTTGCGCAAAAATCTTTTCCAGGTTATAATATTAATTCAACCTATGATGGTAAATTAATTAAGTTATAATATGAATATTAAAGAATTTAAATTACATGAAGGCACGCCAGTTCAAGATCTGATAGCTTTTATTTGGCTAAAGCAAAAACAATTTAATGATCTTGAAGTTCCATTCCAATTTTTTGAACATCGAAATTTACAAAGAGGTAAGGCTTGTGTCGGAAAGATTATTTCTGTTGGCCCTAAAGTCGAATCTTTTAAAGCTGAAGATCTCTTTTATTTTAATGAATACGAAGCAGATACTGGACAATTTTTAAAAGAGAATGAAGTTTATTTTATTGAGGAAAAGATTATAGAAATTAAATTTTTAAACTTGCCCAAAGAATGGGTATATCGATCATGAAAGAAATAGAAACACCAAACTTATATTTAGCAGCCTATTTAGTTAGCAAACAAATTGGCTTAGTTGATACGGTTCCATTGAGAGGAGAAAGAGTAATCTTTATTTTTAAAGCTTCTGTTAAGACAAATAAATATATTAATAAATTTCATGAAGGCGCCGCTAGAGTTGAACCAAGAAATTATTCTTTAATCTGTAAAGATTTAAAAGCGACAGCAACTTACATTGTTACTAAACTAAAACAATGATTAAAAAAATATCTTTAAAACAAAAATATTCAAAATATCATCTTCAATATCGAAACACTTGTTTTTTTTGTAAAAAAGAATTTCATCCTATTAGAAGAAAACAAAAATACTGTTCAAGATTTTGTGCTGTTAGGGGAAGGTTTGGAATTACTAAACGTTCAGAAATAAAAAATAATACATTTTGTACTCAATGTAAAAAAAGTATTTACCGTAAAAATTTTCTTTTAAAAAAAAATAAGAATAATTTTTGTAGTTATAAATGTCATTTTTTATATAAAAAGAAATCTACTGTTTTAAAAAATAATCCCAATTGGAAAAATGGAAAATCTTTTGAAAAATATCCTGTAGATTGGAATTTAGATTTAAAAAATATTATTAGAAAAAGAGACAAAAATAGATGTCAACTTTGTAATAAAAAGCAGGTAAATCTTTGTGTTCATCATATTGATTATAATAAATTAAATTGTGATTTGAATAATTTAATTTCTTTATGTAGAGTTTGTCATGGTCGAACAACAGCTCATAGAAAAAATTGGCAAATTATTTTTAGAAATATTATTTTTAAATATGGCAAAATCAAATTTATCACCAACAGCTAGAACTCTTAGGACATTAAGACAAGAAGGAGTTATTTGCCAAGTCGTAGAAAGATGGAATGCTTTTGCTGGTCCACATGGTATTAGAATTGATTTATTTAATTTTATAGATGTCATAGCTCTTTATCCAGATAAAGGAATAGTAGGTGTTCAGTGTTGCGCAAGATCAGGACATGCTGCACACAGAACAAAAATACTTGACAATGAAATTGCACCAGAATGGATTAAAGCTGGAGGAACAATTGAGATATGGAGTTGGGGAAAACAAAAACTTAAACGAGGAGGCAAAGCGATGCGCTGGGTGCCAAAGATTGAAACGATTACATTTGATGGTAACTAGTTCCTTAAAAACAAGGAGGGATAAATATGGAAGGATACGTGCTCGGAACAACTATTGAAGATAGCTTCTATTGGTTTGATTGTCCTAACTGTAATGAAAAAATGATTTTCTTTGATACTCAAGGACCTTATCGTTGGTTTCTTAAATGTAAAAAATGTAACTGTCTTTATTCTCTATCTATGACTGAAGTCTATAATCCTGGTAAGTTTAACAAAACTTAAGGAGGCAGAAAAATGATAAAAGGATTTTGCTTAAAGAAACTTAAAGCTATCGTTGATGGAAAAGTTACTAATCATTGTTTCAAAGTTCGTTGTGAACATCTTAAGCTTCAGATTAAAAAGAAATATTACATAAAGAAAAGAGATAGAAGGTGGAAAAATAGTTTCAAAACAAACTACGGATAGGTGTAATTACACACGTATTACACCTATGCTACACACGAAAGGAGGTATGCCAATGGACATTAAGATTCATAGAAAATGTGAAAATTGTAATGCGAGATTAATACTGGCTGAAGAATTAAAAGACAGAATCCACGTAATATGCCCAAAGTGTGGAAGGGCATATGTATTCTTCAAAAAATAATGGGAGCTAACAAAAAGTTAGCTTCCCATTATTAACACTTGACATTTTCCTATCTAGAGAGTAAGATAACTATAAGGTATAAAACATTAATTTAAAGGAGACATTTAAATGAGTAATAAATTTTTTTGTGATATATGTGAGAAGGAGATAGATATCTCTGGTGCAGGTGGAACATACGATAGAATTACACCAAACGTTAATCACTTTAAAGATCCACAAAATAATCCACCAGTTATAACAGTTCACAAAGATTTTTGTGGAGATTGTTGTTTGTCCATTGATAAAGCAATTGATAGTAAAAGAACTGAAGTGGCTAGAGACAGAGCTAAGAAATAATTTTATATTTAGGGCTGCTAAGTAAACCTAAAATATTTTTTTGTTAGCACATGCTCTTCGGAAATTTAACTTAGACGTTTTATTTAGCGGTCATAAAGATAAAACTATGACGATTACAACAGATAAAATAAAACCACAATTTATAATGTTAAAAGATAATTGCAAATTTAAATTTCAAGATGGTACTGAAATAGAAATAATGCATGATAGAATTCTATTAGAACCATTAACTGAACCAGATAAATCTGAAACTGGTTTAGTGATTCCTGGTCATAATGATAAGCCAAACCATGGAAAGGTTTTGGCTTTTGGGTCTAAAAAAATAAGTGATAAGTTAAAAAAAGATGTTACTGTGCTCTATAGAGAGAAAGTAATTGATAATATTAAAATAGGCGATAAGCAATATGTCATCATTAAAGAAGATGATGTTCTTGCTATTCTAAATTCATGTCCAAAAAATTAACGTTCAAGCATCAGGCAAGAAGAGAGTTATTAAAGGGAGTTAATAAGTTAGCTAAAGCAGTTAAGGTAACCATTGGGCCTAGAGGTCGCAATGTTGTTATCGATAGAAAATATGGAATGACTGAGATAACTAACGATGGAGTAACTATAGCTAGAGAGATAGAACTAAAGAATGGCTTAGCGAATATTGGCGCGAATATAATTAAAGAAGTTGCTAATAAAGCAAATGATTTAGCTGGTGATGGTACGACAACTGCTACTATTCTAGCTCAAGCTTTAATCGAAGAAGGTTATTTAAATATTACAGCAGGCGCAAATCCTTTAGAAATTAAAAAAGGAGTTGAGGGAGGTGTTAAGTTGATCGTTGAACAATTAAAAGAGATGTCCAAAAGCATTAAAGATAAAGCACAGATAGAACAAGTTGCTACAATCTCTGCTGAAAGCGAAGAAATAGGCAAGATGATTGCTGATATATTTGATGAAGTTGGTACTGATGGCGTAGTCACTGTTGAAAAACATAAAGGATTTAATATTATTAAAGAAGTTGTTCAAGGAATGAAGTTTGAAAATGGTTACATCTCTCCATATATGATTACTAATCCTAGTAAGATGACAACTGAATATGAAAATCCTTATATATTAATTACTGATAATAAGATTTCATCAATGGAATCTATTATGCCTATATTAGATAAGGTTATGAAAGCTGGTAAGAAAGAGCTTGTCATAGTTGCTGAAGAAATTTCTGATGAAGCCTTAGCTATATTAGTAGTTAATGGTTTAAAAGGACGTTTTCGTTCTTTAGGTATTAGAAGTCCCGGACACGGCTCTGACAATAAAATTGAAATATTAAAAGATATCGCCACTTTAACTGGCGCTACTGTCGTTTCTGAAGAGACTGGTATTCAACTTAAAGACATTGATCTTAATATGTTGGGTTCAGCTAGGCGAGTAATTGCAAATAAATCTCATACTACAATCGTAGGTGGTAGTGGAAATAAAAGTGATATCAAAACAAGACTAGATTCCTTAAAGTTATTAAAGAAACAAGCTGGAAATAAATTAAGCGAAGATAGATTACAACATCGAATAGGCAGATTAGGTGGTGGTGTTGGCGTAATCATGGTTGGTGCTAGCACAGAAGCTGAACAGAAGTATTTATATGCAAAAACAGAAGATGCGATCTCAGCGACTAAGGCTGCGATGCTCGAAGGAATAGTCCCAGGTGGTGGGATAGCTCTAATCAGAGCTAAAAATAAAGTTAAACATAAATTTAAAGGAGACCGATTAACTGGATTTAGAATATTATCTAAAGCTATTCTTGCTCCATTTAAACAAATCATTATAAATGCCGGAGGCGATCCAGCCGTGGTGCTGGATAAGATTAAATATAGTGATAATCCTTTCTATGGTTTTGATGCAGGCACATTAGAATATGTTGATTTAGAAAGAAATGGTATAATTGATCCAACAAAGGTCGTGAGGTCAGCATTAGAAAATGCAGCATCAGCTGCGGCCATGCTCTTAACTACTGAATGTGTTATTCATGAGGATCCTGATAATCCAGATAAAGAACCTGACCCAAATGAACTGCCTCAAATGTAAATAAATTATAATTAATATAAGTAAAAAAGATATGGTTAAAAAATCAACAGCTAAAGCTGGAACAACAGCTGGATATAGAGCAAGTAAAGGGGGACAGAAAATTAGATCCAATGGATCTGGACGTGGACTTCAAAGAGGAAAGGGAAGTGGCCCAGTAGGAGTTCCTATTAAAAAGAAAAGATAATATGCTAGTTAAAAAAGGATCTAAGTGGTGCGTTGTGCATAGCGGGGATAAAGGAAAAATAATTAAATGTTATTCCTTTAAGAAGTTTGGTAAGACTGGTGCGTATAATCGTGCTAATAAAATGCACAAAGCAATCATTGCAAGTAAGAAGAACAGAGCAGAAGCTGCTAGTAATTTAAATAAATAATAATTGTAGCTCGTCTTGCCGTTTATCTGGGTTTTATAGCCTATTGCGCTCGCATCTGCTACACCCTTCGGGGTTAATTGGAAATCTCTGGCCGGGAAATTCATAGCCGAGGCCAGCGGTGGGAAGTCGTGCCGGCACGACACTATTTTCACTTCTTCCCTTCTGGCCAAAGGTTTCTAATTATTAGAAGTCTCTGGCCGGATTTCATTGTAGCCGAGGTCAGCGGTGGGGAGAGGTGTCCGGCTTTAGTTTTATTCATCTCTTCCCTACTGGCCATAAACATTAATTAAAAATATATGGCTAAACAAAAAATAAAAATATATAAAGTTAAAATTTCAAATTATATTAACGTTGTTGCCGCTAATGATCTTGATGTGGCGAACGCTATTAAAGAACATAATATAATAAAAGATGGTGAGTACATTGATAGTATTCAATGTATTAATGAGGAAAAAAAATTATGGAGAAAGAAGAATTCTTAAAGTTATATAGTGAGTTAAACCCTAGAGATAGGCATAAGCCTAGATTTTTATACAGAAACGAGGGTATTAGTTTTCATGATATCTATTTTGAAATTCTATGTGGGAAAAAAATTAAACTCCTTAAATTACTTAAGACAAGAAAAAGCGTTATTGACCAATTAAATAAAATAAGCAATTAATGAATAAAAAAACTACAGATAAAGATTTTAAATTGTTCAAGACTGAATGCCAGAAATGGATTGATAAGTTTGAATTAAACGAATGGAAAGTTTATTATAAGCATGAGGAGCTAAAAAGGAGCGTGTTCGCAGAAATTAATAGTAATCTTCATGGGCGCGTAACTATAATAACGTTAGAAAAAGATTGGCCTATGGAGGGAATAGAATCTATTGAAGATTCAATTAAAGAAGTAGCTAAGCACGAAGTCATTCATTTGTTATTGGTTCAGCTTTATTCAAATGCGCAGACTAGATATGTGAACAAAGATCAAGTAGATGAAGCTGAAGAAGTTATCGTTAGAAAATTAGAAAAATTATTATGAGTATGAAAAAAATTAAACTTGAAGATTATTTATCTTCTAAACAAAAAGCACGGATATATATTAGACATAGAGCTCGTAATGCTAAGACCAGAGAAGATGGCTTGTTTGTAACAGAAGCGATATCAAGAGCGCTAGGTAATTATCCAACAGAACATTTAATTCTTTCAGGCTTTGAAAATCTTATATTAGACATGGCTTTTAAAAAGAAAAAATAATATGGGAAATTTATTAAAGAGTAAAGCTAGGGCACATAGGTATAAGCGTGCGCATAATGTTCTAACGAATAATATAGCAAAAGGATTAAAGGGATTCTATTT
>Ga0208904_1001257_pt1 | contig 17716 bp, 13 predicted proteins | sample AntAceMetag02UKB_FD_184774 | JGI IMG/M metagenome (GOLD analysis project Ga0208904, IMG submission 184774) | Saline lake microbial communities from Ace Lake, Antarctica - Antarctic Ace Lake Metagenome 02UKB (SPAdes) (version 2) | ecosystem: Environmental > Aquatic > Non-marine Saline and...
CTTTTTCTGGCTTTGGCGGCTGGATTGACCATTGCCATGTTGGTGGAAGTATACTCAGAAGCTTTCGAGTCTCCAAAAAATTTCATTCACGGTTGGGACAACTTGCTCATCCCATTTGTGAGTGCGCTCGTTCTCGGACTTTTCGTTTAGGAGGTACACAGCGCCACCCCTTGGTCTCTAGACCTTGGGGTGCGCTGGAAAGGATAAGCCTAATAAGGGCTTTTTTTAATATATAAAATAATAAAATACAGAATTGTCTGTAATTCTGTATTTTTTGTATTCTGTATCTATGTATGATTCTTATATTTCTAACTTGTCCTACTCTAATAAATACGCTATAATATCAATACTTAAATCATAAATTTTAACCATATAAAAATATGACAAAAGTCGCAATTAACGGGTTTGGGAGAATTGGACGTCACGCTCTAAAAGTAGCTTGGGACAAAGAAGATTTAGAAATCGTGGCTATCAATGATCTAACTGACAATGCATCTTTGGCACATTTGCTAAAGTATGATACAGCTTATCCAGCTTGGGAACATGAGATTTCTCATGATGAAGAACATATTATAATTGACGGTAAAAAGGTTAAAGCCTTTGCAGAAAAAGATCCAACAAAATTACCTTGGGGTGATCTAGAAGTGGATGTAGTCATGGAATGTACTGGTTTTTTTCGTGATAAAGAAAAAGCTGGTATGCATCTGACTGCTGGAGCCAAAAAAGTTGTTTTGTCAGCTCCTGGCAAAGGAGAAGGTATCAAGACTTATGTTCGTGGTCTAAACTGTGGTAGCTACAAAGACGGTCAGGAAGATATTATTGATAATGCTAGCTGTACGACAAATTGTACAGCGCCTGTGATGCGTGTGTTGGAAGATTCTTTTGGAATTGACAAAGCTATACTTACTACAATTCATTCCTATACTTCTGACCAAAATCTTCAAGATGGTCCCCACAAAGACCTTCGTCGTGCCAGAGCGGCAGCTCAAAATATGGTACCAACTTCTACGGGAGCTGCAGTGGCTACTGCCAAAGTTGTACCAGAACTCGAAGGTAAATTTGATGGTCTTTGTGTGCGTGTCCCAACCATCACTGTTTCCCTAGTAGATTTTTCTATAGTTCTCAAAAAAGATGCGACAGTAGAAGAAGTAAATAATGTCTTACGTGAAGCTAGTGAGTCCAATCTAAAAGGAATTTTGGCTGTGACTGATGAGCCGTTGGTATCGTCTGATTTTATTGGCAATCCATATTCTTCCATTGCTGATCTTGGGATGACAAAAGTTGTCGGTGGAAACTTAGTGAAAATTATTTCTTGGTATGATAATGAATGGGGCTATGCAAATAGACTTGTGGAAATGGTGCAGATTGTTGGGAAACAGGTGTAAAATTAATTTTTATGAAGATAAAAACCATAAAACAACTTCGTAATCTAGAAAATAAACACGTGTTGGTACGGGTAGATTTTAATGTGCCTATAAAACGAAAGAAAGTTTTGGACGACACCCGTCTACATGCGTCTATTCCTACTATCGAATATCTGATTAGTAAAAAAGCTAAGGTAATAATACTAACTCACGTTGGTCGTCCAGAGGGAAAAGTTGTGGCTGGTTTGAAAGTCGATCCAATCGTAGAAGAACTATCAAAATTATTAAAAAGAAAAGTGAAGAAAATAGAAACTGGAAATTTCAAATTGAATGATAAAAAGAAACTAGAAATTGTTAAAAATATAGAAAAGATGAGACCGGGACAAGTGGTGATGATGGATAATATTAGATTTTCTCCAGATGAGAAAAAAGACACAGGAACCTTGTCTCAAGAACTTGCGAATTTGGCAGATTATTTTGTCTTGGATGGTTTTGCAGTAGCACATAGACCGTCAGCCTCAGTTGTGGGTGTGGCAAAATATTTACCGACCTATGCTGGTTTGCTGTTAGAACAAGAAATAAAGGGTTTGGAAAAAGTGACAGAAAAATATAAGAAACCCTATGTAGCCATAATTGGCGGAGCAAAGACTGAAACCAAGATTCCAGTTATTAAGTCTTTATTGAAAAAGGCAGATTATATTTTGATTGGTGGGGGAATATTTAATACTTATTTGGCTGCTAAAGGTGTTAAAGTTGGTAAGTCATTAGTTGATAAGAATTTCAAAAAAGAAGCATTGGAATATTGTAAAAAAAGAAAAGTTATTTTACCTGTGGATTTTATAGTCGGGGACATGGAGGGTAAGAAATTTAGAGTGGTAGCTATGCCCAAAGGAAAAGGATTCCTCTCTTCGTTCGGGATTAAACCTGCCGAAGCAATTTTGGATTGTGGTCCAGAGACGATTAGGCTTTATGCTAAATATATTAAAAAAGCTCAGACTTTGGTGTGGAATGGTGCGATGGGGTATTTTGAACAAAAACCTTATGACGTTGGCACTCTTTCTATTGCGCGTCTAGTCGCCAGTCGCTCCAAAGGAAAAGCCTATGGTGTGATCGGTGGGGGCGAGACTTTGCAGTCTATGGATATGGTTGGTATGAATGAATATGTTGATCTTATTTCTACTGGTGGTGGTGCAATGTTAGAATTTCTTGGTGGAAAAGAATTGCCTGGTGTTGAAGTAGTAAAAAAATAATTAACATTTTATAAACAGTTAAGCCTTTACTTGGTAGAGGCTTTTTGTTTTTTGTGGTATAATAGTATTAGTTCATAAAGTTCATAAAGTGTGGATTGGACTTTACAAACTTTTTAACTTTATAACTTTTAACTAAAGTGTATGTCTGTCAAAAAAAAGGTGGGGAAAGTTTCTTCTCCAAAAACTCAGCAGGAACAATGTCAATTGTTCAACTGCGTCTGCCATGACTTTGGTCGCAGAATTTTGTGGACCCTGTTTGGTATTTTAATCGCTTACTGTGTAGTCTTGCTTGGTACAATGATTCGTAACAACTTGCAAGAATATTATTTTATAGGTCAAGCTGATAAAATGGAACGCGTCATCACAGTTGATGGCGTGGGCGAAGTCACTGCCAAACCAGACGTAGCTATGACTACTATGGGAATGGTAGCTGAGGGTGTTACAGTGCTCGAAGCTCAACAACAAAATACCTCTGTCATGAATGAATTAATTTTCCGTTTGAAAGGTTTGGAAATTGCTGAAGATGATATCCAAACAGCTAATTACAATATTTATCCTCGTTATGATTATAACGATGATGATGGTAGAACCCTTGAGGGTTATGAAGTTCGTCAAAATGTAAGCGTAAAGATTCGTGATCTAGAAATTGCTAACGAAGTGTTAGCTCTAGCTGGAGAAGTGGGGGCAAACAATGTTAGTGGTTTGCAATTCACAATTGATGATGATGAGGTGTACAAGACAGAAGCTCGCGAAAAAGCTCTAGAACAAGTCTCCGAGAAAGCTCGTGCCTTGTCTCGATCTCTTGGGGTGCGTCTTGTTAGTATAGTTTCTTATGATGAATATACTGGTGGGCAAGATCCTTATCCATACAAATCTTATGCTGAATCTGCCTATGGACTTGGTGGTAGTATGCCAGATGTAGAAGCTGGGAGTATGGATGTCGTAATGAATGTTCATGTGACATTTGAGATAAGATAAACAAGAAAATAAATTAATAAAAACCCGTCAAATAGACGGGTTTTTTTGTTGACTTTTTTTAGTTTTTGTGGTTAGATATAGGTAGTTGTTTTAGGAGAGGAGTAACCCTATGAACGAGATGGTGGATCCAGCCAAAAGGAACCGTGAGGGTTTCAAGAGGCTGGACCGGATGGATCTCTTGCCTATTTCTAAAGGGCAAGAAGATTGGGAGAACTATCTGAAGAGGGTTCAGGTCAAGATTCCTACCTTTACCGAAGATCACCTTTTCGGTATTATGGATCAGGCCGCGGCTGACGAGTTTGTCGAGGTGTCTGTACTCGAAAGACAGACATACTACAGACTTGTAAAGAGTCCTCCTCAAGACGAGACAACTTAAGGAGTGCCGGACTGGAGGGGGAATCGGCTGGCACAAAAGAACATCAGAATATGGTGTTTTTTTGTTTGAGGTATTTTTATTGACAAAGCATTATAAATATAGTATGATTTATCTATCAATTATAAAAGCTGTGATCCGCTATCAACGGGGAGCTGAGAGAAGAACCTTGTTGGCTAGAACTCTCTGGGTAAGCCCATAATAGCTGTAATGAAGCACCAAAGCGGGGTGGTACCGTCTCAAAAGAGACCCCTGCATTATGTGGTGTTTTTTTATTTTAAAATTTTAAATTTATATATATGTATAATGCCAATGAACAAGAACTAGAAGTTTTAAAACAATGGGATAAGACAGACGCTTTTAAAAAGTCTGTGGAGTCTCGTCCAGAAGATAAACCTTATCATTTTTATGATGGGCCTCCTTTTGCTACTGGACTTCCTCATTATGGACACATTGTGGCCAGTCTGATAAAAGACGTAGTACCACGTTACCAGACTATGAAAGGTTATCGTGTAGAGCGTGTTTGGGGTTGGGATTGTCATGGTTTGCCAATTGAAAATATTATTGAAAAAGAATTAAATTTGAATAGTAAAAAGGATATTGAAGAATATGGTATTCCAAAATTTAATGAGGCTTGTCGGTCTACAGTTTTAAAGTACGCTGAGGAATGGAAGAAAACTATCAAACGCATGGGTCGTTGGGTGGATATGCCCGCCCAAGGCGGGTCCGCCTCGGGCGGAGAAGCAGAGAGTTATGGAAGTCATGGCTATAGGACAATGGACATACAGTATATGGAAAGTGTCTGGTGGGTATTCAAACAGCTTTGGGATAAGGGTTTGATTTACGAAGGAAAAAAAGCCATGCATATTTGCCCTCGTTGTGTGACACCTCTTTCCAATTTTGAAGTGACCCAAGGTTATAAAGATGTAAAAGATTTGTCTGCAACTGCAAAGTTCAAATTGAAAAATGCAAAAGAAAAATTAGGTTTAGATGGAGATGTGTTTGTGCTTGCTTGGACTACTACTCCATGGACATTGCCCGGAAATGTTTTGCTGGCTGTTGGTGGTGAGATTGATTATGTTGTAGTGTCATCTGATAATAATAATTTTGTAGTTGCTAAAAAGAGAGTGAAAGATGTAATGAAAGATAAAGAATATGAAGTTGTTAAAGAATTAAAAGGTGAAGAATTTGTTGGTTTGGAATATGAACCATTGTTTCCATATTTTGTAGATACTGAAAATGCTTTTCGTGTAGTTTCTGCTGATTTTGTGACTACAGAAGACGGTACTGGTGTAGTGCATATTGCTCCAGCTTTTGGTGAAGATGATTATCAAATTGGTAAGAGAGAAGAAGTAGGTTTTGTGCAGCATGTAAATATGGATGGGACTTTTATCGAAGAGGTAGTAGACTTTGCTGGCCAAGAAGTAAAACCAAAAGAAGACCCAATGGTGACAGATATTGAAATTATTAAATATCTAGCTCACAATGATAAATTGTTTCATAAAGAAAAATTTGAACATAGCTATCCTCATTGCTGGCGCTGTGATACACCACTTTTGAATTATTCTACCTCTAGCTGGTTTGTGGAAGTGACAAAGTTAAAAGAAGACTTACTAAAAAATAATAAGAAAACTAATTGGGTGCCAGAGCATATCAAGGAAGGTAGATTTGGTCTTTGGCTAGAGGGTGCGCGTGACTGGGCGATTTCTCGTACTCGTTTTTGGGGTACTCCTTTGCCTGTTTGGCGAAGTGAAGACGGGGATACTTTGTGTATTGGAAGTGCAGAAGAACTTTCAGAATTATCTGGAGAAAAAGTAGATGACCTACATAAACACAAAATTGACGATATTGTAATTAAAAAAGATGACAAAGAATATAGGCGTATTCCGGAAGTTTTGGATTGTTGGTTTGAGTCAGGTGCCATGCCATATGGTCAAATGCATTATCCATTTGAAAATAAAGAAAAGTTTGAAGCAGGTTTTCCAGCCGAGTTTATTGCTGAGGGTCAAGACCAGACTCGTGGTTGGTTTTATACTTTGCATGTTTTGGCGACGGCTCTTACCAATGGTAAAAATCCAGTTATTAAGAAAAAGAAAACAGTTCCAGCTTTCAACAATGTAATTGTAAATGGTACTGTGTTGGCAGAGGATGGCAAGAAGATGAGCAAGCGTCTGCAAAATTATCCAGATCCTTTGGTGGTTTTGGAAAAATATGGGGCTGACGCTATGCGTTTTTATCTCGTATCATCTCCGGTCATGCATGCTGAGAGTCTTAGCTTTTCTGAGGCTGGAGTAAGGGAAATGTATAATAAAGTTGTAAATACTCTGTGGAATGTGTTTACGTTTTATAATATGTTTAACATTGATTCCACTGATTCAAAAAATGATTCCACTGATTCTCCAAATATACTTGATAAATGGGTTTTGTCAAAATTGAATTTGTTGGTAGAAGAAACAACGAAGAACATGAATGAATATAAGCTTGCAGAAGCTAGTCGTCCAATTTTGGAATTTGTTACAGAGCTTTCTCAGTGGTATGTTCGTCGTAGTCGTGATAGATTTAAAGGTGAAGACGAAGAAGATAAACAATTTGCTTTGGCAACTTTGAAAGAAGTTTTGTTTACACTTAGTAAAATCATGGCACCATTTACACCATTTATGGCAGAAAAGATTTATGGAGAAGTTGGTGGGGAGATGGAGAGTGTGCATCTGGAGGATTGGCCAAAGACAGGGGAAGTTAACCATACAATTCTTGAAAACATGGTTAAAGCAAGAAAACTGGTAGAAATGGGTCTTGCTCTACGTGCAGAAAGTGGTGTAAAAGTTCGCCAAGTACTTGGACAGTTTTTGATAGTAGATAAAAGTATTAGCGAAGACCTAGCAAGTATTATCGCCAAGGAAATGAATGTAAAAACTGTAGAGCTGGTAGACAGTGTACCAAATGATGAAAGCTTTGTTGTAAAAGAAGATGGTGGTTTTACAGTTGGGTTGGATATCACTCTCACAGACAAACTAAAAAAAGAAGGTTTACTTCGCGAAGTGGTTCGTACTATCAATCAAATGCGTAAAGAACAAAAATTAACTATTGATGATGAAGTGGTAGTGGAATATAGTACAGATGATGAAACACTAAATGCTGTGTTTACAGATTTTGAGGGTGAGCTTAAAAGGTCAGTCTTGGCAACAGAACTGAAAGATGGTGGAAAAGAAGACAAAGAAATTGATGGTAAGAAAATAAAGTTGAGTGTGTCAAAATAGAAAATAAATATAAACAAAAAAACCGACATTATGTCGGTTTTTTAATTATCTAAAAATATTTTTCTAAATATTCTTAGAAGGGGGAAGCTCTCGATGCCGGATGGCAGGAGAGCTGTGTGGGTGGGTTAGGCAGCGTCCATGTACTCGATCTCGTAGTCGCCGTCCTCCTCGAGGAGTGCGATGGCCGGATTGTCGGCTACAATCACGAGTTCGCCTTCGTACTTGCGCAGGAAGGATGCCGGGCAGGTTTCGTTGATTGGTCCTTCGAGCATGTCGCGGATGGCCTCGGCTTTCTTCTCACCGAACGCTAACAGCATGATGATGCCGTGGGCGTTTTTGAGGATCGTGCCGATACCCATGGTGATAGCCTGAGGAGGTATCTCGCCGTCGTCGAAGTGTTGAGTGTTCGTTTCGATGGTGCGCGGAGCCAGGTCGACCACACTTGTGATGGAGTTTTGAGCTGACCCCGGCTCATTGAAACCAACGTGCCCGTTCTCGCCGATACCGAGCAAGACAAAGATGAAGCCACCATCATTGGTGATCCACTCTTCGTAGTCGGTACACGTTTGCCCCAGGTTATCGGCGCTTCCGTCGGGGATGTAGCAGGCAGCGACCTGGACCGTGGAGAAGAGATGGGCTTCCATGTAGTGGTGGTAGCTCCCTTCGCAGGAGTCTTCCGGTCCATACCCTTCCCCGACGTACTCGTCGAGATTGAACGTGGTTGTCTGGAGGAGAAATTCGGGGTGCTTCTCTGCGTACTGTCGCAGATAGAGGTAGACCTCCTTGGGCGTAGAACCTGTCGGTAGGCAGATCGCCTTGTTAGGGTTTTTTTCGATGACCTCGATGAGAGCCCAGGCCGCGTACTTCGCGGCTGAGTTTGACGAATCGAACACTTTGACAGAGACTTTTGCCATGGAACACTTCCTCCTGTGGCGATATTGACGCTGTGGTCTCTTACAAGACCGTGGTAAAAATTAGCTAGATTAACTAGTTTTTACCACAGTCTTGTTTATTTTCTAACCCATTTTAAAAGAGCAAAATAACTTTAACACACAATTGACTACTTTGTCAATCGGTGCTAAGATAAGGTAAGAATTTAACTAATATTAATATTTTTATATGATTAAATATTCAATAGGTCAAAATTTAAAAAAGTCTGATTGTCTAATTTTACCTTTGTTTGAAGATAAGGGTCTGGACAAAGAAATAAAAGATTTAGACAAAGAACTTGAGGGCCTAATAAGTCTGGCTAAGGAAGAAAAAGATTTTGAAGCTAAAACTATGAAAACTTCTTGGATTATAACTGGAAATAAAGATTTACCACGCATTCTTTTGGTGGGTCTTGGTAAAGAAAAGGAATTAAATATAGGTTTGTGGAAAAAAATAGTTGGCTCGTTTGTAATAACAGCTCAAAATAAGAAAGTAGAAAATTTATCTGTAGTATTGCCAAGCAGTGTTACCAAAAAAATTGACGTAAAAATTTTAGCTAGAGAAACTAGTACTGTTATTGAAATAGCAAACTATGCTTATGATGAATACAAAACAGATGAAAAAGCAAAAATGGTTGAAATTAAAAATGTAGAATTTTTTGGAGAAGATATTAATAAACAATTTATTGAAGGTTCAGGGCTTGGTCAAATTACTGGTCAGGGAGTAAATTTTACTAGACATTTGGGAAATACCCCACCAACAATCATGACACCAACTTTTTTGGCTAAGGAAGCTGAAAAACTTGGTAAAAATAATGCAAAAGTGAAAGTAAAAGTTTTGGATAAAGAAGAAATGAAAAAACTTGGTATGGGTTGTATGTTGGCTGTTGCTCGTGGATCAAAAGAAGCTCCAAAATTTATTATAGTTGAGTATTGGGGGGAGACTAAGACAAAAAATCCAACAATCTTGGTTGGTAAAGGTGTGACTTTTGATTCTGGTGGAATTTCTCTAAAACCAGGGGATGCTCTTATGGAAATGAAATTTGATATGTTGGGGGCAGCCACTGCTCTTGGTGCTATAAAATCTGTTATTGAATTAAAATTGAAGAAAAATGTAATTGCAATTTTGCCCGCAGTAGAAAATATGCCAAGCGGAGATGCTTATCGTCCAGATGATATCTTGACTGCTATGAATGGTAAGACTGTGGAAATTTTAAATACTGATGCCGAAGGTAGATTAATTTTGGCCGACGCACTTTGTTATGCTGCCAAGTATAATCCAAAAGAAGTAATTGATTTGGCAACTTTGACAGGTGCTTGTATGGTAGCCTTGGGAATTGAGCGCTCTGGTGTATTTGGCAATCAAAAAATAGTTGATAAAGTTTTGCAGACGACAGAGATCACCGGAGAAAAACTTTGGCATCTGCCAATTGGAGATGAATATGATGAAGCTATGAAAAGTGAAGTGGCTGATATAAAAAATATTGGTGGAGTAGGTGGAAGATCTAGTTTTGGTGGGGCTAGTACTGCAGCAGCTTTCTTGGAATTTTTTACTAAAGATGAAAAAGGTAAAGCACTATATCCATGGGCACATATAGATTTGGCTAGTGCTATTTATGCTAGTAAAGGAAAACCTTGGGTAAGAGTTGGTGCTAATGGTGCGGTGGTACAGACTTTGGTTGAGTATTTAAAAAAATAATTTAATAAAATATAAATAAATTTTTAATATGGTAGTAGAGTTACCGGGAAGGTATATGAAAACACCTGGAGAGTTTTTTAGGTCTAAAAATAATATAATAATCGCAGAAGATCCTGAATTATCTGAGGCGGCACGAGCTATACAGTGTTTTTCAATATTAGAATTAGAAAATAAAAAATTATTTGGATTGCTTGTAGAAGAAGATTTTGATGTTAGAAATATTAGACATGTAGATCGTATGGGTAGATATGCTGAAGCTGTTGCGTTTTTGTTACAACTTGAAGGAGAAGACTATAAAGACATATTACTACAAGCCAAAAAATTATTAATAAATATGGCAGAAAAATATATTGAAGAAGATTTTGAAGAAAAAGAAGTTTTACCATATGAATGGACAGAGTTGGCTCAGGAAATTGAAGTTAAATTTGGTAATAAATAAAAAATATGAGTAAGAAACAAAAAATAGAACTTCTTGCTCCTGCAGGTAGTCCCGAAAAAATGAAATATGCTTTTGCTTACGGAGCAGATGCGGTCTACATGGGTATACCAGATTTTAGTTTGCGTGTCAGAATTAACAAATTTACCATGGACGATGTGAAGTCTGCGATTGAATATGCACACGGAATAAACAAGAAAATATATGTGACAGTAAATATTGTTGCTCATAATCAACATTTAGAAAAATTACCAGGTTATCTCAAAAAACTAGAAAAGTGGCAGCCTGATGGTTTTATTATTTCTGACCCTGGTGTGATTACAATGTCAAAGAAGTATGCCCCAAGCGTTCCAATTCATCTTTCCACGCAAACAAATGCGACCAATTGGCAGACTGTAAAGTTTTGGTACGATCAAGGTCTTGAGAGAGTAGTTTTGGGACGAGAAGTGACACTCGATGAAATTAAAGAAATTAGTAAGCGCGTTCCAAAATGTGAAATAGAATATTTTGTTCACGGTGCTATGTGCATGAGTCATTCGGGTAGATGTATGTTGTCAGCTTGGCTTAGTGGACGCAGTGCAAACCTGGGGGATTGTGTGCAACCATGTCGTTGGGAGTATAAAGTAAATAATATCTCGGTGGAACTAGAAGAACCAAGTAGACCTGATATGATTATTCCGGTAGAAGAAGATATGCACGGGACATATATTTTCAATTCCAAAGATATGTGTTTTATAGAATATTTGCCAGAGCTAATTGACGCGGGTGTTATGAGTTATAAAATTGAAGGCCGGGCCAAGAGCCATGCCTATCTTGCTAGTGTAGTAAAAGCATATAGACAAGCATTTGATTTGTTAGAAACAGAAAAAGATTTAAAAATACAAAAAAGAAAATTGAAAGCTATCAAGAAAAAAGTATTAGATAAATTGGTTCATCGTGGTTATACGACTGGTTTTCTTTTTGGTCGCGAGACTGTAGAGCAAAATGTAGAGAATAGTCATGTGGGCGGACAGGAAGAATTTGTGGGTGAGGTGTTGGATTGTGTGGAAATAAATGGAAAAAATCTTGCCATTGTTCGTGCTCATAATGCTCTTCGAGTCGGAGATAAACTTCGCATTATGATGCCGGGTGAAGAAAAAGATTTGCGAATGACTGTAAAGAAGATGTATAATAGTGATGGTGATAAAATTGAAAGTGCCCATGGTGGTACAGGAGAGTTGGTAAAGGTTCTCGTAAATAAATTTATTCCAAAATATTCTATTTTGTTTAAAAAATAAAACAAGACCATTTTATTAATTATAATATAATATATGAGTGAAAGAAATCAATCTCCAGAGGAAATAGCAGCACACGCACAACATTTGGAGAAATTAAAACTCACAAAAGAATTGAAAGGTGAAGGAGTGTTTGTTGGGGGAAAGGCTGGTGAATATACAGGAACACCAGATGAAATAGAAGAACAGATTAGAGCAAAATATGGTGATGCTTCGGGTGGTGACGAGGATAGTGGTTTAGATTTACCTTCAGATCCTTTAGAGCGTTTTGAGGCTGTATCAGAAATTAATAAGGATTTAGGAGAAACTAATAATATTGACGGAAAGGCTGCAGTTTATGTTGGTCCAAAAGAGGTTGTGGAAGCTAATCGTGGGGCAGATGAAAAAAAGTTGAAAGAACAAAAAAAAGAAGAAAAACAAAAAAATAGAGAAGACAGAAAAGAGTTTATGGTTAAATTTTTTAAAGAACATTCTGATTTGGCAAAAACTCCTGAAGATGTTATGGCCACTTATATGGAATTGTTTAAAAGAGGTATAAGTTCTAACAGTGATTACCAATTGGAATATATCCCATCAATATTGTGGAAATATCAAGGTAGTTATTATGATGAGGGAATTAAAGATTTACCTGATTCAGACGATGAGCATCAAAATAAGTATGATTTTTATATAAAAGATCGTCCAAAAATTGCTTACAAGGAATTGCTTACAGGTGCAGAAAAAATACTTTCTTCAGTGGGAGATGCTTCTGTCATAAAAAACTCTTTAGTTGCTGATGGTTCGTTTTCTGTTGTTTATAAATCAAATGATGGATCTCTTAAATATGTCGATATTCCAGCTCCTAATGTAGATGAAGTAAAGATCTTTGTTCCGCAAGATGAAATAGATGAAGCGAATGCTACTCTTGTAAGAGATTACATGATAAATAAGGGGGAGGACCCTAATGATCATGTGAGATTTCGTTATCATTATGATGCTGATTTTGTGACTACAGAAGACGGTAGAAATAAATATGATTTTGCGAAAGAATATACTATGCGTACACATATGCAAACTTTTGAAGATCTGGGGTTAAATATTGTAAAATTGTCAGAGGAGGAGAGAGGTGTATTGAGTAATTTTTATCGCGTTAATAGTTCACTTGATCATGCAAAAGAGGTGATTGAAGAAAACGAAAGACAAAAAGATACATTTTCTAAAGTTGGTGTTTAATTAATTAATCATTTTTATATGTCTAAAAAAACAGCAATAAAGAAAATCACAGCCCGTGAAATCCTAGATTCTCGTGGCAATCCAACAGTTGAAGCAACTGTCGTCTTGAGCGATGGCTCTGTTGGTGTAGCCGCTGTTCCTAGTGGAGCGTCCACTGGGACACATGAGGCTTTAGAACTTCGTGATGGGGCCAAGCGGTATGGTGGCAAGGGTGTTTTGAAGGCAGTTAAAAATGTTAATACTCATATTAATAAAGCTCTTCGTGGGGCTGATGCTAGTCAGCAAAAAAATATTGATGAGCTAATGCTAAAGTTGGATGGGACTGATAACAAAAAGAAACTAGGTGCTAATGCAATTCTTGCTGTGTCACTTGCCAACTGTCGGGCAGCTGCCAACTCTACCAAAACTCCACTTTACAAATATATCCGCAGTACTTATAGACTGAAAGAAAAAGGCTGGAGAATGCCAGTCGCTACTATGAATGTTTTGAACGGTGGCAGACATGCAGATAATAATTTGTCAGTGCAGGAATTTATGATTGTGCCGATAAATAAATCTTTTGCAGAGCGTGTTCGTATGGGTTCACAGATTTTTCATTCTCTGGCTCAGATTTTAAATAACAAAGGCTATTCTACTGGTGTGGGGGATGAAGGTGGTTTTGCCCCAGACCTACTAAACAACGAACGAGCACTTCAGCTTCTTGTGCAAGCTATAAAACATGCTGGTTTTGTGCCAGGCAAGAATGTTTTTCTTGCCATGGATGTAGCAGCTAGTGAATTTTATCGTAAAGGCAAATATTATTTTGCTTCTCAAAACCAAGCCAGTACGGCTGACAAGATGATGAGAACTATAGAAAATTGGGAAAAGAAATATCCTTTTATTTTCATAGAAGATCCATTAGCAGAAGATGACTGGGACAACTGGAAAATCTTTACCAAAAAGTTTGGTAAAAAAGTTGCTGTAGTGGGAGATGATTTGTTTGTCACAAATACAGAGCGCATTCAGAAAGGGATTGATATGAAAGTGGGTAATGCTGTACTTATAAAATTGAACCAAATTGGAACTTTGTCTGAAACTATTGAGGCAATTTACTTGGCTAAGAAAAATAATTATCAAGTAGCTATCTCACATCGCTCTGGAGAAACAGCAGATACATTTATTGCTGATCTTGCTGTAGCTGTAAATTCTGAATATATAAAGACTGGGTCTTTGAGTCGTAGTGAGAGAGTGGAGAAGTATAATAGGTTGATGGCTATTGAACAAGAAGTGAGTTAGTTTGTAAGTATATAAGTGTGTAAGTAAAAACCCGCTGGTATAGCGGGTTTTTTGTATATTGAAACCAAAAATAAAAAATGCTATAATGCATTTACTATGAAAAAAATATACATATATGCAATTGTCTTATCGTTATTTTTAATGGCTGGCTCTGTTTTAGCGACAGCCAGTAGTGATAACTACCAGATTGATGGTGGGCAGTTTACTTCTGGGGCTGGGACAGTTAGTTCGGATAATTATGAGACAGATGTAGCTTTCAACCCAACAGCCGGTTCTATTACTAGTGATAATTATAATATAGAGCAGGGTGAAGTTTTTAATACAGGCGAGATTGATATTGAAGATCCTGGTACTGGCTCAGTAGCTGGTGGTGGTGGAGTGATAGAATCAGAAACTGTGCCACCAGAGATTGTGAGTTTGGAAATAATAAATATTTCAAAAACTAAGGCAACAATCTTTTTTGAAACGAATGAAATTGCGGTGGCTTTTGTAGAGTATGGTGAAAATAATAAGTTTGATATTAATACTGGAGCAGAGGATAGTTTTTTGTTTTCACATGATTTTTTATTAGAAGATTTGCGACCAGCTACTTTGTATAAATTTAGAGTACATATGTTTGATCGCCATCATAATGTTGCAGTGACTGAAATATATCAATTTACAACTTTGCCAACCGTAGTAATTATTCCCGAAGTTCCAGAAGAAGTTGAAATTATACCAGAAGAAATAGAGGGTGTTCCAGGTGAAGTGGTAGAAGATGATGCCATTGTTGAAGAAGAGGTTGTTGGAGAAGAAGTAATAGAAATACCAATAACTTTGGAGCCAGAAGAATTTTGGACAGAAGTAGAGGAGACTTTTCTAACAGATGAAGAAATTATAAAAATATTTACTTTTGTAAAACAAGAAAGTTTAGATGAGGAGGGAAAGACAGAAATAAATTTTGTACCTGTAAAAATAGAAAATAAAGAAAACAAATGGCAAGCCCTTGTAGGGTCAGAAACTTTATTATCTCTGCCAGCTGAGATTTTTAAAAAAGATATAGCAGAAATAAAAGCAGAGGTAGAAGGTCAAGTGGTAGTTTTGAAATATAATGCTGAATCACAGGCTTACGAATCACTTGTCACTATGCCTACGGCTGGGGGAGAATACGATGTAAAGATTCAGGTTAGATATGATGATGATACTTATGAAGAATTAAGTAAAACAATAAAAGTAATACAGTATGGTGTAGTAATAGAAAAGAAATTTTTTGATTGGTTTTTAAAAGAAAAAAAAGTAATTCCTTTCGCCAAGGTTTCTATTTATAAAGAAGTGGGGGAAGGTGAATGGGAATTATGGAAAGCTGAGGAACACAATCAATACAATCCGCAGGTGACAGATGAAAATGGTAATTTTGTATTCTTGGTACCAGAGGGTAAATATTATTTAGAAGTGACTGCCCTAGGTTATAAGAATTATAAAAGTAAAGTAATGGAAGTAATAGATGAAATGGTAGTTCCAGAGATAAAATTGAAAGTGGCTAGTAAAGTAATAGGGTGGGGATGGATGATTTCTTTGGGACTTGCAGTTTTTATACTCTTGTTATATACTCTAAAGAGAAAAAAGTAATATTTAACCTTTTTATTATGAAAAATGAAGAAGTGCAAAGTTTTAATGGGGGGAAGTTTGTTTTTGTAGTCATCATCATCGTTCTCTTGGTTGGTTTAGCCTGGACTGCTATGGGTTACAAAAAAGCCAATGATAAAGTAAATTTACTTTCCACTGCCAATGGACAACAACAGTTAGCAGAGAAGGAAGTAAATGCAATTGTGAATAAAGTAAAAAAACATATTGTCTTGCCAGATGAGACTCCAATGGTCGCAACTGTGGCTGATGTTGACAGTTTGGCCAAGGAACAGGCCTTTTTTGTAGGCGCTCATAATGGCGATAGACTCTTGATTTATAGTAATAAAGCTATTATTTATAATGAAGAAACGGATAAACTCATAAACGTAGGTCCTGTATTTGTGGATGGTGCTAATCAACCTGCTCCTACAGTGCCAGAGGCGGTAGAGCTAGAGGTGGTTAAGAAAGATATTAGCGTAGATGTAAAAAATGGTTCAAAAACAGCAGGTGTAGCTTCTACTATGGCAAATAATTTAGAAGGACAAGGTTATGATATAGGTAATATAGATAATGCTAATAGTAATGAGTATGCAGGAAATGTTTTGGTTAATTTGAATGGAAAAAATGTTACAGAATTAGAACAATTTTTGGGCGTAAATGCTGTAGCAGAGCTACCAGAAGGAGAGGGGCAAACAGGTTCTGATGTGGTAGTTATTTTGGGAAATTAATAAGTAAAAAAAATTGTAAAATACATCCTGAGCTAGGGTGTATTTTTTTTGTAAACAAAGCCAATTTATCCCCATAATACGCACTAAAAAAAAGATAAAAAATATGTTATAATACTGATGTTAAAAAAGAAGATAATGAAAGTCTTTTTTAAAAATTTATTGATAGTATCAGTTGTATTTTTGACTACACTAATTTTTTGTTTGCCTAGTGCAAATGCCATCACTATTCCTAACTATTTAGGCTATGAAGGTTCTCTAAAAAATTCTAGTGGAGAAGCATTAACAGGAAATTATGATATTGAATTTAAATTGTATAGTGCACTTACTGGCGGGACAGTTTTATGGACAGAATCACACAGTGATGTATCAGTTGTTAGAGGGTATTTTTATACCCAGCTTGGTAGTGTGACAGATTTGGATTTAGATTTTAGTCAGCAATATTTTTTGTCTGTCAATGTAGAAAGTGATGGAGAGATGAGTCCGAGACAGCCTATGAATTCGGTAGCCTACGCCTATTCTGCTAATATTGCTTATGGTGCTTATGCTACTTCGATAGCTCCTGCTACTTCTACTGGTGCGATGTATTATGATTCTTCAGATGGTAATCTTTATGTTTATGATGGGGTAGCCGGTAACTGGGTAGATATGACATCTGGAGCTGGTAGTGGTGCTACTCAGCTTTCTGAATTATCAGATGTTTCTGATAGTACGGCTACTGATGGAAATTTACTTTTTGCTAATGGTCTTACTTGGGAAAGCCTTCCACAAACAAATATTACTTCTGTTGGCATAATTACAACGGGTACTTGGCAGGGAGATTCTATTACCAATGATTATATTGCTAGCTCAACAGAATGGAACACGGCTTACGGCTGGGGCAACCATGCCAGTGCAGGTTATCTTACTAGCTACACTGAAACAGACCCAGTCTACACTGCTTGGAACAAATCAACAGGTATCAGTATTAACGAGAGTCAGATTAGTGATTTTGGAACTTATCTAACAAGCTACACAGAAACAGATCCTATTTGGACATCAGCATCAAGTTCTTACGTTCGTTGGGATTCAACATCTAGTACACTTTGGAACACAGCTTACGGTTGGGGTAACCATGCTCTAGCTGGTTATTTGACTACTTCTACTGATCTGACTACGGCTAATTTTGCTTCAAATAATATTTCTCAATGGATTAACGATGCTGGTTATGTTACTTCTACTAGCGGTGGTTCTGAAACCGATCCAATCTGGAATGCTGTATCTTCAACATATTTAACAACAGCCACAGCTGCTTCAACATATCTAACTGACTACACTGAAACCGACCCAGTCTATTCTG
>Ga0208904_1001259_pt1 | contig 17706 bp, 14 predicted proteins | sample AntAceMetag02UKB_FD_184774 | JGI IMG/M metagenome (GOLD analysis project Ga0208904, IMG submission 184774) | Saline lake microbial communities from Ace Lake, Antarctica - Antarctic Ace Lake Metagenome 02UKB (SPAdes) (version 2) | ecosystem: Environmental > Aquatic > Non-marine Saline and...
TCATAAATCATCATTAAATTTGGATTTATATACAATAAGGAGGTTGAATGGGGGCATCCCTAGTTTAACTCTAATTCAATTAATTACATTAATTCATATAGTTATCATAAATCATCATAAAACATGTATTTAGAATAAACTAATACCTCTATAAACTAATACCTCTATAAATCATTTAAAAAAATTATAATTTATTTAATCATCTAAATCAATAGTAGAATTATCTGATTCATCTTTTGGTGTAATATCATCTTTAAAATTAAAATATAACTTATTTTCATCTAAATCCATCAATAGGAAATCTTCTTTTTTTTTAGTTGATTTATTATAAATCTTTGATAATTCTTTAAGATTTAAATCTTTCATGTTGTGCTCACTCATAATTAAATTCAGGTCTCTCTTTGAACTTAATTTTTTTAATATTAAATAATTGGCATTAGAACGAATGATTTTTGGAACTTTGTAATAACTCTGACTTAAATAAACACATGAACAACCACCAGCTATTTTTCTACTTCGAATATAATATTCTACAATTAATTTTTGATCGGAATTAACTAAATCATCAAATATACATAATATTTGACCTTTATTTTTTAGTGATTCTAAATCAGGAATTTCTCCATTTTCATGAACCTCTATATTTTTTTTAAGTTTATCAATAAGATATTGATACAATGGTTCATGTTGACTTTTTACACATAATACTACATAATTAAATGTACCTTTCATAGCATGTATTAAATTCATTAATGTATTTGTTTTCATCGAACCAGACGAACCACATATTAAAGCTCGAAATGGGATTTGCATAAAATGTTGTTTACCATATTGTGGATTATGATACTTTGTGTTATATTCTTTAGGTATGACTTTATAGAAATTTTTTATTACCATATTATATTATATCTATATTAATATACATATAATAATAAAAAAATGAGTATTTATTCTCCACCATCAGATATATTAAAAACTTTTAATACAAGTGTTTTTACAGCAGATGATGATTTTTTAACATTATCAGATGCTGATAGTAGATATTGTAAAAATATTAATGGATTCATAAATAACTCATTAACGGTTAATGGTCCAATACACGCGAAATCTTTATTAATAAAAGATTCATCAGTTACAATCGGGAATACAGTTGATATTAGATTAGGTATCAATGATACAACTTACAACTATAGTGATATTAAATTCAATTATTTATCCGACGCATCTAATACAAATTATTTAAATATCGGTGGTTTAAATTCATATACTGGTCAAAATTTAGTTAGTATTAATACTTTAAATCCTTCAAAAAGTTTAGATATAAATTCTTCGACAGGTGATAATTTTAGGTTAATTTATAATGACACTACAGGGTCACCTACCTATTATACCGATTTTTTAATGACTTCATCAGGAGATTTAACTATTAATAACCAACGATATACTAATATTTTGAATCATAATGGTTCAACTCTTGGACTTCAATTAGGTAGTGTGTTAGTTACTTCGACGGCATTAGAATTGAATATTCTTGACGGTTGTACAGCTACGGCATCTGAATTAAATTATACAAATATTACTTCTATTGGAACAGCTCAAGCTTCTAAAGCATTAGTCCTTAATGCTTCTTCTAATATTACATCTGGAATTAACGAATTCAATACAACTACCTTAAAAACAACAAATTTATATAAAAACGGAACTATTATATCAGCAACAGCAACAGAGCTGGATTATACTAAGGTAACCACCCTAGGGACCGCTCAGGGTTCTAAAGCTTTAGTCCTCAATTCATCAGCTAAACTCTTATCTGGACTCGTAGAGCTTCATAGTCAATATTTATTATGTGATTCGTTATATATAAATAGTACTCTAATTACTTCGTCAGGAGCTGAATTGAATTTATTAGATGGTTTAACTTCTAGTACAACAGAATTGAATTTATTGGATGGATGTAGCTGTACTACAGCAGAATTAAATTATTTGGATATAACTACAATTGGAGTCGCTCAGGCCTCTAAAGCTTTAGTTTTCGATTCTAGCAGAAATATAAGTAACATCAATAATATTACGACAACAGGTAGTTTAGGTGTTAATACAACTACATTATCATCATCTCAAGTTGAAATTAATTCTTTAACTGGAGATTGTTTAAGGCTGAAAGCATCTGAAACTTATTGGTCAGATTTTTGTCAAACCATATATGGATTGAAAATAGAAACATCAGAAGACCATATTGAATTATATAATTCTCATTTATTATTACATTCAAATCATAGTCATGATTTAATATCAACAACAGAAGCATACCATTACGATATTTCATTACATCGGGATTTATCAGATGTTGGATTAAGAATAGGTATTTCATTCAATATTGGAACAGAAAGTTTATTAACAGCAATACCCGATTCAACAATCATATGCGAAGCTGTTAGCGCAAATACAAACTCATTAATATTTTCAACAAGATTAGTTGTTGGTTCGTGCGATGAAAGATTTAGAATTGATTCAACGGGTTTTATGGGAATTAATACAACAGCACCCGATAGGATGTTAGACGTTAACCATTCATCAGGAAATTGTTTAAGATTATCATATAATGCTCCCTCAGGAAGTGCTACTTATTTTACTGATTTATTAACAAATGGAGCTGGAGATTTAACTATTACTAATCAAAGATATACCAATATATCAAACCACAATGGAAGTACCTTAGGCCTTCAATTAGGAGGGGTTTTATTAACAGCAACAGCTGCTGAATTAAATTCAATAGCCGGTTTATCTGGATTAACGGCTACTGTAGCTGAATTAAATATTTTAGACGGTTGTACATGTACTTTTTCAGAATTAAATCTTCTTGATGGTGTAACTTCTTCTACCTCAGAATTGAATATTTTAGACGGTTGTACATGTACTTTTTCAGAATTAAATCTTCTTGATGGTGTAACTTCTTCTACCTCAGAATTAAATATCCTCAATGGTGTAACTTCAAATGCAACAGAATTAAATTATGTAGATGTTACAACAATCGGAACAGCCCAATCTAGCAAAGCTCTCATCGTAGATTCATCTAGTGAAATTGATAATATTTATAATTTATCATCAAGAGCTTTAAATCTTAAAGCTTCAACCGGCGGATTTTATCGTTTCATGTGGGAAGATTCATCAACCATATCAGATTATGCAAATCAATTATATTATCAAGCACCAACCTCTTCAACAATGATTACATCTATATTTTCGGGTGCTATGTTATCAATTTCAGGCGGTGAAGCCGCTCTAATCGTTGGATATTATAAAACGAGTGGTGTTCAATCTACTAATATGCAAATTTTAGTATCAGGAACTACTGATTTAAAAGCTAGAGTTTGGGTTAATGGGATTCAAATTCTAGGCACAAGAACCACTTATAAAAATATGGGTGAAACTTGGAATTTATTTACTTTAAATGCAGCAAATTTTCCAATTAATAGCTATGTACCAATAGCTTATCAATTTTACCATGCTTCATCATCTGGTTCAAATACAGCATCTGTATATTGTTATATTAATCATGAATCTAGCACATCTTCTATGTATTATGATAATGACGCTTTAACGCCAATATCAGCTTTAAATCATTATGGATTGTTTAAACGGTTAGAAACTCTTAATTATCCAACTGAAGGAACAGCATTAGCTTTATGTCCAATGATTGTAGATGAAGACATCAGACTCAAAGGAATCCATGGATTACAAATATATGGACAAAGTGATGGTACTTTAGATGAACATGGATTAAGATTTGATGTTAAAGCAGGACACGTAATAAATGACAATGTGACACCAGCTAGTGCTACAAATACTAATTTGGTCGCTTGTACATCAATTGGACGGAGTCATGTGGGAGCTCTAAATACCAACGTTATTACGACTACCTGTTGTTCATTCTATATTGAATCAGCGCCTTATAATTACACTAATAATACCATTACAAATCCTTATGCATTATATATTGGAAGTGGATTGAATTTCATGGGAGGAGGTTTAAATATTCAATCAGGGGGGTTATCTTTAGCAGGTACATTAGTTGATTCAACCGCATTAGAATTAAATTATACAAATATTACTTCTATTGGAACAGCGCAAGCTTCTAAAGCATTAGTTTTAAACGCTTCTTCTAATATTACATCTGGAATTAACGAATTCAATACAACTACATTAAAAACAACAAATTTATATAAAAACGGAACCATCATTAATGCAACATCGGCAGAGCTGGATTATACAAAAGTAACCACCCTAGGGACCGCTCAGGGTTCTAAAGCTTTAGTCCTTAATTCATCAGCAAAACTCTTATCTGGACTTGTAGAGTTTCATAGTCAATATTTATTATGTGATTCGTTATATATTAATAGTACTTTAATTACTTCGACAGGGGCTGAATTGAATTTATTAGATGGCGTAACAGCTAGTACAGCAGAATTGAATTTATTGGATGGATGTACCTGTTCTACAACAGAATTAAATTATGTAGATGTTACAACTATTGGAACCGCTCAAGCAAGCAAAGCATTAGTTTTAAATAGTTCAAAAACAGTCATGGGTCTAACCACAATCGAAGCTGACCATATTTGGTCTGGTATTTCATCCGGAAGTGTCCCATTATATATCAATGGTGCCGCTTCTATCACTTTATCAGGGTATGCATATTTTAATTCATCAGCGTCTACAGGAACGATTGGAATGTCAACAAACAATTACAGTGCTTATTTCTCAGGACGAATTGTTTGTAGTGGAGAAATAGACGTAACATCGGATTACCGAATTAAGAAGAATATTGTTGATTTAGATTTGAATTATTGTAGAAATTTTATTGAAAAAGCCAACCCAATTAAATATCAACTGAAAACAGAAGATGACGAAGAAACACCGCATCTAGGATATATAGCCCAAGACGTTATTAAAGCAGGATTTGATGAATTAGTCGACGTAGCACCTGAGGAAGGATTAGAAGAAATAATCGAACCAGATGGTTTTATTAACCCAGCTAATGCTAAATTTGCCATTAGTTATATGGCTATAATCCCGATTCTTCATAAAAATATTAAAGAGTTATATAGAGAAAATGATTGGTTGAAACAAAGAAATTTTAAAATGTATGATGAGATTAATGATTTGAAATCACAAATAAAAAAGATACATGAAATAATAGAAATATTAGCTGGATAAAAATATATTATAAAAATATATTATAAAAATATATTATTTATAACATATTATTTATAATATATTATTTATAATATACAATGTCAGATATTAAAGCAAACCCACCCCTTAATATTTTACCATCATTTAATACAAATCAATTTATAGCAGATGATTCGACAGATTTAACATTTAATGATACTCGTTATTTGAAATTATCAGGCGGTTATTTGACAGGTGATTTATATTGCTCAAATCCAATAACGACTTGTCATAATTTTACAGCTTCTACTAATTTAACCCAAAATTGTTTATATCTTAATAACAACACAACAACTCCATTAGTCCATTATAGTGATTCTAAAGAATATCAAATTATTATTCAAAATAATACAACAACTACTGGTAAATTGACGGGTATGGCATTTTTAAACACCGCTGATAGTATTTATTCAACAGCACCATCTGCGACTATTACAGCTAATAGAACAGGAACGCATGGAATTGCTGACCTCTGTTTTGCTGTCAAAGCCTCAACATCTTGTAACGAAGCACTTAGAATTTTAAGCACCTCTGAAGTTGGAATTGGTACTATTACGCCATCTCTTCAATTAGAAGTTAATCACGCTACTGGTAGTTGCTTTAGACTCAGATATAATGATAGTGCTTCATTACACTGCGATTTTTTACTTGGTTCGTCGGGGCAACTAAAAATTCAACCTGCTCAATATACCGTCATTAATAGTGGATATCCAAATCAACTGAGTTTAAACAAAACAAATTTAAGAACCATAAACGCTAACGATACCGCCGATGCTTATTCATTCGTTATAGCCTCTGAATCTACAGCTACAACGAAACAAATCGGAATGGCTTTTAGTGTTAATCCAGACTATAAACTCAATAGTCCTGGTGCTGCTATTACTTTCGAATCTTTGAATACGAATGGCCCCGGTGATTTAATATTTCACACTAAAGAAGGTAATACTACTACTTCTAACTGCGTTGAACATATGCGTTTATCTCATGATGGATTACTTGGATTAGGCACTGCGAGCCCACTTTATCCATTACACATTAACAAAACTGAGAGTGTTGATATAGCTGATTATGGTTACGTTAATTCGTCTGGTTCAACCGGAACAACAGCTACAGGAACGGCTAACGATTATAGTTTATTCACATCTGGTAGAATAGCATGTACTGGCGAGATTGACTGTATATCTGATAGACGAGCTAAGACGAATATTGAATCTTTAGATTTAAATTATTGTAAAAAATTTGTTAAAAAAGTTGAACCTGTCATGTATAATTATATAAATGAACCAAATAAAAAATCAACTGGCTATATTGCTCAAGATGTTTATAAGCTTGGATTTCATGATTTGATTAGTTTAATTAATAATCCAAAAATGGTGGAATCAACGGACTCTGACGGTTTCTTAAATCCAAAAAAATTAGAGTTTTGTATATCGACAGGTGAAATTATAGCTATGTTACACACATGCATTAGGGATTTGTATAAAGAGGTTGAAAAATTAAAATCAAAAAAAACTGATTTTTATGATGGACGAATTAATTCAATTCTTGAATAAATCGAAGTTCTTTTTTTTTATTTCCACTCTCTCATAAAATTATTAAATTTATCTTGGTTTTCTCCTTTTTTAGAATTCATATATTTTAGAAAATATAAAGTATATTGTCCACAATAATTACTATTCATTTTTTGAATCTGTCCATCACTCCAAAATATTTTTTTAATCTGTGGTTTTTTACATTTAATAAAATCTCTTACTTCCATCGGTGGTTGAAACCCAAAACTATCGAAATAATAAGCTTCATTATTGTTAATATATAAACCTAACCAATGTGTCCCCATAGAATCAAATGATGATGCCATATTAATTATATAATTACCATCAATTGGTTTATCCCCTAATTTATCTTTAAAATTTATTTTATTAATCTTAATTCTTAATTTATCTGCCATTTGGAATAGTTGTTTATCCGAAGTTACACCAACACCAAGCATTATTTAATTTTATAAATTAAAATATAGCTTATATTATAACAAACAAATTAAAAAAAAGTTTTTAAATTCTAAAGAAAAAATGGCAACAGCGGACGATGTAATGTACGATAATACTATCGACCAATTATCGGTAGATGACTTAAACCCTACAACCAATGAAAAACGTGTAAATTATGTAACTGATCAAAATAACGGGTCTTATGCTGGTGAAATCACATTTGATGGAACTAGTCTCGTCGGTGGTGACCAATATGTTAGTTGGAAAGAATCGTATATTCAAATTCCTATGCAAACAACTTTAACGAATGGGGCTGTAGCTTCAACAACTGCAATATCAGCATATGCTCTTGGTATTAAAAATGGTTGGTATCAATTCGTAGATTCTATTTCTGTTTATATGAATGGTCAAGAATTAGTATCTCAAACCCCTTATACTAATATGATTATTAACGCAATGACAATGACTAAATGGTCTAAAGACGAATTAAAACTCAAAGGAGCTACACACGGTGTTTTCCCCGATACAGGAGGCGCTGTTAAATACTCAACAGCTTCAACCACTTCTGGTGATGGTTTTTATAATACAACAAACGGATTACCTTTTGTTTCAACTGCGGCTGCTGGGTTTTTAAGAAATGATTATATGAATCACGGGATGAAAGAACGACAAAATAAAACAACAGCATTTGACCCAGTTAATAGTACTTTAACATCTATGAATACAGACGCTAAAGCTAAATTGATTAATAAAAATTATTTTACCCAAGGTGCGGTAACAGCTTCGACAGCTGCCGGAACTTGGAATTATATGGTTAATTTACCATTATCAATTCTAAGTGATTTATTCGATAAATACCCATTGGTTAAGGGTGGACAATTAAGAATTGTGTTACGATACAACGCTTCTGTTTCAACCGTTAACTCAGTCAATGCCGATGCAAAATTAAAAGTTGTAACCAATACTCAAAGTTATGGCCATACAAATCCAATATTAATGGCAAACCCGTTATCCGGATCGGTTGGTATCACAGCTAGCGCAACTAATTCAACTCATACAATTTCCACAAAGGTATCAGTCTCTTCATTTAATATTTCTTCCGCAAGATTATATAGTACTTCTTACCGTTTAAATCCCCAATACGAATCTAGAATTCTTTCTTCAACTCCTAAAAAAGAAATACGATATTTAGATGTTTTCAATCAAAATATTAACACAATTGGTTCTGGTAACTCAGTCAATCAAATTTTAACCACCTCAATTACTAATCCTAAATATGTTGTCGTTTTACCATTTTGTGCATCTAAATCAAATTCGACCACTATGATAGCTGCATCTATGTCTCAATACCATTCAGTGTTTGATACCGCTCCTTCGACAACACTACCATATGGCGCTATTGCATGCCAACAATTCCAAGTTAATGTAGCTAATAAGAATATGTTTCAACAAGCATCTAATTATGATTTTGAAATGTTCCAAAATGAAGTTTCTAAACTTGGTCTTAATGGTGGTATTGGATCGGTTGTTTCTGGTTTATTAGATGTTGAAGATTGGAATACACATTCTTATATGGTCTGTGATGTTTCTAGACGTCTCATAGAGGATGATGGGTCGAGAAAAGCTGTTAGTGTCTCATTTACTAATAATAGTGGATTAACATGCGATTACGTCTGTTTTATTCTTTATGAAAAAACGATTATGGTTGATATTTTAACTGGAGCTGTTGAACGTATACAATAAAGAGTTTAGAGCATATTTAAGAGTTAGCACAAGAAGATAGACCATACAAAAAAATCATATGGCGTCTTATTAATAAAAAAACATACAATTAAAATTCATTTTTTTATTTTTATATAAACTATAATATATTAAAAATGTCGAAACAAACATGGCCTCTAAAAACAGCTACTAAAGACAAAAATAAAAATACCGAATTAGCTAAGCGATTAGCATTATTAAAGGTTGAAATACAGAACTCGGACACCGTTGGTGAAAATTTAGAAGAATATAACCGTAATAGATTTCTTGAAATAGCACCACCGGCTTCAAATCCGAAAGCTTCGACCGAAAAAGCATCCGAAGAAATAGTTGCTCGTGACAATACTTTAGAAATTCTTAAGAAAATATTGAAACCTACTGTTGTTTCAAATGTTCTTGAATATTTACAAAAAAACGACCAAATTGGTTTATTCAATAGATTTAAAACTTTATTCTTAAAATTGATTCATGGTCAAGATAATTTATCGTTTGATGAGTTTTTAAATGTTTGGACTAAATTTTCAAAAGAAATTCTTAAAAAATCTAATGATACTGGAATTATAATTCAACAAAACGCTTTGATGAATGAAGCAGGTATTACTGACCCTGCTTTGTTAATTGAATATAAAAATAAAATTGAAAACACTTTACGAAGAATTCAAAAATTCTTTGGAATAAATAATCAAGGAATCGAGGATGCTTTTATAAAATCTTATGAAGAAACTGAAAAAAAATCTATTAAAATAGGTGATAAAATAAAAGTACCCGTAGTTGATGATGATGGTAATTATGTACTTAAATCATATACATTTAATAAACCTGTAATAAAAAAATTGAAAACACCTAAAATCGGAACTAAATGGAATTTTTTAGAATTAACTGAAAAAGATCATCCAGGTAGTGTTGAAGACCGAAATAAAATTAAATTTGCATATATGGCTAAAAACATTGTTAAAGAGGAAGGATTAATACAGGGTGGTTCAATTAAAACATTATCTCAACAAGTTAAAATCATTGAAAAAAAAGAAAAATCAGAGAAACCAATTCAAGTTGGAAATTATTATATTAGTCAAAAATCATTACATAATAATTATTTAGTTTATACTTACAAATCTGGAATTAAATTACTTAAAAAAACATTAATTAGTAATGACTTAAAAAAACTGTTTTTATTCTTAATTGAAAATAATAAAATCAATAGCGGTATGTACAATAAATTAGATACCGATGAACAAAAAATATTTGATAATTTTCTTCAAAAAACACAATCTAGCTCATTACTTCAACAACATACCAAATTTGATGATAAGGATAGAAATGAATTAATTAAACGATTTAATCTACTTAAAGGTCAATTATTAGCTGGAAATGATGCTCACGAAATAATAAATGAGCTAAGTTCAGTATTATTGAATTTACAAGAAAAAAAGATTATGTCTGAGAAAGATGCTAACAAAATATTTAAGAAGATACTGTTATTAAAAAAATAAATTTAATATATATAGTTATATATAGTTAAGAATGAATACTGAAAAATCTTTATATCCTATTATATTTAATCAAAATAACTTAGTTAACAACGGATTAAACAATAAATATTCCTATAAATTTCCGGCTGGTTCTGTTAAATTAAAAGATGCCTCTCTAGCCGTTGGAAGTGTCCAATTATATTATTCCTGGTTTTCAATCACAGCTGCATATGGTAATAACAAATTTACTTTATCTGTACCTAATGATGCTACTGCAACTTCTATCTCTGTTACAATACCCGATGGGAATTATAGTATATCAGACCTAAATAACCTAATTCAATATCAATTAATAGCTAATAATCTATATTTTACTGATTCTAATGGAAATAACGTATATCATATTGAATTAATTCAAAATCCTACTGTTTATGCGGTTCAACTCAATACTTATTTAGTCCCAACAACTCTGCCTGCTACATATTCTATGGGGACTGGTGGAACAGGAACATGGACTTTACCAACTGTAACACGATGTCCTCAAATGACTATAGCTGATAATTTTACTGATATTATTGGTTTCGTAGCTGGAACATATCCTGTAAGCGATGCTGCGGCTTCTTCGACTGATTCAACTATAGTACCAACCGTTAGCCCTGTTTCAAATATAATTATTGGAAGTTCAATAACTGACAATAAATTTAGTGTGCCAACATCAGCTATATATGCTTTTACTCCTGCCGGGGTGGAATTTGGCGATTTAATAAATTCTAAACCAAATGAATTTAGCTTTAATAAGGTTAATGATGGAATGTACACTAGTATTGATATAACATTCTACGATGGAACATTTAACCCATTACTCATCCGGGATACACAGATATTAGTTCAAATGTTAATTAAGATGTAATAATTAAAATACAATATAATATATACAATACAATATACAAGAAAAATCATGAGACGACGAATTGTTAGAAATAATAAAACTGTGAAATTCATTGGTAGAGGTATTAAAAGCTTAAATCCAACTGATACGACTCCTTATACAAACCTTGAGAAATTAAAAAATGAGCTTAAAAACGTTCAATTATCAGATAATAAAAAACTAAAATATATTACATTGTAATTAATTAAAACTATATTTTTTTTTTATTTGTATAATATACATTTCGTAGACAAAATTTAATTATGGTAAAGACTGATGACTATGTCAAGATTAATGTTGGTAATATTCCGGAGGCTAAACTTAAAAAAACAGTCAAAACAGGTAAGCTGTCTCTTACGAAAGAACAAGTAATGGGGACAGGATTTACTTTACATGTTCATCCTGGTATTTTAAGAGCTTTTAGAAAAGCCGTCGCTAACCAAAAAGGTATTAGATTGAATCAATCACGAGCTGAGATTAAAGCTGACATGCTTAATGGAGGTGGATTATTTGATTTTCTAAAAAAACCGACTGCTTGGGTTAAAAAAAACTGGGTTCATTTGAAACCAATTGTCAGTGCTGTAGCTGATGTAACCTCTAAAATGGCTGGACCTGAAGCAATGGCTGCTCGCGAAGGAATCAGAGGTTTAACGGGTGTAGGTGTTATTAAGGTTAAAAATGATATAATTGAATTAGGAGAGCAATTACCGGTTTTAAGTGAGGGTGTTATTACTACTAAAAAGGTTATTAATAATAAATGCAGATTTATTAAAGGAAGTCAGGAAGCAAAAGACCATATGGCTAAGATTAGAGCAATGCGTAAGTCTGGTGGTAGTTTTAAATCTGTATCTGGAAAAGGTACAGGAGGTAGTTTTAAATGTGTATAATTAATTAATTAATAATTAAAAAAAATAACTAGTTATATACAATCAATGAGTAATAAATATAAAGACCCAAATTATGCTGAAAAATATTATTTAGCACATAAAAAAAAAATGAATAAAAGAAGTTTTGATGACTATAAAAATAGAAACCCTATTGAATGCGTATGTGGAAGTTTACTATCAAGTCAATATGGTTTAAACCTACATATGAAAACACAAAAACATAAAATATTTATACAAGAAATGAATAAATTAAAAATTATACAAAAAAACCTTTTAGTTAAGGAAAAAGAACAAAAAAATATTAATAGTTGGATAATTCAAAAAAGACCATCAATACTTGATTAAGAACAATGGCTAAATTTTGTTCTATTATATCTTAAATTAGAATAATAAGGTAATATTTCATTATATGGTAATTTAAATATTTCTTCTAATATGTCTTTATTATCAATATTATTTATTAAACTATAAGGACACGATTTAGGTAATAAATTTAACATAGTTGTTTTAATAATATGATATTCTTTAATTATTTGGTATCTATCAAAATCTTCTTTCATTGAATTAATTTTCTTGGATAATATAATAACTATTTCAGATTTAGATTTTATTATTTCATTTTTTTTTACTATTGTTTTATTTAGGCTTTTTATTTCTTGTTTCAAATTGATATCATTAATTATGATTTTTTTGGTATGGATATGACAGTATTCTTTATTTGGAGAATTTTTACATTGTTCATTATTGGCTTTAATAAATTTACACATGATTATACAAACATATATATTTAATGTTTAATATGAAATTATAAATTATTTAATGCTTCAACAAGCTTAAAACATTTGTCATTTACATAATCATTATCTTTTAACCATTCAATATATTTAGAGTCTTTTTCTAGAATTTTATTCAAACTGAGTCCTTTATATTTTCCCCAATTCATATAATATATATCTGGGGCACTAAATGATTGTTTTAATAATTGATAATAAGGTTTATCTAAAATATTTTTTTGTCTTAATAACCAAACACAATATGATGGTTCCCTTTCAATTAAAACATTAATGTTGGTTCCTTTAAATTTTCCAAAACTGATTTCCATTATTATTATTAGTAGTAGTACTATATATTATATTATATATAATATAATTAAATAATTAAATAATTACGGGTTTTGCTCCTAGGTCCGCCATTAACTTCAAATGTTTTTTTATTAGTAGTAATATATTATATTATATATAATAATTAAATAATTATGGGTTTCGCTCCTAGGTCCGCCATTAACTTCAAATGTTTTTTAGAACGTTGATGTCTTTTTAAGGTAGGTTTTTTGAATCATACAACCACATTCACATTCAACCTTTGAATAATATTCTACTTTATTTTCATCATACCATTTTTTAGATTGATTTAATATTTTTTCTTTAGAGTGTTCATAATATTCTTTATTATAGCGGTGTACCATTATATATAATATATATTAAACATATGTTCAATATGTAATTAAAAACTTCTAGTGATGCTTCTATTATTATTAATTCCATTTGTTTTATATGTAAAATTAGGATTAGATGTAAACATACATTCTTTATCCAAATTAAATTTAATTTTTTTATCATTATATAATCTATATCTATACATTTCCATAGGATCTTCGTTAAATTTTTCTTTTATCTTTCTTAATAAAGAAGCGTTTGGTAGTCCTTTAGCTCTGATATGATGGTCATATTTAGTTTGATTACATTTAATTACTTCCAATTTATCAATATATGTTTTTTTTCCAAGATAGATTGAATTAACACTAACTAATTCACTATCGTGCTCTAGTTTACTAGAAAAATCACAATCAAATTGACCCATATTAGGTCCAATTAATTCTCTACCATATAATTTTTTATATTCGGTTGATAAATATTCAACACCATTCATATTATTGTATTTTTCTCTAATTTCATAATCAATATGCATGCTATCTGTGTCTTGATAATACAAATCAATATTCAAATCTTCAGCTAATGCCATAGGTCTATTCATAATTCTTTTAGCCATTGATAAAATTTGGATACCAATATGAGGGCTACTAAAATGTTCAATAATACTCTTATCTTCTTGAAATAAAGTAATATTATCTGTAATTTTAACGAATCCTCTAATATGATTAAATCTATAATTTAAGTATTTTAAAGCATCACTATTATATTTGAATGTATATTTATCTTTAATAGGTTTTTGAATTAATTTACCATAACAAGAATTCATAATTAATTTAAAAGCTTCTTGAATTTGATTTCTAGCTTTTTTATACTCAGCTCTTTCATTGTATAAAAATGTTATAAATTTATTGATATTGTTATTAAATCCTTCATCGAAATAATATCCTTTAAGAACTGTATATTTAATGTTTTGAAATTTAATAGCGTCTTCTAAAGCTGTTTTATCAATATAAATCATTTCTCCTACTAAATCATTGCTAAAATTTCTTTTCATATCATAAACTTTTGATAATAAAGGAAAATTTCTTTTAATTGGTATTTCATCAATTCTAATTTGAATAAAATAATAATCTGCTGTTTTTAATTGTTTTGTATCTGTCATTAATTTAGGTGTTCCTTTTAAAAAACCTTTAAAATCAGGATCAGTCATAGCACTTGGATAATTAGCTTTAGCGTCAAAATCCATAACTTTATGCTTAATTTCAAAGCGTTTATTATCTCTTGTCATACAACGACCTCCAACAAGACATCTTTGAATAAAATCTCTATGAATTCCTGATATTTGATAACATCCTTCCATACATCCTTGGTCTACCATAAATTTATATGCTAGGCTCGGAATTGAAATTATATAATCAATGTTTAATCCAGTAATTTCAAACATCCATTTTTTGAAAACCTCATAACCATCTAATAATAGCTTAACATCCATATCACAATATAATTTAGAATATTCCATATGGTCAAAATAACCATTTTTTAATCTCAATCCCCATAAATCAATGTTTGAATTAAATTCTTTATAATCTTCATTTGATAAATAATTTTTAGCTAATGAAACTTTAATTGATTCTTTCAAAACTGTATCTTCATTATAAATTTCATATGGCATAACTTCCTTTTTGCAAGGTAGATTGAATTTATTTTCAAAATCTCTTAGTTTTCCAGGGATTAAAGAACAACTATCTTTAAAATATAATCTATAAGATTCTTTTGTTTCATTATTATAAAATATACCTGAGATTGTTTTTATTTGATTTCCTGTTTTAATCATATCACGTACTCCAGATAAATATTGAATTAAAAAGCTAAAATCATATCTTAAATTATGAGCCATACAAATACTGTCAGCTCTGATTGATTTTAACCAATTAATAGCGCAAAATTCTCCTTTAAACGCTTGTTTAATTCCTTTTCTTGTTTTACTACAAATCAGATAAGGTCTATGAATATCACCATCTGTTGTTGATTCAAAATCAAAAGATATGAATTCATGTGGTAGTTTGATTATCTCTGTTTTAGCGTTTGAATGAGTCATTTTTTCAACTGATGCGTTGATTTCATCATCTGTATCATTAATTTTAACTCTTTTAGTGAAAATTTTAGGATATGGATGGTCCTTTTTTTCAATTAATTTATAATCATTTTCGGTAATTTCTGGTAAGTCAGTATAGTCTAATATATTTTTTCTATCACTAAAATGGTTATCTTTAGGTGAGTTTTCTAATGTAATTTTTTCTAAATAATTATCTTCATTGTTTAACATAAAATTAATAATGTTTGATGAAAAAGCTATTTTTTTACCTTTTTTTCTAAATCTATCTTTAACTAAAACCATTTCATTAAATTTTTCTTTATCACTGATTAAATGATAGTATTTAATTGAATCCATTGTATAAATTGTTTTTTCATCTAAGAAATAATGATTATTAATTAAACAAATATTGTATTGTTCATCTTGTCCTTTATTATAATAAATACTATCAAAATTAATTCCTCGTGCTTTTGTTTGTTTTAAAAATTTAAGTTTAATTGTAATTTTAAGTGTCTCAGCTATTATTCGTAATTGGCATTTAGGGATATCTCTTGAAGTAATAATTGATTTACATTTATTAAATTTATTAACATCCATACCTCCATTTACAAAAGCGTCTTCTAAACAATTGATATCATATTTTGGTTTATCTGATTTATGATAAATACCATATTTTTCTAAATTAACTTTAAGTAATTTATTATAGAAATTAAAATATGCGCCATGTTGTCTGGTTTTTGTTTTTTTAATACATGAAATTGTATATGGAGTGTTACTATCAGATATTTGTAATAATGTTTGTATATCTGAGCCTAATTCTTTTAGAGTATATGTTCTTGAATCACTTAAAGCCTTAATGGCTGTTTTAGTTTCCTCATTATTTCTAATTGTTTTAAATTGATTATTTTGTCCAATTAATAAATGAAAATCATTTGAAACAGGCATTTTACTTAACGCTGTTTGTATTGGTATTTTTTTTAATGTAATTATTCCTTCTTCTCCATTCATTATGTGATTATAAAAATTTTTTAAATTCTCTTCTTGTTCTTTAATTGTTTTCTTAATTTTTTCTTTTCTTAATTTTCTAGCTATTTGTCTTGAGAGTTTATGTTGTTGTTGTTGAATATTCTTTAAGAAACTAATTGAAGAATTAGCATTGATATCTTTTGAATATTTTGTTTTTTTAATCTTAGTAATAAGATTAATACGTTGTTTATAATTATTTAATTCTTCAATTAAATCATTACTTTTAGATGTCCATTTTGAATTTAATGTAAAACAATTAATTCTACTAAGGTCTTTAAGTTTTTGCCAGTTTTGAGATTTAGTTTTTGACATTATATTATATCAAATATTTATTATATATATATATATATTATATGTTCAATATGAAATTATATAAGGATTTATAGAGGTATTAGTTTATAGAGGTATTAGTTTATAGAGGTATTAGTTTATAGAGGTATTAGTTTATTCTAAATACGCGTTTAATGATGATTTATGATAACTATATGAATTAATATAATTAATTGAATTAGAGTTAAACTAGAACACTCCGCTCAAACTCTTCATTGTATCTAAATACGCGTTTAATGATGATTTATGATAACTATATGAATTAATGTAATTAATTGAATTAGAGTTAAAAAAGGGTGTTCTTTTTACCTTTATTCTTTATATATAAATACGCGTTTAATGATGATTTATGATAACTATATGAATTAATATAATTAATTGAATTAGAGTTAAACTAGGGATGCCCCATTCAACCTCCTTATTGTATATAAATCCGCGTTTAATGTTGATTTATTCATTTTTATTCATTTTTATGATAACTTTATGAATTAATATAATTAATTGAATTAGAGTTAAACTAGAGCACTCCGCTCAAACTCTTCATTGTATATAAATAC
>Ga0208904_1001261_pt1 | contig 17705 bp, 12 predicted proteins | sample AntAceMetag02UKB_FD_184774 | JGI IMG/M metagenome (GOLD analysis project Ga0208904, IMG submission 184774) | Saline lake microbial communities from Ace Lake, Antarctica - Antarctic Ace Lake Metagenome 02UKB (SPAdes) (version 2) | ecosystem: Environmental > Aquatic > Non-marine Saline and...
AAAGCATTGAGTAAAACAAATATAATCGGGGCATAGATTCCAAAACTTTGAACATATTCTCTTAGTTGTTCTGGATTAAAAAAAATGGACATTGGAAATAGGTATCCTAATATAATTAGGATTACAATTGGCAAAATTCCCAGAATCAACGGAAGATATTTATGTTTTTTCATAGTAAAAGAAATAGTTGTTTAATACTTAAATTTTATTGTACAAGGCGAAAAATTAAGATTGAACATAACTCGTTATTATGTCAAGTGTTTTCGTAATTTAATTAATATGTTGTATATTATATGAAATTATGCCAATCTTCTTTCGATAGCAAAAGTGTACTATAAAATCTAATAACTTTGTAAATCTAATCTAATTTAGATTGTTATGGAAAGCTTTGCGGAGGCGAGAGGATTTGAACCCCTGATTCTAATTGCTTAGAATACTGGTTTTCGAAACCAGCGCATTAAACCACTCTGCCACACCTCCTTAATATATATTTTATCAAAAAGAGCAAAAAGAAGGCTTTTCATAGATCAATAATTACTTTTTCTCCTTTGCAATACTTAAGCAATCCTTTATCTGTCATTGTAATAATGGTTTGATATTTTGAAATTACATTTAAAATAAGCTTTCTGTTGTTTTTGTCAAGTTCTGAAAAAATATCATCAAGAAGAAGTATTGGCTTTTTATTATAATTCTTTTCATAAAACTTAATTTCATTAAGCTTAAGCCAAAATATTCCAAGTCTTTGTTCACTTCGCGAACCGAATTTACTTAAATCTTTATTTTGCTTTCCTTTCTTCTTTTGATAAATAATAAAGTCATCTTTTTGAGGCCCAATAAGAGTACGCTTATACCTAATTTCCTTTTCAAATAATTTTTCTAATTTCTTTTGGGTAAGTTCATTTTTCACATACTCAACATAAAACTCTCGCTTATCAATTAAATTATTTTTATTTAAAAAAGAAATATAATCTTGTCTTTTTTTTGTAATATATTCTGCCTGCTCTTCTAAATACTTATTCCAGAATTTCAGCTCTTCTTTTAGCTTAATATTGTCTTTACAATAAACAAAAAGTTTATTCCTCTTATACAATGCCTTTTCTAAATTGTTCAGCTTATTTTTATAATCCAAATCATAAAAACAAAGAATTTTATCAATATATATACGTCTTTTTTCAGGAGAGCCAGTAATTATGGCAATCTGCTCTGGTGAAAAAAGAATTGCTTTTGTTGTTTCTGATTGGTATATAGATAATTTCTTTTTCGCTCTATTTATTAAAAAAAAGCGGGCAATAGAATCTTTTTGTTTTCTTAATATTATTTGAAACTTTTGCCTATCATTATTATTAATATCAAAGGCTCCTTCTGCATTAAGCAATATCTTTCCAACAAGAATTAATTCCTCCTCTTTAGTTTCTCTAAATCCATATCCTGTTGAAATAAAATAAATTGCTTCAAGAAGATTTGTTTTTCCTTTTGCATTTTCCCCAACAATAATAGTTAATTTTGGACTAAATAAATATGTTTGTTGTTTAAAGTTGCGAAAATTACTTAAAGAAATAGTTTTTAAAATCATAAAAATACTTTAATATTATTTATTAATTTTACGACTTCTTTCGTAAAATAAATACTGTTTCAAAAAAAGAAGGAAGTTTAATAAATATTAAAGGAAGAATCTTTACATTTTTAAGTGATAAAAATATCTGTTTCCAGTGATGCTTTGTAAAAAAAGAAATGTGTGAAAAATCTCTATGATGAAAAAGAGTTATCCAAAAGTTTTCTCTTGTATATATTTTATGGAAAATATATTTGTTTGATACTCGTATTGTCTCTTCTAATGCTTTTTTTAACTTTGATCTTTCAAGATGCTCCATAACATCATAAGTTAAAACAAGATCAAATTCATTGTCTTTATAGGGCAAGTTAATAATATCTCCTTTTTTAAGATATGCTTTAATATCTTTGTCTGCATATTTAAGTGCATATTTTGAAACCTCTACTCCATAAGCATCTATTCCTAAAAAGCGAAGAGCTTTTACTAATCCTCCAGTGGCGCATCCTACATCAAGAACTTTTTTGGGTTTAAATGCCATCTTTATTAAAAGTGCACGATAATAATTTAATATTTTATGAGAAAATTTACCAATGCATGACTCTGAATATATTAGTCTATTCTCGCCTTTTTTCCCGACATAGTATTCTCTGTCATAAAAACTATTATCAATTGTAAAGGGCATGATTATTGTTCCTTTAAATGAATCTCCATTAATTATTTTATCTAAATTGGAAAAGTCCTTTGCATTTGCCACTACTACAGTTAAATGATTATCCTTTGCAAGCTTTGTTGCAATAGGATCAAATGGAGTATTAAGCCCAGGTGTCCATTTATCTCCAACGAGTTTTTCCATTTCTAACCAAGAAAGTTTTGTTATTTTTTTTGCATCTTTGAATTTATGCGGGTTCTTATCATAAACATAACTAACATTTGAAATATTAAGAAGAACATATGCCTTGTAATCCCGAGCCAAAGCAGCAGCACAATAATCAGTAGACCATCCAGGCTTCCATCCTGCCCCAACTACAACAGGCTCTTTTCTATCAATAAGAGGTCTTTTATAATCCATGATGATTCTTGGATGGGCAATATCTTTAAAAATTGTTCTTATTAAATGAGCATTTAGTCTTGAACCATGAATCCCAAGCCAATCCAAATCTTCGTTTGTCATCCCTCCAACTATATTTTTCCCAGCGTCTATATAATGGCGTGCAGTATTCCCTCCCCCTGTTACCAAAAAGAATTTTCTTCCTTTTGCTACGTGTTTTCTAACAAATACATTCAATTTTGAAAGAAAATCAATATTAATTCCCCCATTTGGAACTATTTGACTTCCTCCTATGGAAATTACAATTGGTGGTTCTTTTTGTAAATTCATAGCGGTAAAAAAATCCCTCCGATTTGGAGGGTGTTTAAAACCTTAATAAGCTAACAAATAATGTGTTTATTTTTTTTAATAAATTCTTTCATATGGTTTTATTATTATACACTTATAATTCATAATAATCAAACTACTAAAAACCAAATCCTTGCATGCCAAATATATATGCAATAAGCTTTGTTAGAGTATAGGCTAAGATTATTATAATAAAGCCAATAATTCCTGCTGTAATTTTTCCTTTTCCTGACTTTACTTTTTCAGGATCTCCATGCGAAAGCAAATAGTCATATCCTCCCCAAATAAGGACTAATAATAAAATTATGCCGCAAAAAGGAATGATAAAATCAATAAGCTTGTTTACAAGATCTCCCAAATTAGTAATTTCATTGCCAAGAGGTCCTTTTATTTCTTGACCGCCTATATTAATTTTTTGTGCTAAAAGATTATTTTTCATCTTCTAAATACCATTTTAAATATTTTAAAGAATAAAATCAAAACTAAATTTATTATTATGGAAATAAATAAATAAACATTTATTTTTGAGCATATTTCTCCTATTTTATCAATTATTTCCTTATTTTGAATTAAAAAAACTATTTTTATATCAAATATATATATAATACCAATAATTACAACAGCTATTGGAATAAGATAAAGCATGTCTTGAAGGTCTTTTTTTGAAGAAAACATTGTTGCTGAAACAGAAAAGATTAAATATATTATTAATACATCTATATATAAATTATTATTGGCAAATAAACTAAGAGCAGATAAAATCCAAAAAAAGAATAATCCTGCAAAAAAAGGAGATATCCCAACAAGAATTGCTCTTATAAAATCCTTTTTTTCGTAATAAACATGACCTAGTTTTATTGACCCATTTTTCTTTTCTGGGAAAACACTTAGTTCTTTTACTTTTAAAAAAAGTACAGTTGCTGCAAAAAAGTGTGACAATTCATGAAGAGCGGTTCCTGGAAAAAATAATATAGAGATAAATATATATGCTAATTTATTATTTCTAAAGATATGTATTAAAAAATCAAAAATCTTATTAATTACAATTCTTGAAAGAAAATAAATTATAATAATTTGAATAAAAAGCAGAAAAATACTAATAGGTATATTTATCATGGCTGTGGAATAGACGATTCCTCACTTACGGCTTCTTCTTCTGGAGCACTTACAAAAGGTAATGCTTCAGGCGTACTTTCTTTTTCTTGCTCTAATTGAGATGAAGGAGATGCACTTTTTGCAGATTCTGTAGAAACAGGAACTGTTGGAATTACCTCAATTATTGTTGGAACAGGAGTAATACTAGGCTTAGGAGGAACCTCTGTTACACTTTCAGTATTTGCTTTTATTGAAGTATCTAGTGAAGTTTGATCCATTTTCTTTTGAATAAAAATAAAAAGCACTAAAGCAAAAACTCCCGCTGTCCCTACTGCCATTGCTAATAAAATTGTATTAAGTTTTCCTGTCTTTTTGCCTTTTTTTAATTTTTCAATATCAAGTGGTGTAAAATTTTGTTGCATATTTAGTAATAATTAATTATTAATTTTGTTTTTGCATTTGAACCGCTCCCTGACTTTCTTCATCAATCTCCTTATTACTTACATTTTCTCCTTCACCTGCGCTTGCTATATTCTCATCATCTTTAGGTCTTTCTACCTTATTATTTTCTTTATCTTTTTCATTATTAAGACCATTATTGTCTTTAGGTTTCTGCTCATTTTCATCTTTATTTATTTCTATTGTATCTGTTTTCATGTTTTTATCAGTATTTAATTCTTCACTTTTCTCTTCTCTAACTTCCTGAACTTTATTAGACAAGCACTTTGAACAAACAGTTGTTGCATTTTGAACAACTTCTGTTTTAAAACGATTGCCACAGGCTTCACAGAAAAAGCTATGAACTTTTTGCTTTTGGGCTTTTGACACATCAACTAATTCAACTTTTTCAATATTAAAAATAAATCCTTCACCATCAAAGTCAACAACAACCTGATCTCCAGCCCTTACCTTCTTTTCAATTATTAAGCTTGAAATTGGATTTTCAATTAATTTCTGGATTGCTCTTCTTAATGGTCTTGCCCCAAAAATTGGATCAAATCCTTGTCTTACGACTTCTTTAACTGCCTGTTCAGTACATACAAAGCCCATGTCTTGATCTTCCATTGCTTTTTGTACAGATTTTAATTGAAGTTTTACAATATCTTTCATATGCACATATCTTAATGGTTCAAAAACCGTAATTTCATCAAATCGATTAATAAGTTCTGGCCTAAAAAACTTATGAAGTTCCTCCATTACTTTCTTTTTCATCTGCTCATATCTTTTTTTGTTAATTTCTTTATCTATTTTTTCTTTTTCATCAGTTTGTTTTTTTAAAGGAAAGTCTTTACCAAAATATTCTTGAATTGATTTTACTTGCCATCCGGCCTCTTTTGTTTTGTACCAAATATTTTCTCCTACAATAATTATCTCTCTTGCGTTTGGAGAAAATGCATGAATATCCCAATATGCTGTTGGAAAATTCCCTTTTTCTATTTTTTGATCTACAAAATAATCTTTTAAAAATCCTGTTTCCCAGTCAGTTGAATTTTGTTTTCTTCTCCAGAATCTGTCCTTAAAAGTTACAATTTCTTTTTCATCTGGCGAAAATGCATGGGTCTTTAATGCAGCTGTAGGTAATTGTTCGTCTGGTGCATCAGGCAAAGCATTAACAACCATATTGCCTTTATAATATTTAATTAGTGTTGTACTTTCCCATGTCTTTGTAGTTGTAGACTTTCTGGAAAACATTTTGTTTTCTTTTGTTATTACTTCAATTCCTTGGGAAGAAATTGCATGTGTTTCAAAACCATGTATTGGAAATTCAGTTTTTTCATTTTTTTCATTTTCCTGATTACTAACTACATTTTCTGCAATTTCCTGTCCTGCAAAATAATCTAATAGTATTTTTTCACTCCATGTTCCTTTTTCCTGCTTTTCAAATGATTTATTGCCTATTGTAATTATTTCTCGTCCTCTTGGAGAAAATGTATATGTTGAAAGAACAGATGGCTCTTCAATTTCTCCTTCTCTTGTTCCTTTTAATAACTGCTGATGAATTATTTTTGAACCAATATTTGATGTACAAATTACAACAGTATTTTTAAATGAAATTACACGTCCTTTATTATCTGTCAAACGACCATCATCAAGAATCTGAAGCAGAATATTAAAAATATCAGGATGTGCCTTTTCTACTTCATCAAATAATACTACTGAATATGGTCTTCTTCGCACAGCTTCTGTTAATTTACCACCCTCTTCATATCCAACATATCCAGGTGGAGCACCAAGAAGCTTTGCGACTTCATGCTTTTCCATATATTCAGTCATGTCAAAGCGAACCATAGCCTCCTCTTGTCCAAAAAGAATCTCTGCCAGTGTTTTTGCAAGCTCTGTTTTACCAACACCAGTTGGTCCTAAAAAAACAAAGCTTCCAATAGGACGTACTTTTGATTTTAAGCCTGCTCTTCCTCTTCTTACTGCCTGCGAAACAACAGAAACAGCTTCTTCCTGATTAATAAGTCTCTCGTGCATTATTTTCTCAAGATTTATTAATTTTTCCATTTCACTGCCTGTTATTTTGCTTATTGGAACACCTGTCCATTTTGATACAATATCTTTAATTATTCCAACTGTTACTACGCTTGTTGTTTGTCCTTTTTTTGTATTATATTCTTCCTTTTTCTCATTCAACTCTGCTTGAATATCATCAAGTTTTGAACGAATAATACGAGCCCTAACTTTGTCTCCCTTTTTTTCAGCTTCTTGAAGCTCTTGACTAAGTCCAGCTACACGAGTTTCAAAAGAGCGAATTTCTTCAGGAAGAGAAATTAATGGAAGTCTTACAGCAGAAGCAGCTTCATCAATTAAATCAACAGCTTTGTCAGGTAAAAATCTATCTCCAACATATCTTTTTGAGTATTTAACTGCAGCTTCAACTACATCATCAGGTATTTTTACTCTGTGAAATGCCTCATATTTATCTTTAATTGCTTTTAACATCTTTACTGCCTGCTCTACAGTAGGCTCTGGAACAACAATTGGTTGAAATCGTCTCTCCAGTGCTGGATCTTTTTCAATATGCTTTCTATATTCTGTTAATGTAGTTGCTCCAATAAGCTGCATTTCCCCTCTTGATAATGCTGGCTTTAAAAAGTTGGCAGCATCAGATGAACCTTCTCCGCCTCCTGCCCCCATAATATTATGAATTTCATCAATAAATAGAATTATCTCTCCATTGCTCTTTTTTACCTGTTCAACAACGTTTTTCATTCTTTCTTCAAATTCTCCTCTATGAGAAGCCCCTGCTAAAACAGCCATAAGGTCAAGAGAAAGAATGCGTTTATTTAATAATGGTTCTGGTACTTTTTTAGAAACTATCTGTTGAGCAAGTCCTTCAACAATAGCTGTTTTTCCTACTCCAGCCTCACCAACTAAAGCAGGATTATTTTTATTTCTCCTTGATAAAATATGAATTACCCGCTCAATTACCTTGGATCTTTCAACAACAGGGTCTAACTGTCCCTGAGCTGCTTTTGCTGTAATGTCTATAGTATATTGCTCCAAAACATTTGCTTTTGTCTTTTCTTTTTCTTCCTGCTTTTCAAGTCCTTCTTTTTTACCTATTACTTTTTTATTTAAGTCTTCTTTTTTTAAGCCAATTTTATTTAATATCCTTGCGGCAACTCCTTCTCCTTCATCAAATAGAGCAAGTAAAATATGCTCTGGAGAAATAAATTCAAATCCTAGTTTGCGGGCAATAACAAGAGAATTATCAAGAATTCTTTTTACTCTTGGAGAAGGTGAAGGAATTTCATTAAACTTTTCCCTCTTATATATCTTATTTAACTCCTGCTCAATTATTTGAGGCTGAATCTTTAAATCAATAAGCAAATTGTATATTTCCGAGTCTGACAATAGTCCATGAAGCAAGTGTTCAGTGTCAACATATTGACTATGAAGCTCTTTTGCTTTTGTTTGAGTGGATAAAAACACTCTATTTGACCTTTGAGTAAGATGAGTCATCAAGTCTATATTCCCCTGCTTTTTCTTATCCATATTTGATTTTAATGAAGTTCCTAGTTCTTGCTTTACTTTCTTGTCATCCTGTTTGCTATTTCCATTATCTTTATTATCTATTTTGCTGTCTGATTGTTTCTGAGGGTCTTGTTTTTGAGATTCTTGTTTTTGAGTATCAGATGAAGTGTTTTTTATCACTTGGGTTTGGGTTGTCTGTTGTGGAACTTGTAGTGAAGGAGGTTGTCCAATGCCACTGTATGCAGCTTGTCCTCCTGGAGGAGCACCAACTCCGCTGTATGATTGCATGCCTCCGCTTACTTTCTGCGTTGTTTGTTGTACTGTAGTTTGCTGATTAGATTGTTGATTAGGCTGTTGTTGACCACCTTGTTGATTTGTATTTGAATTCTTATCTGGTTTTTTTATAAAATCAAGGAAACTACCCATAATTTCATTATGGATGAAAAACAATATATTGTCAAATATAAAATGAAGAAAATTATAATAATATTTTCATGTATAGCTTTCTTAGTTATTGGTACATTTATTGCATTATCTGGTGCTTTTAATAACTTGGGGGGGATAAACAATACCATATCTTCTATATCTCCTACTCCGGTAGATACCTATTCAAATAGGTCTTCTAGGCCCCTGCTTATTTCACCAACAATAATTCAAACTAAAGTTCAATCATCTTCAAAAGAAGTGGGGGGAGAATATGAAACATGGATTAAATATCAAAAAGTACAAGATACCATAAATAATTTATCTGAAAAGGAAAAAGAAACTCTAAGCGCAATAAAAAGTAATGTTCCATACAAATCAGAAAACTTTGAAATTGATTATTCACCAACCTTAGGTACATTTATTGTTTTAATAAAAAATGAAAAGGGAGAGGAAGAGTTCTTAAATTGGGCTAAAGAAAATGGTTTTTCTGATTTTATTAAAAATACAAAAACTAAATATCTTTTTGAATATATAGAAAAAGATATTGGGGGATATATAACTACGGCTGAACAGAAACTACAAGAGGAGATAAATGAAATCAATTCAAATTCTAAGCAAGAAGCTAATATAGATAATAATCAAATAGGCAGTCAAAATATCTCTACTGAAATACCTTCGTCTATAGCCCAGCATGAACAAAGTCTTGAAAACTTAACGTCTTTTATAAATTCTATAGTTAATTTTCCAACAGAACTAGAAAAAGAAATGTCTTCTCTGCCTATTGAAGAAGAGATTAATTACCCTCTTGAAGATTTAATTTCGCCAACTCCTTTAATTGACCCTAGTGTAGTGTCTTCAAGACTAGATTACACTATCTCTTTTAGAGATTCCTCTATTAAACCAAAATCTAATGCAAAAAATATAATTGCAAATAGATGGAGCTCGTCAAAAGAAGAGTATTATGACATAATAGTTTCAAAAAGTATTGCTCGTGGATGGAACCCTGCATTTATCTTAGCTTTATGGGCTGAAGAAACACATGCGTCTGATGCAACAAAAATATCCTGTGGAGGAGGAGGAAATGGAACTGCCAATGAACATTTAGGATGTCGTCCGCAAACATGTAAAACAATAGAGCAAAGCTTGGATTGTGTTTTTAACAACTTTTCAAGCTTTGAAAATAATCAATTTAAAGAATTTATGATGAAATATTCTGGAGAAACATCACTTGATTTTATAAATAACCCTTATTTTGTAACAAATATCAAATATTGGTATAAACAATTAGCAGATGATTCAACTACTCAAGATGACAAAATAAATGATCCTTCAAGTATTGGCTCTGTCTCTGACCTTGTCAGCGTGTTAACAAATATTTGTGGAGATTCTGTAAACGCAAACTGTGTAAATAGTTTAAAATCTGTATTGCCGCAAAATATATATAATGAAATATTCTCTTCAGTAAGTACTTTTGGAAGTCTTTCATGTGTAAACTTTGCAAAGGCAGCTCTTATGGCAGAAAGTCAAAAACCAATTAGTGAAACAAGAAATTCTGCCCTTGAATATATTACTTCTCCTCCAAATGGATACCAATTTATTTCTTATTCTCCAAGTTCTCAAATTAAAAAAGGTGATTTAATCATTCTTGATGTTGGTCATGATTCTGGACATATGGCTTATGTCATGAAAATATATAATAAAGACTATATTAGAATTGCAGAAGCAAGCTGGGGAGGAGCTGGAAGGGTCGATGAAAGAGATTATCCGTTAGAGCCTCAATATAATGGAGAGCTTAAAGGTTGGCTCAGGGAAAAAATATAATGAGTAAAAAAAAGATTATTATCATTGGAATTCTTGCAGTAATTTGTATTTTTATAATATATTTATTTTCTATTCTTTCAAAGAATAATAAATTAAACGAAGACTCTAATAATAAATCAGATAAGATATTATCTCCAACACAAATAAAACAAATAAATGTTGATTCATCTAAGCTATTAACTAATGAACCAAACATAAAGGGAAAAGAAGACCAAGATAAGTACGAACTTAATGAACAAACAGATGTATTTCTTTCAAATAAGACACCATACTCAAATGATTATTTTTCAATATCAAGTGATTTTAAGCCTGATCCAGACCCTCACTTTTATTTCCTAGTAGATTTTAAAAGTGAAGATAATGAAAAGGCAAAGCCAGAATTTATTTTATGGCTTAAATCTTTAGGACTAAATAATTCTCAAATCCAAAATCTTGATATTATTTTTCAAAATAATTGACTTATACTTTTATTTCTGATTAAATGAATTTATGCTCCATATTTTTAAAAACATTACGAGCTTTTTAAAAAAAGCTTTTATTGTTATTGTTGTTTATATACTTATTATTAATTTATTTGCTTATTTCTTTAATCAAAATAAGTCAACAATTTCAAATAATCTTGTAAAAAATAATCGAAGTGAGATTTACAAAATACTTAAAGATAAAGAATTAAACTCTACAAAACAAGGAAAGCTTCAAGTTGCTGTTTTTAAAATCATGCTTTGTGTAACAGTAGGTGAGGCTTGTACAGAAAATCCTGAAGATGGAAATGAATATTTTAATAAAAGCATTTTGGGGTATATTACAGGTTTTATAACAATGCCCTATATGAATCCCCCTGCTTCAGGAGTTTACTGGGCTGCATCTGGTTTACAAAATGCAGGATTTATCCCAAATACTTATGCTGCAGAAGGAATTGGATTTGCAGCCTTAAAGCCTTTTATGACCATATGGAAAATTTTTAGGGACTTATCATATGCTTTGCTTGTTGTTGTTCTTGTTGCAATAGCTTTTATGATTATGTTTAGAGTTAAATTAAACCCGCAAACTGTAATTGGAGTAGAAAATTCACTTCCAAAAATTGTTATTACCCTTATTTTAATTACATTTTCTTTTGCAATTGCAGGATTTTTAATTGACCTTATGTATGTAAGTATGTCATTAATAATTTCAATAATGGGGAGAGGTGGTAATTATTATAACATAGGAGAATTTCAAAATAAATATTTAAACGCTCATTCACTTAATATTTTTAGTGGTATTTTTGCAGCAAATACTTTTGGAGGTGGATTTCAAAATATCCTTGTTCTCGGTCATGTTTTTACAGATATTTTTCATACTTTCCCAACTGTTATTTCAGCTTCCATTGTAGTTGCTATAAATCTTATTGTTACTTTTTTTCTAACAAAGGGATTTTTTGGAATTTTAAAACTCATCTTGGGAACATCATTTAACGATGTAGCGGCAACAGTTTTAGGTATTGGAGGAAATGTTGGGAATCTTCCACAAATGATTATGATTCCAATCGTAGGATTTATTTCTTTTATATTGGCAACAGCATTTGCACCATTGGTTTTTGCATTTATATTAGGTTGTATCTTTTTACTGACAATTCTTTTTTTATTCTTTAGAATTTTTTTTATGCTTTTTGCTGCATATTTAAAAATAGTATTTATGATAATTTTCGCTCCTATTTTTCTTTTATTTAATGCTATTCCTGGAAAAAATGTTTTTGGTTATTGGTTAAAAAATTTAATTGGAGAATTAATAACTTTCCCGATTGTACTAACATTATTTTTAACTGGATATCTCATTATTAATGTAATTCCTGATCCAGGAACACTATGGAAGCCTCCATTTCTTGGTGCTATAGGCTCACAATCATTATTAATTTTTTTTGGAATGGGAATAATTTTTATGATTCCCAACTATGTAAAAGCTATAAAAGAACTTTTGGGACTAAAGAAGATGCCTATGAGCATGGGGCTTGGTACTTTCTTTTCTGGTGTTGGTACAGGAGTAGGTGGAGCAACTGGAATTCTTGGACAAGTAGGTAGTGCAAGACTTGGACTTTCAGCTTTAGGAAGAGGGGGAGGTGAAGGAGTGCTTGGTATGTTTGCAAAGCAAAAAGAGCCTGGGGGAACTGCCCCAAGTGCCGGCCAGGCCTCTAAAGACGTACAACAAATGTTTCCTGGAGCTAAAAAAACTCAATGAATAGGAAACTTTCTTATAAAAATATATCAAAAGGAATCTTTAATATATCAACCCCAATTACTTTAAGAATAAATACTGAGAATATAAGAAGCATTAAACCAATAATACATGAAGTAAGCATTTCTTGTGCCTTTTTAAGCTTTTCAGGATTCCCTTGAGATATCTGTATCTGAAATGCTGAATAAATAATACAAAGTAAAGCTATTGTTCCAGCCAAACCTATTCCCCATTTAAAAACAGTCTCTTCAATAAATGACTGAGTATTTGCATATATGCAACCTACTCCTGTCCAAACACCAACCTTACCTTGCAAATCACCTTCTCCTTCTCCTTTTAAACATTTTAAACAATTACCTTGTTCAGTTTTATCAGAAATATTATCACACAAAGGCTCCAGCGCGCTTAACTTAGCTTCTTCAGGCTCTTCACATACACAATTTGGATCTGAAGGATCTGATGGAGAACCATTAATACATGGGACTGCATATGATTGTATTTGGTCTAGATTTAACTTCTTTGCGCTTGACTTCGCTGCGTTGTTAATAAATTGAAATGGAAAGTTCAAAAAGTCTGGCAAAAAGTCTGGTTTTGGAATAAGATCCATACTAGGAGCCGTTATGGGTTGATTATAACAACATCTTCTTATTAGAGCATCAGTATTTGTCCAGTCACCGCAGTCTTTCCCCGGAATCATTAATTTGCCTCCAGTTATGCCTTCTGGAAGAGGTGGAATAGTTGGAGTTGCGGTTGGAATTGAAGTTGGACTTATAGAATAAGTTATTTTAGGAAAAATAAAAAACGTAAAGCAAATTGCAAAAAGTAAAAGAATATTTTTCATGTCTATATTTTAAAAGTGTATCATATATATTAATTACATTTATTTTGTTTCCTCGTCACTTGATTCCTTAATAGCAGAACTTATGAACTTCCATAGTATAAAAGCAAGTAATAATGGTACCCATTTATTTAGCATGTCAAATGCAATAGATTTAAAATCTGCTCCAAAGCCCTTTCTTACATCTTTTGATGTTGTTTGAAAATGTTTCTTATAAGTTTTAAGAAAGGGAACCTTAATCATTTTGCCTGTAATGGGATTTTTAATCCATAAAGGCGCAAGCTCCTTTTTCTTATTTTTTTCATACGGTAACCTTGATAAAATATCTTTTGTTTCCATCTCGCACATAAAGTTATCACCCTCTTTAGCTTCCCATTCCCAAACCGCACCAGACCTTCCTCCTGCATATTCTGCTGCAATAGAATTTGTGCGACCCACACCAAATAATCCGAAAAAGGCTTTGCCTACAGTATCTCTTTTAAAAAAGCTAATTGTAAGTGAAGACATGATTTTAGCTAATTTATGTGCGGGCTCTTTACCATGCATACTCTCTACACAATGTTTCATTTTATGAATACTTTTTAAAATATCAGAAACGTCATTTTTTCCATTTGTTGAAGTTTCTTTTAAAAGCTCATTAAAACCAAAGATCTCATCACAAATTTCCTTTTCAACTCTCTGAATCTCACTTATTGCACGAGTTAACATATTTTGCCCTGTTGATCTATAAGAAAGAAAGGTTGAATCAAGTTCATCTGATGCAAGAGTAAAAGGAAATATTTTATTACGAATAAAATTCTCTCCATAGTTATTTAAAAAATCTACATTTCCAGAATAATCTTCCTCAATAAGTCCAAGCACTTCCTTTGCCATTTTTAAATCTTTTGGGTCTATTTTTCCCCCTAGCAACTTTTCCAATTTCTTTTCATCTAAATTGTAATTATAATTGGCGTGTGTAAAATCTTGTTCTTGATCATTAACTCTTGTCATTTCTGCACTCATTTCAGATCTCATTATTGTTTCTGCAAACATAATATTCCTTACTGCCTCTTGAAAGATTATAGGATTTTTATCTATGTTTAAATCATCAGAATGATTGTCTCGAAATTGTATTCTTATCTTCTCCCAAGCTCTTTCTCCATCTTCTGACATACGATTTCGCTCTAAGCGAATAAGCTTTGTTGGAATTCTTTGAGCAACAACTCTTGCTAGTGTTTGGTATAAAAATATATTAGATGCTTCAAGATTTATTGCTTCGTTTAACTTTTCAGGATAAATCTTTCCTTCTTCAATCTCTTTGTAAGCGTTTTTTTTAGCTTGTTCCAATAAGCTTGAATAATACGTCTCTAAGTCCGAAAGCTCTCTTGGCTCCCCTTTTTCATCTCTAAAATATTTTGTAAATATATACCCAAATAATGCTTTTTTATCATCACTTTCACTATCAGATAAATCTTTATTAAAATCATCGTCTTTTAAATATTTATGGCGTCCTTCTCCTCCTACAAAGTCATGCAATACATGAAATCCAATATTTTCAAGATTCTTCCAAGACTCCAAATAATCAACTTCTCCTAATTGAAAATTCCCATCTACATATCTTATATGATGACGATACATGTTCTCTATTCTCCAACCTGCTCGCGCAATAGGTCCTCCTACTTTTCCTATATTCATCAAATAATCCATAAATATTTTTTCAGATAATCCTGCTCCCTTCCTTCCTTTTAAAAAGGTCTCTTTATATTTCTCTATTTTATCTTTAAGCCTTTCATGATCCCATGTAATTCCTTGTTCTAAATGATCAATTGGAATAAAAAAGATTGAGGGCATTAAGCCTTCTGCTTGAAAACGATAAATTAAATGTTGTGGGTTTAATGCAATAAGTCCATATGCATCTCTATCAGAATAACTTGAAAAAGTTGGATCTCCTTTTAGTGTTAAATTAGGATCTGCATATGCTTGCTTTTCCGGATGAGTCATGTATATTCCTCTTGCAGCTCCTGTTGCGATATTCACCGCAGAAATAATCCTGTCAGGATTATCTAGTTTAATATCTGGAAACATTATTTCAAGTTTTTTAACAATGTCTCTTTGAACAAATGTATGAGCCTCTCCTGGTGAAGCCCTAAATTGAGTTGTCTGATGAATCCAGTTAACTGCTGCAAAATCTTCTTCAATATATTTATCATATAATTGATATGCTGCTCTATACAGTTCAGCATCCGGCTGAAGATTAATCTCATCCATTATTAATGTACTTATTCGTCCTGAATAATTAGCAAGTTGATCATAAAAGCCTTCTTTTCCTGGATTTCTATGAAATATTGCATTTACATTATGCGTATATTCTCTAATTTGTTGATATACTTTAAAATTTAATAATAACTTATGAGCATAGTCTGATAATAAAATTTCTTCTTTTTTAAAAAAAGGACTAGTTTGTCTTTCTGGAAGCATTTGTAATATCTTTTCTGGACTTTCCCCATCTTCTACTCTTTGCTGCATTTCATAAAAAATATCTTCTTTTTTTGCATAAACCCCTTTCTTATATTTTAACACTTTGTCTTGCTGAATATCGGTCTGTAGTTTTTCAAGCACCTTCTCCAAACGAGTAAGTGTTACTTCAATACCTTTCCATATATCTCTTTTAACTATCTCTTCATAACTCTGATCAGCATATCCTCGATCCAACTTTAGTAATGGCCGAGACAAAATCCCCATTATTTTATTCTCTATGTCTATTGAAGCTTTTTGCGATATTTGCTCTTCACTTAATCCAACCGATTGCGTCAATCTTCTAATTCTTTCTTTTTCTTCTTCAATAAAATCATTAAATCCTTCAGGAGTATATAATGCAAATAATATTTTTTGTTCTGCTTTAGAGAATTCATCCCATTTGTCTTGACTAAATTGTCTATATGCTTCAATTTTGTTTTCATCATTTAGAATATTGAATTTTTCTCCTGCCTCCTCTTCACTTAATCCTTTCTCTTTTGCAATACTTATCATTGCGTTTTTAAGATTTTTATGTAATTCTGAAGAGTAGACACTTAATAATCTAATATTATTAAATTCTTGAACTAGTGAATCAATATCTGTAATTTCTCCAGTTACTACCTTGTATAAGAATTCATGAAGGCTTGGAGCTGTTAATTCTGTAACATTTTCAACTCCAATGTGTTGTCCTATTTTCTGAATAACTAATCTTGCAAAATCCTGAACTTGAGGATCTGCACCATCAGGAACAGGGATTTTATTATCAATACTTGCTAAAAGAATCTTTTGAACTACTCTTTTAACATCAACTGCTTTGCCCTTGGCAGATTCCTTATCGTCAGCAGTTCCTTCAAACTGATGTATTATCTTTTTAGAACTCTGTAGTATTATTTTTAATTCTTGTACTTTTTGAAGGGTATTTTCTGCTTCTTGTGCAATATCATCGGCACTCTGATTCCTTACCTCTTGTCGAAGGATGTCTATTTCCGTTGGCTGACTTGCTCTTTGTGTTTCATTTGTTTCACTTGACATAAAGGTTTAGTAATTTATAACTGGCCTTTATAAAATCTATCAAATTTTGCTTTTTTAAGCAAGAAGAGGAGTGGGTGCTTAAATTCAAAAGAAGAGAATTTGCAGTAAATTGTATTGTTTTCAAATACATATACAATTATATAAAAAGAGGGCTATAAAAGCAAGTTTCATATTAATTAATAATCTTATTTAATAACCTCCTAATCATAGTTATTTCAATTATTAAATTATCAATATCTTTACTTTTAGCAAAATTACTATCCCTAAGAAGAAGCAACCAATAAGAAGCTTTATTTGCATTATTTAATGCTTTCTTAAAATACTTTAAGGCAATGTCCTTTTCCAACTGAAATACAGCTTGAGAAATATATATTCCAATAGAAGATGAAGAGGACAATAACTCTTTAACAATTGCATTGTAAAGATGTTTGGAAGACAATGTTTGTAAAAATTGTACTATATGAATCGAAAACCTGTATGATTTGTATTTTATATCCCCACCCCTATTTTTTTTCATAAAGCAACTTATTTGACCATAGGCCCAGCCTTAAATCAACGGAGTATATGCTACAAATGAAGTATTTTAAGTTATTAAAAAAGCATTTCATCAACAATATATTTGTTCTATAATATCAATTATCATGAAATATAATTCAATCATCTTAGGAGGAACATTTGATCATTTCCATAAAGGGCATATTGGGTTTATAAACCAAGCGTTTTCAATAGGAAAAAAAGTGACAATAGGTTTGACGCAAAAAAATCTTCATAAAAATAAATGTCTATCAAAAACAATTGAAAGTTATTCTATACGAAGATATTCACTTTTAGATTATTTAAAAAAAAATAAATGGGCA
>Ga0208904_1001263_pt1 | contig 17671 bp, 35 predicted proteins | sample AntAceMetag02UKB_FD_184774 | JGI IMG/M metagenome (GOLD analysis project Ga0208904, IMG submission 184774) | Saline lake microbial communities from Ace Lake, Antarctica - Antarctic Ace Lake Metagenome 02UKB (SPAdes) (version 2) | ecosystem: Environmental > Aquatic > Non-marine Saline and...
CCCCTCTCATTTTATATAATAGATTGATTATAAAGTTATAGTTGTTTGAAGTCTTCACCTCTCCAGATCTAATATTCTTTCTTTTTGCTAATAAATCTTATTTCAGACAAATCTATAATATCATCACCAAACTTGGATTTAATATCATTACAGATTACCTCTGATTTTTCAAATACCAAATCTACATGCTCATCTGTATCCTCATCATAAGGCACACTTACACCTAATGTCAGATTATATGTTACCTCCATATCTATATTCTTCATGATAATTTCTCCATTAAAGCTACAATATCATTTCTAGTCTCCATCCACAACATCCCCTGTGGTAATAACTTAGTTATATCATCAGGGAATACCCTATTACCAAATGTCTGGAGAATATCCTCCAGAGCTTCTTTTATCTCTTTTTCTGTCATTTTAACCTCTATTTATATAATTCTTCCCCACATTTAGGACATACCATCCCAAAGTGCCCTTTTATCTCTGCTTCATTTATTGAAGAACAGAGAGTAAATCCCGCTGAATCATTCTCCAATGCTTCTTTCAATGCCTCTTCAGCATCTTTTCTGTAAAGAAATACTCCTACCAATATATCATACAGATATACTCGCTCCTCATAAGAAGCCACATAAACTTTCATAATAATTCTCCTTTCTTTAATATATCTATTAATATTTCTCTCTTATTAAGTTCTGGTTGTTTCATCACCATATCCAATAGTTTCCTAAGTATCATACCTATTTCTTTTGAGGGTTTCATCTGTAAAGTTTCCATAACAACATTTCCATCTATATCAAGATCTTTGAGACTAAATGCTTCTTCAGCATCTATTATGTCCCTAAATCCCGACACCAAATTCCTAATATCAGTAATATACTGTGGATCTTTACCTAATCCATCAGCATTCCGTATCCGTATATAATCTCTATAAGATATTCCAGCCTCACTAAATACCTTCAAAGCTCTTCTATATCCTCTAGCTCCTTCAGGCTCATCTCTCATATGATTATATATTATTGAACATACAAAGTCAATCTCATTATTAGAAAATTTTAAATTTATTAATTCCTCTCTAATAATATCAGCACCAACTTTATGGTGTTCATAGAATGTATAGTCTGATTTCTCTTCATTATATACTTTACATTCTACTTTACCAACATCATGCAAATACCCTGATAACTTCAACATAGGGAATTTACACGATATTCTATCACCTACTCTCATATTATGCTCAAATAACCCCTCATTATGGAACCTATTCTGGGATACACCCTCACATTTATCAAGAGAAGGAAATATATACTTCAATATTCCTATATCTTTACAAGCCCTAAAGAACAAGGATGCTTTCTCTATTTTCATAACTTTAATTATTTCTTTATGAATTCTTTCTGGGGATATTATACTACAGAGGAATGCATGTTTCACTAACGTAGAATATGTCTGAGGGGAAAAAGACCCATTTACAAGAGCTAAAAATCTGCAAGCTCTTATAATTCTATTAGGATCTTCATTAATTCTATCTTTGGAATCTCCAATAAACCTGATTATCTTATTCTCTAAATCAGATTTACCACCATGGAAGTCTAATACATTACCCGATAAATCCATGGCTAATGCATTAATAGTTAGATCTCTCCTACAAGTATCCTCATATAAACTAGATGAATATTCTACAGACATATTATCACCAGAATATCTATCTATTCTATATGTAGCTACTTCTACACCTTCTACTAATACAACACCAAAAGATTTTCCTACACCACCACTACCAGGGAATATTTCACATATTTCTTCTGGAGTAGCATTAGTAACAATATCTATGTCATTACTATTACTACCTAATATTAGATCACGGACATATCCACCTATTATATAGGCTTTGTGTCCATGATCTAACAATGTTCTTATTATTCTATTTTCCACTTACTCCTCCTTTACACCCTATTCCATATAGTCATTAAATTGATTAATTCTATGACATCATTCTCCATATCATAGAGCTCTTTTAACTCTCTAAGAGATTTATTTATACCTCTTCTCAGAGATTTATGTGGTTTCTTATCTAATAAACACCACATAGGATTAAAATTGTCATTCTTAAATAACTCCTTAAAGAAAAATCCAATCTTATACGCTTCTATTTCATGAGGCTGAGAGAAATATTTCTCTCTATTATCCTCCAGCATAACTATATTCTTAGGTATATATTGCAAAGAATGACACAATTCATGGGATAAAGTAGATAAAACATCATACTTCCAATATTTATCAATAGAGGAAGGAGAATACAAATGTATTTCATTAATACCAGTAGAGAAATAACAATTATTCTCTAATGGCACATCAAAATATATCTCAGGATAAGGTCTATTATTAATCTTACAGCCCTGGGATATCATGATTTTTCTAATTGTCTCTCTCATATTATGCACCTCATACCTTCAAGATCCATTGCTATTTCAAGTACTTCATTTTCATATTCCTCAAAATTATGATATTATTTTTAATTTATTCTTTCAGTGTTCAATAATGGCAGATATCTACTATCTTTCTACAGTCAGTGTTCAATAATGGCAGATATCTACTATCTTTCTACAGTCAGTGTTCAATAATGGCAGATATCTAAAATCGTTATTTTATGATAATAAATAGACGGAAATAGATAGCTGAAAATATTGGGTTTTTTAGCCTTCCGCTTTTATATTGCGGAATTCCCCAACTTCTTTCCATGAAACTGAGGAATTCCGCAATATACCCCACATAAAGTGAGGTATACCTCAAAATACCTAACAAAGTGCTAATATTACACACAAAAACATCAATATTCCTATAGACACTACACCCACGAATTTATCTGTGTACCACAACCAGAATTTTACAATGAAATGCATTGCTACCCAAAAAAATCCTATAACTAATAGGCATTTTGCTATTGTTATGGCCATCAGTGCTATTTTATCCATAATAATCCTCCTTTTTAAAAGACTACTGGGGGAAATATCCTCCATTTTTGCTCATTATGAGCTAACTACCTAATTAAACTAAGGAAATGCAGAATTTCAAGGAATTTTTGAATCCCTGAATTTCCCTATTTTAAAGCGAGACCGGGGGAAAATGTACTTAAAAATACCATATGTAATAAAATCAATAACTTAGCTATTTTTGACCTCAAAATACCTCTATATTTTAAAGCGAGACCGGGGGAAAATGTGTCTAAAAATACCATATTTCCTGTATACCCTGTTAAATTAGTCACTTATATCATTTTGACTTTTAAAAATAAGTGAAAGTGGAGTGATTTCCAAAAAAACCCCGTAAAAATGGCTATTTTTTATATGAAAGTGGAGTAAAATGGCCATATATGATATGAAAGTGGAGTATTGCTCTCATTTTCACTATCAGATTTCTCATTTTCATATCACTTTCACTACCATATTTCTCATTTTCACTATCAGATTGCTCTATTATAGAGAAATCTGAAATTGACTATGAGATTGTCTATCCAATTACAAAAGTGTAATGCAGACAGGGGTATACTACCTATAATGGGTAGTTCTACTCTCCCTGCATAGCACAATAGTTATACCATGTATTACCCTACCACTACATATGGTATGCTCAAAAGTGCAGGCACCGACATATAGTGGTAGTATGTAGAACTACCCTCCCTGCATAGCACAATAGTTATACCATGCCATATTCACGACACCAAAAGTCCAATATATATGGTTATTAAACATACACCCATCCAGTACCTGCTCTAAAAACCATTTCTGTAGCTCTCTTGCTGTCTACAGCTTCCACTATCCGATTTTCCCTATCTCTCCACCGGAGATATGGATTAGCGGTATTGGATTTCCGTCCTGTAGATCCCCTAAAAGCGGAGATCTTAGATCCGAATATCCTCTTTTTCTCTCCCATAATTATCCTCCCAGCAGCCATATAAACGGGGCTGCTATACTAAAAACCACAATTAGAATTGTAATATAATCAGTTATTATTCTCATTACTACTACCTCCCCTATTTGCCAATTCTGAATTGGGGTAATTCCCGATACAGAATTGGCAATATTATACAATTATTAAGTTTCCTGAATAATCCCAGGAGACTTAATATACAGCAAGGCTACCCTGATTTTCTGGGCAACCTCTTCGTTCTCTGTCTGGGCAAGAGCAGCCCTAAGATTCCAGATAATTCTGTCTTTTACATCTACCATAATTACCTCCTATTAAGAATTAGATTTACTCTTTCCTCCAGGGACAATTCCCTAGTGGATGTTTCCCTATAGGAATTTTTTACTAATTCCCCCACGGGATTTTCTTTCATTTTTGAGGCTTCTTTATATGCCTGCTCTACCGTTAGATCACCTATATGGTATAACGACCGCGCCCTTGTCAATATGGGCAGGGGTCTGTTAAGACCTTGCATTCTGGATATGGGCAGGCTACCTATAAGCCTATAGGCTGTAGGTGGATAACTTACTTTGTATAATTCCATATTCTCCCCTTTGGGTTAGCTTATTTTGCCTATCTCATATCCGAACTATATGGATATGAGATAGGCAAAATAAGAAAGCCGAACCTTGTTTCCAAGGTTCGGCTTTGGTGTACGTTGGCCGGTGTTACTTGTCAGTGGGGAAATGATATTGATGTAACACAATAAGATCTTTTATACTCCTCCTAAGCCTATCTGATAGTGCCTCGTTACTCTCTAGTAAATCCTTTAACTCTTGAATTTCTTTTGTTCGATCCATACTTCTCCCCCCGTTGCTTACTTGTCGGTCAATGTGTAGTTAAACACTCCCACCACATTCAGAGTTTTTCCCTCAAACTCGGGGAGACTCCTGAACGACCTTTTACTACAAATCGTATGGCTGGCTGTTACCTTCTCACCCACCAAAATACCCGCTTTTGCGGAGTAGTGAGTATGGTATTTTATTGGTAGGTCCATAAGAATTTCCCCCGTTTCAACATCGGTCTTAAGCAACTCCGGTGTGAGTTTTTCGGCCAGGGTGGTCTCTAATTCATCCACCGTACCATACAACCTGAGCTTTTTCTTAGTTGACGTTGACATTTCCGCCTTTACTTTCATTTCCTTTATTAAGGAAACGAGCTCCGTAACTTCTGGACTCACAACTTTTTTTTCGTCAGACATGATAAATCCTCCATGTAGTTGGCTGGACAATCCCAGCGATTATGAGTCAAGCTCGACTCTATAGTAGTTATCCAACGCTGCTTCGGCTTGGATAACTACTAGCGATAGCTTTGATAATCCTCTCATTGTATTCCTTAACTGTCATAGCTTCCCCCCTTTCATGACGCAACGTGTCATATGATAAAAATGAATCGCTACTACCCCCTCCCCTTACACTGCAAGTCGTATGCCGTTATGTTCTATTGTGCTTAATTGTGCAAGACTTTGGCCGTTTGGTTTAAATTGATGTGTCTTTTTTGCACAGTGTATACTTTTTGCCATATAGTGATAATTGTCTAACAAAATCAAACAGTTACAATCTTGATTTTGTGGCAAAAAGTACATACCACAACGTGGCACTGGGACTACCACAATGTGGCACCCTGGCGGGCGAAGAATGTATTTGCTACGCAAATGACTATAATGGTCACTTCAATCTCACCGTGGATAACACACAATTTTTTGAGATTTCGCAAATTTAATATTTTTCTCAAAAAAAATTTAATAATGCGAATTGGGAATCCAAAAACCCTAAAAATTTTTTTTTGAGAAAAATATTAAATTTGCGACTTGGGAATTTATAACTTATAAATATATTTTTTTCAAATATCCACCATAACCCCCAAAAACATTAAATGTCTCAAAAATGTACCTTTCAAACAGTCAAATTCTCCCAAAACCACCACATGTAGTGTGTAAAATTTCTGACACCACTATATGTTCCACTGGTCCCAATATCCACACGTGGATGCGTCCACACGTGGATACCAGACCCTAAATGCTGTTAATAAAAAGGAAATGCTTTAGATAAAAAAGGAAAAGAGATATATAGTCCTTTTCCAACAGAATTCTGTAGGAACAGCTTCTTCTACAGGTGCCCTACAGAGAAAAGATTTGTCCTACAGAGAAAAGATTACCATTCGCAAATTTTTTTTGAAAAAAATGGCGATTTAGTAATTTTTTACTTGACAAATAGGTCCAGATGTGGTATAATGTACTTAACAGTGAAAGGAGACTCTATGAATTGGATAACTATAAGAACTACAGAATATACAAAGCAAGCAGAGGAATGTTGGCACAAATGGTTTGCGCGGTATCCTGTTACTACTAAAGAATATCCTGACGGAGCAAAAGATAGGATATGGTTAGAAACAGTTTTAAGAAAAGGCACATATGAGCCGTGTATCGAAGTGACTTGGGTATTATATTGGACATATATATACAAAAGAATAGAATAGGAGACTATTATGAAATGGTTTGGAATCAAAACACCAAGGAAAGATAACGAAGATCCTTATATTTGGTGGATATCAACTAGTGAACATAAATCGTGGGGTGACTTCTTCTCATATCCAGATAAGACGAATAATTATAATCCCCATCGAGTACCGCTAGATGAAGCAAAAAAGGCGTATCAAAGTATAGGATATGAATGTGTTAAACTGGAAGTCACAGAAATATTAAAACAAAATACACCATAGGAGAGATTATGGAAACAAGAGAAGAAATTTGGAGAGCGATTATTTCAAATATCAAAAGTGATTTAGGGGAGGATGCTAAAGTTCGACCTGATTTTGTATTACAGTCAGCTATGCTTGAGGTGTTACTTGATAACAGGGATCTCTTGGTTGATATAAAAGATGGTTTGGTCGATATTGAAAATGAGGTGGCTAGTTTAGGACCTTAATGAAGGAGTAAAGATGATACGAAGCATACCACCAAACACAGTTATGCGTAGTATATATCCTACTACAGGTAAAATTAGTTCTAGTACTAAACCTGTATATGGAAAAAGGTGCATAAGAAACCGATAGCAGTTCCGTTTAATGGTGTTCGTGCTGTTGAAGAAGTGCAGTTAGATTTATTTGAGGGTACAGAGGTAATAGGTAATTTCCCAGGTGTTTCAGACGTGGATAGTTTTATGGTACAGATTACAGATAATGAACTTCTTATTGTTACTAAACCTGATTCTGAGAGAAAGTACACAGCCACAATAACATTACCAGAAGCTTATAACTATAAAATTTTAAATGTGGAGGTAAAAAATAGTATTATGACGTTATTACTGGAAAAAACCGATTATGAAGATATACCTGAGTTAGAGGCTATATTCCAGGAATGCTTGAAGTCTTTCCCAGAATTGTCTGATATAGAACTTAGGGTGGTTATGAGTAGGCGTAGGGATAGTTTGGAAGGAGCTATGGGTAAAGCTAACGAGCAGAAAGTGGTGATATTATTTGTACCGAAGAAATTATACGGCCATTGGGAAGCGTTCAGACCAATTATATATCATGAACTTAGTCATTATATAAACTTAAATAACCCTGACGAGATATTTTACGAGCGAGCTGATGAAAAGTCTATAAAACTATGGGATATGTTGAAAGAAGCGAAATCTTTGAGGTGTGACGTAGTTGACATTAATCTTTGGAGGAAATTATGGATAAAATAGTATGTATGGGGATAGTGGCGATAATTTTGTTGATTGGTCTTCCCTTCTGGCTTAATGGTTGTTTGTATGATAGAGTTGTAATTGATCAGTATGTGGAAATCCAGAGTGTTCTTACAGATGAATATGAGGTTAGTACTTATGTTGGGATTCACAGAAATGGGGATTATATTATTGAACGGGGGTTTATACAGTACAATGTGAAGTGTGGTAATATACCACAGGTTAAGAAGAGGCAAATGGATATGGCTATAGAGATTAAGCAGAGGGTCAAGGAGAAATTGAAAACTTTTGAGGAGTGTGAATATGATTAGGTTATCCTGGTCATTATTTGTTGGAGGTCTAGCTGGTATAATGACATTGGTTGTAGTATTTTCTTTATTTATTTTGTTAGGCGTCCCAACAGTGGTTGATATTTGGTTGGCTATTGGATTTAGTGTATTGGTAGCAATTCGTTGTTTTATTACTGAGTGGAAGGAGTCAAGATTATGAGAGCTGAAATTAGTAATAGAGTTTTATGTCCAGAGTGTGGGTCAGAATTCTATAGGGTTATGGCACATAGAGAGTTGTGTTACTGTTGTAATAGAGATTGTAAATTACATAGAGTGTTATTTGTAGTTGAACAGTTAACTGTAGAAATAAGGAGATTATTAAATGAAGATTGAAGTGTATAGCGAGATTGTGGATGTGATTGCAGATTCTTTGAGGAGTGGTAAGATGACCCCTAAGTTGAGGGATAACCTTACAGCTAGGATGGTTAGAGCTTCTTTACAGCTGGGATTATTTGGTTCTGCAGAAGTGGTTAAGTCTTTTGCGGCTTTTAAGCAGCTGTCTAGTGGGGGAGATAAAAAGACCATTTTGGCTTTTGTAGATGTTTTAACAACTATGAGAAAAGATCTTGGTTTGGGTGCTTCTACACCAGAAGATATTTTTAACTTATTTGTGACGGAGTGATACTATGAAAGGAATAATTGATGAGAAAGGGTATCTTACTGTGGTTATAGATGATAGAGTTATAAATAAATTTTGTCCACATAATCCCAGAAATAGGTGTGGGGTATGGTGTACTCTATTTAGTGAAGTGTATACTTTTGAGGAATTTCCAGATATTCCTTGTATAGATGTTTGTGAAGGTAGAAAACTACGATTTACAGAAGGATTGGAGGTATTATGTTAGTGCTTAAAGCTTTTGTAAACTATAGGCAAATTGATGAGATTCATATCCAGAACACTAAAGATATGGGTGAAGGGTTTTATGAATATACAATTAGGCTTCCAAAAGGGGATTGGACTAAGATTACTCATAATAGGGATGATGGGTGGAGAGAATTGGCGGTTAGGGCGTTAGAGATTATAGGAGATAAAAGTGATTTTGAGAGTGATCAATTTTTAGCACAACTTTTAGAGACGTATGAAAGGAAAATTTACGAGGGGATCATGACAGTAAAGAGCGAAGGGGATTAAAATGAAAAGAGAGCTTTTATTCTCTATAACTAAGAAAGATTTTAAAATAGATTATTTCTCAGGTACAGGTCCTGGGGGTCAAAAAAGAAATAAGACGCAAAATTGTGTCCGTTTACATCACCCCTCCTCTGGGGCAATTGTAACTGGACAATCGCATAAAGAACGTAAATCAAATATGAATGAGGCATTTGATAATTTAATAAAAAACGCAAAATTCAAATTGTGGCATAATAGAAGAATTCAAGAAAAGTTAACTGGTAAAAGTATAGATGAGATAGTAGAGGAACTTATGGGGCCTAAAAATCTGAAAATAGAAGTTAAAGACGAAAATGAAAAGTGGGTAGTTAAATGAAAAGGCGTGACTTCTTAAAGATACTTGGTCTTGGAGCTGCAGCTTTGGCTTTTCCAAAGATGGCCTTAACAGCTGTAAAGCAAACTACTGCTAAGATTACAAAGAGTGGGTTTTTCTTGGGGGCAGGAAATTTTTTCATAGGGGATAGGGATTCATATGTGTGGTGGGATGGTTCTGAGCTTAAAGTCAAAGGACAGATTATTTAGGGGGGAATAAAATGAAAAATTTTATTATAGCAATTGTAACAATTTTGGTGTTATCTGGAGTTGTGATAGCAGAAGATGACATGATTTATTTTGAGGGATCTTCTACTTTTGAAATGGCTACGTTGGTATTATTTGAACCAGTGAAAGACATTACTTTTGAGGCTGGTTCGTTATCTATAAATATTCCGATTGAAGATATTGTATATTGGGATCAGGAAGAGCTTGTTAAGTTGGGGGCACTTATTGCAATAATGACCAATGTAACATTGCATTATGAGGATTTAGAATCATTAATAGTGAAGATGTTGCCTGGTAGGTATTTAGGGGGGCAATGACAAAAATGACGCTTAAATGTACTGAAAAGTTATTTCCTTTGTACAACGATGAAAATGAAGGGGGGATTTTATGAAACTAGGCGCATGGGTATATTCCCACACCGCAAATTTTATATCGCTAAAGATAAATGAGAGTGGACCTATCTTTCATCAAGGTACTGGATGGGAGTATATGGCTCTTGATGTTAGTCAGAAATCCAATAATATTAAAGTTACTTTTGAGTGTTTAGATAAAAAACATAAGAGGAGAATGGTAGACTCCAAGATGCCCCTTGGGAATGTCATCAGTCTCACAGTATATGATAGTCCCAATGGGCATGGGGAGATTGGACCTGTAATGAGTAGTAATTCGGAGGTGCAATAATGAACATAACTTATATTATGATACTGCTATACGTCGCCGCAATTTTAATGACGTTTGTAGGGATTGGTATTTTACTTTATAGCCATAGAGAACCTGCTGAGATAGTCCTTCAGATTACTGTACCTGCTGAGGCAATTCCACTTCTTCATAAATACACTGGAGCCACTATTACATCTTTTACCCTTGAAAAAGGTAAGATGTATCGAATCTTTGATCAAGTGGTAAAATGTGAGGATTTGCCGATGGTTCTTCAGGAACAGATGGATACTGGGCTATTCACAGGAGTCACGATTATACCTGTTGGAGTGGTACGTTGGATAGATAAGTCAGAAGATAGTATTGATGGAGGAGAAAAATGATTAACTATGAAACTGAAATGGTAGAAGTAGAAAGTCGTACTATAAAGTCAGTAATTTGCGATGAATGTGGACAAGAATTTACTGATATCCTAGATATACAGGAATTTCACTTTATACAGTTTATTGGCGGATTTGCTAGTATATTTGGGGATGGAAGTTCAGTAGAGTGTCAGATTTGTCAGGATTGTTTGTATGATATGATAAAAGATATATATAGTATAATTGAGGAGGAGATATGAAAATAGCAGTATTAAGAAAAGAGATAGTTATTCCTGCAGGAACTGTATTTCGTGATTGTGAGTGTGATGAAGTTTGGCATGGTTATGATAATTTTGAAACTACTGTTGGGCTAACAAAGAATAGCTCAGGTGATTTTGTCTATTGCATAGATCCGCTTGATAAGGAATTAGATGAATGGTTTGAAATTGTATATGTGAAGGAGAAGTGATGGAGAGTATAAAGAATCATCCAGTTAGATTAGTGTGCCAAGATTGTGGTTCTAATTATGATGTTGTAGTTAGTGATCTCCCCAATGGAAATGTAGATATCAGATTTGCCAAGTGTAAAGAGGCCAAGCTGATATCTAACGCTCCAGGTGGGAGAATAGGGTTAGGGGTATCAGCTAATAGTATTGTACAGCATATAGTACCTGGAAAGAAGTTAGGGACATTGAATGGTCAGATTATTACGTATGATCCTATAGAAGATTCTTATGCAGATGCTCTTAATATGGTTCCGCATGAATTTATACCAGATTACATGTTGTTCTTTTTAGCGGAGACTTATTGTTTACCTAAGTATATAGAGAGATGTAAATTTCCAACTATAGCTATTGGTGGAGATGCTTGGAAAATAAATAAATTGTTTGTAGATATGAAATTCTTTGATGCTTTTGTGCCTGGGCAAGGTAACCTAACGAGGACTTATGAGCTTTTAAACACCTGTAAAGTCCTATATGTGGCCGCTGGGGGATGTCAAAGTGCTATGCCGGAAGATATGTTGAAGAAAGCTATAAACTTAAATCAAGAAAGAACTTATGATGTTGTAGCAACTGGTAACTTTGATAGCCCATTTTATAGGAATAGAAGTCAATATGCGTGGCGCTTGTTGCAGATGTCAGATAAATATAATATTTTTGTAGGTCATGTGGAGACGTTAAAAGAATGCTTTGATTTGATAGCTAAGTCTAAGGTTGCACTTCACTCTCCTAGTATCCAAGGTGGAGTTGTTCTTAGGCCTTTTGAGATTGTGTCTTGTGGGGCATTACTTTTGCATGAATATGCTAATGGAGAGATATTTGAGTTTTTTACTGGAAATGAAAGTATTTTAACATTTAATAAGAAGAATTTTGATGATGTAGTTGAACTAGCAGTTGAAGATGATAATTTTAGAAATACACTTGTTAAAAATGCTACAGAGAGGAATAAGGAACATACTTCTATAGGAAATGTGAAGAAGCTTTTAGATAAAATTGAGGGTAGTAATATTAAGGAAGATACTGATGAACAATTAAATAGAGAAGCATTACATATGGGGGATGCTGAGAAATATAATTGGATGGGAGTTTCTGCTTGGTATGCCAGGTATTACAATGTGGCACTTAACTGGTTTATGAAAGCTGTTAGTATAGATAGTAATTTAAAATATAAGAGTAATTTAGCTACTTGTCTCCTGATGTTAGAGATAGTAGAAGGATCAGATGTAAATCGAGCCGCTGTTGTGTTTGAAAAGGTTAAAGAGAGCAATTCTACAATATCAGCTTTTAATATGGCGTCTTTTAGTTTACATGTGGATGATATTGAAGATACCATAAAAATGATTGAAACTTCTGACTATGAGTTTATGGGGGATGAAATATTCTTTTATTTGGAGTATATTGATGGTTTGAGAGTAAAAGATAAGGTAAATAAAGAATTATATGATAAAGTGCCTGACAGTTTTATATTCAGGATGGAGATGGAGCTTGCTCTGTTAGAATTTCCACAGAGGGGTGAAGAGTATCAGAAGAGGATTAGAAATATTTTAATTTGGAGGTTACACGAGTATTTAGGGCATCATTACTTATCTATGTCTAATCGCAATAAAGCAAAAGAGAGCTTTTTGGCTGCATATGAGTTAGAGCCTAAGAATGAGTATGTGTTGTTGAAATTAGCTAATATTAGTTTAGATGAGAAAGATTTTGGGCAAGCAGCGTTTTATTTTACAGGAGTTTTGGCATTGTCAGCGTTTAATGAGGAAGCACATATTGGATTAACAATAGCACAGATATGTATGGGTATGTATAAGGAAGCTAAAAAAAGATTAACTACATTGTTGAAATTTAAGGGGTTAAGGAAAGAAGACGAAATAAAATTATTATTGGAGGAGGTAAATGACAAAAAAGAAGAAGGTAGTTCCTGATAAAGTTGTTATTGGCCCATTTACTTACGATGTTATGTATCCAGCAGAAAAGTTGGATGGTAATGAGGTAGTAGGCTTATTTGAGCATGGAGCTGGAAGGATTAGACTTTCTGATAGGGATGGTGGGGTTAAGAGAAATCCACAAAAGATAGTAGAGACACTTATACACGAAATTTTTCATGGAATTGATATTAGTTTCTGCGGTGATGTGATGTCTGAAGAAATGATATCTATGTTGTCTACTATTTGGTATGGTATTTTAGTTGATAATGATTTAGGATTACAGACCGATAAGTTGCCAGATGTTGTTAAAGTTGGCGGTGTTTTTTATGATGTTATATTTCCGTTTGATTTTGATGATGGAGATAATTGTATAGCAGCTAGGGCTTGTCATGCAAGTACTACTATTCTAATAGCGGATAATTATAATACTGTTAAGAATTCTTTAGAGTTCCTACAGTCCAATCTCATACTGTCTACTATGTCAGCGGTCATTGGGGTATTTGATATAAGCCTTTCAGATGTTCCAGATAATGCGTTGTCTACTTTTTGTACTGGATTATATCATGTGTTGAGGGATAATGATTTAGAGAAGTATATAAAAAATGTGAGGAGCTGAGATTATGGAATACCTAAAAGAAGAGTTTAATTGTAGTGAAGACTATTTTGAAGATGTTACAGTTCCAAGAAAGGGTGGATCATGGGGATCATGGGATTGCTCTCATATAATTTCTAAATGTAAGGTTTGTGGATGGAGTTTTAAATTTACCTACTCTGAAAAGGATTTTGGATCAGATGTAGTTGATAAAATGAGAGATCATGTTTATTTGAAACATATATGTGATGGAGAATATAGGACTCAGAGAAAGGAGTGATTGTAGTGGATACAGATATAGAGTATTTAACCTCTAGAGAGAAAGATGTTTTGATAGGCTTAAGTCGAGGTATGACGAGGAAGGAGATAGCTAGATCTTTAGGTATTACTCGGACTAATCTTAGACATATTCTTGGTAGGTTGCGGGGTAAGACATATTTGAGTAGACTTAAAATATTATATCTTTCCCCGAGGGTCACAGAGATTTTACATTGTTTGGGAGCAGGTATGGGCAGGAAGGAGATAGCTATATCTTTAGGTATTACTAGGACTAACCTTAGACATATTCTTGGTAGGTTGAGGGGTAAGACATATTATAGTAAGCTTGAAGAAGTCTTGTTATGTTTAGATGAAGACTTTATGAGTAACATAGTTCAAGGAAGAACGTCAGAATTAGGTATATCTCTCTATGATACTTGGGCACATCAAATAAATTGGTGTGAGGACGTAAGACGAAATCCAAATAATACAATCTGTCTGCAGGTCAGGTGTACAAATTGTAATAATTGGTTTATGCCAGAGGTAAGGTCTATTACGCATAGAGTACTATCTATAAATAGTGTAGGTAAAGGAGAAAATAGGTTTTATTGTTGTGAGGAATGTAAGTATTCTTGTCCTATATACGGAAAGATAAAATTCCCAAAAGGACAAAATCCAAATAAAAAACATAGTAGACACCCAGACTACACTATTTGGGCTAAGATGATAAAAGAACGAGATAGCTATGAGTGTCAAATATGCGGCTCTACAGAGAATCTAAACTCCCATCACTATGAAGGGTTAAAAGTTAATGATATGCAATCATTAGATCTTGATATGGGTGTAACATTATGTAAGAAGTGCCATGATAGAGTGCACTCCCAACCAGGTTGTACAACCTATGATCTACAAAAACGAAATGTATGTGGAAGGGGCTGATTTTGATGGATAATGTATTGTGTTCAGAATGTGCAGATAGAGAAACTTGTACTGAATTGTGTAAAGAGGTGGAGGACTATATTAGCCAGGACGAGGTAAGATGGAGAGAAAGTCCTGTTACTATATACACGTTTGGAGAAGAATTGAGGGTGTTTGATGTCGATACTGAAGAGGATAAATTCTTTTTAACTCCAAAAGAGAAGGAGGTTCTACGCATGGTTGTTGAGGGGGAAAAGCGTAGCGATATTGCAAAAAGCTTAATGATTTCAATAAGAACCGTCGATACACATATGTTAAATATACGAAAAAAAGTACGTAGCTTATGACCTATAGTAAGGGGAGTACTGTTTTCTCAATTCTATCTGGAGGTTAGCTGTTGGCAAAAAATAAGGTTGGGAGACCAGCCACAAATCCAAAAACTGTTCTCAACCATAAGTTTGCACAGCTAGCTGAGATAAGAGGTTTAATAGAAGAAGGTAAAACTAATACAGAGATAGCTAAAGAATTAGGGCTATCCCTCAGTGTAGTTTCTAAGAGAAAGCAATATCTCAAAGATTTAGCTAAAGCTGATTTAACAGGTACAGAGGTTGGGGAAAAGAGAGCTGAGTTATATCTTGAGTTGGATGAGATCTCTAGTTATGCTAGAGATATGTACTTTGCCCTTCAGCCAAATATGAAAAATGCTAATGGTGTTCGATTGTACCTGGCTCTATGGCAGAGCATTGTAGAGTCGAAAATGAAGCTTTATGGTCTAGATAGTGTTAAATTTGCGAATCTTGTACAAGTTAACCAGAACTTTAATGCTCCTCCTCCAGATACTATAGATATACAAGCTGGTGAAAAAATAGCCAGAATACTGAAAGATACCCATGAAAAACAGCTCCAAGAAAACTTCAAGTAAAGTACCTGATTATCTAAGAGAGTATTTAGATGAACAGGAGATAGACGATATTGAGGAAGAGCTGTATAAAGCCCTACCTGACAAAGAATTCTGGAAGTTATATAAATATGAAATAGTTAGATCCCATGGGCCTGTCCCAGAAGGTAAGACATCTCGAAATGCTGAAAATGTAGAGAATGAGCGGGAGTTAACAGATGCAGAGCGTGGAGCTCTTATAGCTTTATGTGAGCACGATCTTTATCTTTTTGCTATCCGCTACTTCCCACATTATTTAAAATTACCTAGTAGTCCGTTACACACATATCTGTACAAATTTTTATCTGATAACATAGTTAGTGGTAGAAAAGAGGGGTTTAAGCATGCTATAGCGGCCCCGCGCGGTAACGCGAAATCGACGATTGTGTCGAATATAGCACCTCTTTGGTGTATCTGTTACAATAAAAAACATTTTATTGTAACGGTGAGCGATACACTTGGTCAGGCACAGGATTTCTTAGCTGATGTACGAAGGGAACTGGAAAGCAATGAGAAGCTTGCTCAGGATTTCCCACATGTAGTTGGTAAAGGCGAAGTTTGGAGAGCTGATGAAATAATTACTCGAAATAACGTTAAAGTAAGAGCTCTTGGGACAGGGTCCAAAGTCCGAGGAAGGAAATTTGGAACTTATCGCCCCGATCTTTTTTTGATGGATGATTTAGAATCCAGTGAGATGGTAAGAAGTGAAGTTCAAAGAACATATATTCGTAATGATTGGTTAGCCAAGGATCTCCTATATGCGGGCGAGACTTCTGGTGTAACAGATTTCTTTGCTGTTGGTACAATCTTAGGGCCACATTCTCTATTAAACGCTTTATTGAACCCAGAGGAATTTCCTGAATGGTCTAGTAAGAAATTTGCTGCTGTTCTTGAGTTCGCTGAGCGGGAGGATTTATGGAAAGAATGGGAAAGCATATTTAAAAATAGATTTGACGAATCTCGTCGGGTCACAGCACTAAACTTTTTCAAAACTAATGAAGCTGAAATGCTTAGAGGAGCTAGAGTACTGTGGTCTGAAGGTGATGATTACTACTCTCTTATGGTTTGGAGGGCTAGTGATCCCTCAGGGTTTATTTCAGAGAAGCAGAATTCTCCACTCGATCCGTCGAAGCTCGTGTTACCAAAAGAAATATTGCGAGTTGTTGATTTTAGTAAAGATTTAGATGTTCAGCAAATATTAAATAATAGACGAACAAAATACTATGGAGCTTTAGATCCTAGCCTAGGAAAAAAGGGCAGTGATTATTCGGCTATTGTTGTGATAGCTAGAGATCCCATTTCGGGCCTCCTCTTAGTAGTGGAGATGGATCTCCAACGTAGATCCCCAGACAAACAAATTGAAGATATTTTTCATCTCCACTCTATATATAACTTTACCCTTTTTGGTATTGAGATTAATGCATTCCAGGTGCTTCTTGCAGATGGTATGAAGAAGAAGTCTAGAGCAGAGAGTATTTATCTCAGAATTAAAGAGATTAGGAATTATAGCGATAAACGGATGCGCATAGAAAGCCTGATTCCGTTGGCTGCAGATGGTACGCTGATTTTTGATTTGAATAAGATTAAGACTGATAATCGGTATGCGTTGGGATGGGAACAAATCACAACTTATTCGGGCGATACTTCTGGTGGGCACGATGATGCCCCCGATTGCTTGGAGATGGTAGTGCGTATTTGCACTAAGCCCAGATTTAGAATGTTAACGAAACAAAATCTGTAGGGTAAGAGATTAGCTATCTCTGAATGAGGGTGCTACGACACCCTCAACCCTTAACCTTTCGTAGGAGGTAGTAAGATGGGAAAGAGAT